>Ga0210033_1001727_pt1 | contig 19461 bp, 17 predicted proteins | sample CryGeymeta201501_FD_185465 | JGI IMG/M metagenome (GOLD analysis project Ga0210033, IMG submission 185465) | Groundwater microbial communities from Crystal Geyser aquifers in Utah, USA - Crystal Geyser metaG 2015-01 (SPAdes) (version 2) | ecosystem: Environmental > Aquatic > Deep subsurface >... | reverse complement strand
ATCAGCAGCATGTCGGGAGGGTCGCCCACGATGGTCGTCGGCACCGGCGTCGACAGATCGCAGCCCGCGTCCACCATCGGTGCGCTGTCATGGGGAGTGATGGCCGAGTCGCGAGGCGTCGCGTCGTGCCCAGTACCTGCGTCCGTGATGCCGCCGCCATCCGTGCTGGCGTCGAGGCCCGTGCTCCCCGCGTCGTTGTGCGTGCGCCCTCCCGTGCCCGAACCGGCAGCGGCGCAGGCCGCCAGGAAGACGAGAGAGAGGGTGAGATGTGCGCGTCGATGCATGCTGCCTCCGAGGAATCGCGCCTCATCCTAGGCGAGGCCTAGGGGTCGAGCCAACCCGCCCCCTTGCAGCACGTTCCCGGAAGCGTGTTCGCAGCGCAGCGCGACGAAACGACAAGAGCCCGACCCGCCCGGGGACGCGCCGTCGGGCTTCGCTCGGGAGGGCGCGTTCAGCGGATGAAGTAGAAGGTCGTCGTGTCCGTCCGCATGATGGAGCTGTCGCCCACGTAGCGGATGGAGTTGGTGGTGTCGCCGCCAGCCGAAGTGTCCGTACGCATGGAGCTCCAGTCCACGCAGCCGATGCAGTCGGTCCAGCCCACGTCACACACGCCGCCCGTACCGCCCGCGGCGAGGCCGGCGGGGCTACCCAGGCTGTTCGCCAGGACACGGGCATCGGTGGCGGAGGTGCTACACGTCTGGGCGGCGCTGGCGCAGGTGCCCGACCGCCTCATACCTCGTTCCGCGCACCTTGTGCTCCACGATTCGGCTGCCACCTCGCCTTCTCTCCGTGGGCGCTCGAGAGCACGCCACGACCCCGTCCTGGCCAGCGCGATTCCAAGTCGGCTACCGTGGCGCATCCGCGGGGCAGTTCGCTCCGGCTGACTCCTTCGACTCGAGGCCACGATGGTTCGCTCGTCTTTCGCCCTGATGGTTGGCTTGCTCCTCCTGGCCTCCGGCTGCGGCAACTCCACGCGCCGACCCGTGCGTCCCGGCACGGACAGCGGCATCTCTCCGACCAGTGACTCGGGCGTCGACACCGGCACGGTGCATCCGCCGCCCACGGACGGAGGCACCCCCGTGGGTGACTGCAGCGAGGCCGCGCGCTGGATCTACGTCGTGGACAGCGACGGCAGCCTGGTGCGCTTCGAGCCCGACACCCTCAGCTTCACGCGCGTCGGCACCCTCGACTGCCCCGCGGTGTCCGCTGAGACGCCCTTCTCCATGGCGGTCGATCGGAACGCCAACGCCTGGGTGCTGTACAGCGACGGACACGTCTTCTCCGTGAGCACGAGCGACGCGCACTGCACGGCCACCAGCTTCGCGCCCAACCAGGCCGGCTTCGAGGTCTTCGGCATGGGCTTCGCGTCCAACGCCGCCATGTCCACGGACGAGACCCTCTTCGTCGCCGGCGGACCCTCCTCGATGATCGGCTCCGGCGCGAACCTCGGCACCATCAACACCTCGAGCCTCGCGCTCACCTCCATCGGCGGCCTGCCCGGTTGGCCCGAGCTCACGGGCACGGGCCTCGGTGAGCTGTGGGGCTTCTTCCCGCAGACCAGCCCCGCCAGCGTGCGCCAGATCGACAAGGCCAGCGGCAGTACCTCGCGCAACTTCCCGCTCTCGGCCATCGACACCACGCTGACCCAGGCCTGGGCCTTCGCCTTCTGGGGCGGCCGCTTCTACATCTTCATCCAGGCCTTCCTCGACACCTCCACCAACGTCTGGCGCCTCGACCCCACGGACGGATCCGTCACCGAGGTCGTGCACGACTCCGGCTTCCGCATCGTCGGCGCCGGCGTCTCCACCTGCGCGCCCGTGGAGTTGATCTAGGGAGCCACCGTCGGCGATGTTCGCACGTAGGGTGCAGCACTTGTCCTGCACCGGCCGCGTCTAGCGAGTCGGTGTCGCCGCTACGACGCAGTGGGGCAGGCAGTCCTCCGTGTCGCAGTCCGGCAACGTGACGCGTGGCTCTTGGTCGTACGGCCTCACGTGGAAGTAGCGCAGCAAGTAATCTCGGGCTTGCGGGCTCACGACAGGTTGGCCGAGGACCACATGGTCGGTGTCCTCCCAGCGCAGTGGCTGGCCGAAGATGTGGTCGGCCTCGCACGAGGAAGCGCCCTGCTGCGCGCAGACGCTCCAGGCCCCGTCGGTTCTCTCCGTGTCCGCGTCGGCGTCGGCGTCGGGAGTGGCGCCTTGGCTGCGGTCCATTTCTCGCTGCAAGCACTCCGCTGCGCAGACCATGCACGGGCCATCGTGCATCGGTGTGATGGTCTCCAGTGCCTGAAAACGAACAGGAGGCGTACGGGCGGCTGCTACCAGCACCCGGACTCGGCTGCCTTCGTAGGTCGTCATGTCTTCATCGACCTCTTCGTTTTCGCGCAGCACCAAACCGGCTGGCATCACCTCGGCGACAATCGACGGGGGCATCGCTTCGGGTCTGCGCGTCCTAGCTCCGACAGCCCGGCGACTCCTCGACGACGGCAGGCGGCTGCACGATCGCTGCCGCGCTCGACCTCGCTGCCGGCGCCCCCGGAAGCGTCGCCGGCGGCGCGCCGTGTGTGCATGAGAGCAGCGCGACACCGAGGCCGAGCAAGGCGGCGCATCGCGTGCATGGCGCGCCACTGCCGCCTCCTCCCGCTCTCGACATGCGTCCATCCTACCACGAGCACATAGCGCCCCTGCCGGTGGGTCCGCGCGCGCCCTTTGCCAGGCGAGAGGCGTGCGTCGATGCCTGGCGCCCAGGGGACGCAGCCGTGACTACTTGGACTCCACTTCGTCTTGGAGGGCCAGCAAGATGGGCACGACGAGGCGGTCCTTTGGGCGACCCGCTCGCGCCTTGATCTCGATCAGAGTGGGCAGATCGACCACGCGACTCGTGGATCGGCCGTCGCTCAGCGTGACGGCACTCGGCGCGAGGTCATCGAAGGTCCGACCGTCGTGGAGCGAGCCAAGGCAATCCAGAGGGCCGAGGTTGGTCGACTGAAGGCACTGCTCCGGACCCAAGAGCGCCGCCCTGCTCGGTGACAAAACGCGGCGCACGGGGTCTCTCACCCGCGTCGCAGGGCAGCGTCGGGCACCGCCCGCTTTTCCGCCTCGTCGGCCCCCGCGTCTCCACCTGCGCGCCGGTGGAGCGGACCTCGTCGAGCGCGACGCTCCGTGGATGACGTCATAGGCGCCCTCGTCGGTGGCCCTCCGACATGGCGCACACCTCGCTACATACACGCTATTTCCAGGCCTCCCCGAGTCGCAACGCACCGCGACCTCTGCGATAATGCGGGCATGAGAATCCTACTCGGTCTCTTCGCCCTCGCCCCTTTGGCGCTGCAGTTCTGCGGCGCATCGGACGAGCCCCCTCCTCCTCCATCCCTCGCGGGTGCGCCCGCGGTCACCGCGTCGGCCGCGATCACGTTGCCGGCCGCGTCCCACGGCGGAACCGTCCTCGCCGTCGAAGACAGGCCCGTCGAGGTGGTGGTCGCTTCGGATGGTCAGGTGAACGCCTGGCTGCCGGGACCGCCCCCGCCGCCCAACACGACCTTGTCCGTTCAGGTGAACACGGTCGCTGGACCCAAGATGACGACGCTGCAGTGGAACGCCACCACCGCCGTCTTCGAGGGTGAAGTCGTGGGCTCCGCGCCCGCGCCGGGTCCGATCGAGGTGGGTCTGACCTTCGACGGACGTCTGCGTCACGGACACGCGAACCGCGTGGTCGTCGTGCGGCAGCGTCATCCCCGCGCTCACGTGGACGTCCGCGTCCAGGCTCCCCAGCCGCGGGCCAACGTGAACGTGCAGATCAACGCACCCGAGCCGCCCAGGCCCCAGTTCAACGTGCAGATCAATGGGCCGCGTCCGCCTTCGTCGCAGGTTCGCGTCGAGGTTCGTGGGCCACGCCCGCCTTCGCCGCAGGTTCGCGTCGAGGTTCGCGGGCCGCGCCCGCCGATGCCAGGCGTTCGAGTCGAGGTGCACGAAGGCATGGACCACCACGACAACGGGCGTCGGGACCACGGTGAGGGCCATGGCAGGGACCACGGCATGGGCCACGGCATGGACCACGGCATGGACGACTGAGCAGTCGAGATCTCCGAGCCGCCGCGTCCAGCGCCTGAAGAGCGCTGGGCGCGAGGTGGCGGCTGGCGCCTCGGCGCATCGGCTCGACCCGAATGGCCTTCCCCAACTTGGGTCACGCGCTATGATGCGCCCGCCATTACCCAAGGAGGGTCCTCGTGCTCAATCTCCCCAAGGTCAGCGACTTCATGGACACGGTCGTCCCCACGCTTCGCGCGGAGACGCAGATCCTCGACGCGGTGGACTTCTTGCTCGCCAAGCACGTCACCGGCGCCCCGGTCGTGGACGCCGACAATCGCGTCATCGGCATCCTCACGGAGAAGGACTGTCTGCAGCTGCTCGCGGCGGGCTCCGACGCGGACGTCCCCAAGGGTGACGTCCGGAGCTACATGAGCACTGAGGTGCAGACGATCCCCAAGACCATGAACATCTACTTCTGCGCGGGGCTCTTCCTCAACACCACCGTGCGCCGCTTCCCGGTCGTCGACGACGGCAAGCTCGTGGGCGCCATCACGCGCTTCGATATCCTGCGCGCGATCCAGCAGGAGCTCGTGCGCAAGAAGGCGTCCGTGATGCCGTCCGAGTGACGCGCCGAGCGCATCGCGCACATCACTAGGCCAAGCGTACGCGGCTCGCGCGAGCGCTTCGCCTACGTCCGGTTGTCGACTGTGAACTCAGCCGAGGATCACGCTGGGCGCGACGATGCGACCTGCGATGGCGCTGGCGGCCACGGTGAGTGGGCTGCCGAGGTAGACGTCGCCTGGGCCGCTGCGACCCGGGAAGTTTCTGTTCTGGGCGCTGATGCTGATCTGCTTGGCGTTCTTGGACGCACCGGGACCGGCGTTGATGCAGGCGCCGCAGGAGGGCTGGATCACCGTGGCGCCGAGCTCCTTGAAGAGCGCGTCGTAGCCCTTGGCCTCGGCGTAGCGCCGGATCTTCTGCGAGCCGTACTGGATGATGCACTCGACTCCGTCGGCGACGCGCTTGTTCTTGGCCTTGGCCGCCGCGAACACCTGCGCGTACAGATCCATGTCGGCCTTCTTGCCGCCGGTGCACGAGCCGCCGTAGGCGATGTCGATCTTCACCTCTTCGGGCAAGGACGCGAGGGTCACGCCGTTGCGCGGATCGCCCGGCGTCGCGACCATGCAGACCACGTCCCCGAGCTCGATCTCGAAGGTCTCGGCGTACTCGGCGCCCTCGTCGCTGTTGACGATGCGCGGGCGCAGCTCCTCCACCGGGATGCCGCGCATCTCCGAGAGCGCCTCGAGCGTGACCTCGTCGGCCTCCATGATGCCGGTGAAGCCGCCGGCCTCGACCGCCATGTTGGTGAGCGTCGCGCGCTCGTCGAGGGGCATGGCCGTGAGCCCGGGGCCGCCGAACTCGAGCACCTTGCCGATGCCCTTGCTGGTGCGGAAGAAGGGCTGGCTGAGGATGTGTAGCATCACGTCCTTCGCCGCGACGCCCTGGGCGAGCTCACCCTTGAGGATGAAGCGCACGGTCTCCGGGACCTTCACGCGCACGTCCTTGGTGAACCAGGCGTTGGCCATGTCGGTCGAGCCCATGCCGAAGGCGAAGCAGCCGAGCACACCCGCCATGCAGGTGTGGCTGTCCGTGCCTGCCACGATCTGGCCGGGGAGGGCGAGGTCCTCGATCACGGCGTTGTGGCAGATGGCCTCGGAGCCGCCCGCCGCGTTTTCGCCATAGAGCCTCAAGTGGTGATCCTTGGCGAAGGTGGCCTGCGTCGTCGCGAGACCGTCGGCGTGCTCGAGCAGGCCCATCGCCCGCTTCTCCTTGCTCATCACGTCACCCAGGAAGGTGAGGTGATCGCGGAAGGTGACGACGCTCTCGGGATCGCGCAGGGGCGTCTCTTCGCCGACGCCCTCCTTGTACAGCGACCAGGCCATGGGCGTGACGTACTCGTGGCTGAAGCGCACGTCCGCACGTACGAAGAGGGCGTCGCCGGGCTTCACGGCCGGCACCCCGAGCTCACCCGTCTGCGCGTCGCGCACGGCGTGGCGAGCGATGATCTTCTCGACCATGGTCATGGGTCGAGGCGCGGTCTCGATGGCGGGTGGACGCACCTCGCCGGCGAGGCGCAGCTTGTTGTAGGCGAAGAGCCCGCCCGCGCGCACGATGCCCGCGCTGATCGGATCGAGCCCGCGCGTGAACTCGCTCAGGGAGATGGCCTCGCCCGCCTCGATGCGCGCGATGAGCGAGAAGTCCGTCGACGTGAGCAGCCCGATGTTCTGGGCGTTCTGGCCGTAGATCTTCTCGATGCTCTGGGCGATCACGAGCTTCACGCCCGCGGCCTTCTCGCTGTAGGGCGCCGTCTCGCGCGAGGAGCCACAGCCCTTGGACAGGCCGGAGACGATGACGCTGGCGCCCGAGTTCTTGAGCGAGTCCTTCTCGAAGGCCTCGCCCTTCAGGCCGACCAGCGAGTAACGACCCAGAGTCTCGTCGTAGTAGAAGCAGACCCAGCCGGGAGTGATCTCGTCCGTGCTGATGTTGTTGCGCAGGGGACGCTCGGGGTCATGGGCGAGCTGCTCGCCCTGAAGCTGCTTTCTCTGCAGCTCTGGATCCTCCGTCAGGTAGAGGATTCGTCCCTCGAAGGAAATCGCGTCGGGTCTCGCCAAGCCTGCCTCCTGTCGGTCGTGCGCCGGGGTGAACGGGAACCTTCGGTGATCGTGGCCCGAGATGCCAGCGGGGGCTCGTGTGAAGGCTCACGAGCGCTGGGAATGGTGGTTCTCCCCCGTCAATTGTGCGTGCATGCTGTCGCCATGGACTCCGTGCCAGCGCTGCCCTTCGTGATCGACGTCCTCCACGGGCACACCGAACCCGACGCCGAACTCGACGCCGAGCTCACGCGCATCGCCCTCGCGGCCAACGACCGCTACCTCGAGGACGTGCTCGAGAGCATGGCCTTCTGCCCCTTCGCACGCGAGGGCCGCAAGCAGGGACAGACCGAGCGTCACGTGGTGATCGCGCGGACGCACGACGCGAGCGCGCTCTTGCCCCTGTTCGAGCGGGCGGTGACCACCGGGCGCGAGGTCACGCAGGTGATCTTCCCCGCCGCGGAAGTCTCGCCCGAGGCGTTTCGGGCCTTCGCGCTTCAGATCACGGAGGCCTGTCACGCGGCGCTGGGCATCGGCCCCAAGCTGGCCATCGCTCCTCTGCACCCGGAGGCCGTCTATCGTACGGAGAGCGCCTTCGCGCTGGTGCCGCTCTTCCGCCGCGCGCCCGATCCGACGCTGCAGTGGGTTAGCCTCGCGGCCCTCGACGCCATCTACGGAGGCCGTGGGAGCGACACCCAATACGTCGACCCCGCGGACATGGCCGCCTTCGCCGCCGCCGAACCTCCGAAGCGCCTCTACGATCGCATCGCCGACACCAACTTCGATCTGGCCGAGCGCCTCGGCGTCGACAAGATCGAGGCGCTGTTGAGGGACATCCACGATCAGGCGCAGCAGGCCTACCGAGACGCGCTCCGACGTTGACGCCGCATGACCCATCACGCGTGGGACCCCACGCTCGTCGGGGGCCGCGCGCTGCAAGAAGCGTGGACGCACAGGCCTTGCGCGCGGCACGGTCGCATGCGAGCCGCCGGCTCCTGGGATCCCGCGGCGCCAGAGTGGATTTCCCCTTGCCGTAGGGCTGGGCGGTGGTAGCAGAGCGCGGCCAGAGGGTCGGCGTCGGTCTCGTGACGGTGGGATCCAGACCCGATCAGTCAGAACATGAGCATTGCAACCCTGTTGGCGGCGGCCGCTGCCCTGCTGTTTGTGAGCCTGCTGGCCGCCTGGTTTGCTCCGCGCGTCTGGCTCGGGTCTACCGTGCTCGGTCTGTTGGTCGGGTCGGTGCCCGCCATCGCCGTCTTGTGCGGCGCACCCGCCTGGGAGTGGCGCAGCCAGCGGACGCTGGGTGGAGAGCCGCTGCACTTCACCCTCGACGGCGTGAGCGCGTTCTTCCTCGTCGTGCCCGGCTTCGTCGGCGCCGTCGCCACCGTGTACGGGCGCGAGTACTGGTCCGCGACAGAACACCCTCGCTCCGTGCGCGCCGGGCGCGTGTGGTGGAGCGTGCTGATGACGACCCTGATGGTCCTCGTCCTGACCTCCAACGGCCTGCACTTCCTGATCGCGTGGGAGCTGTTCGCGGTCAGCGCCTATTTCCTGATCACGCTCGACCGCTCCTCCCAGGAAGTGCGCGCGGCGGGTTGGCTCTATCTCGCGGCGTCGCACCTGGCCACGTTGGCGCTGCTGGCGTTCTTCACGCTGCTCGCCGCTCGCACCGGTAGCTGGGACCTCGGCCCACTGCGGGAGCAGAGCGACCTCGCTCCCCTGTTCTGGCTGGCGCTGCTCGGCTTCGGCCTCAAGGCCGGCATGTTCCCGCTGCACATCTGGCTGCCTTCGGCCCACGCCAACGCGCCCAGCCACGTCTCCGCCGTGCTCTCCGGCGTGACCCTCAAGGTGGCCATCTACGGATTGGTGCGCTTCACGGGTTGGCTCCCGACGCCCGCGGGTGCCGGCACGGTGGTCGCCACCCTCGGTGTCGTGAGCGCCGTGTTGGGCGTCGCCTTCGCTCTCGGCCAGCATGACCTGAAGCGGCTGCTCGCCTATCACAGCGTCGAGAACATCGGCATCATCCTGATCGGTTTCGGCTTCGCGTTGATGGCGGTCGAGCACGGCGGCGCGACCTGGGGCCGACTGGCGCTCGCGGGGGCGCTGCTCCACGTGTGGAACCACGCGCTCTTCAAGGGGTTGCTCTTCCTCGGCGCCGGTTCCGTGCTGCACTCGACGGGGACGCGCGAGATGAGTCGACTCGGGGGGCTCTGGCGCGCCATGCCCTGGACGGCGGGTCTCTTCGCTCTGGGCGCGGTGGCCATCTCGGGCTTGCCTCCGCTCAACGGCTTCGTCAGCGAATGGCTGGTCTACCTGGGTCTCTTCGACGCCACGCTGTCGCACGCGTCTGCGTCCTGGGTCGCAATGGGGGCGGCCGTGCTCCTGGCCGTGACCGGCGCCTTGGCCCTGGCGTGCTTCGTCAAAGTCTGCGGCATCGTTTTTCTCGGCGCGCCGCGTTCGCAGCAGGCGCTGGAGGCCCATGAGTGCGGTCCCTCCATGCGCGGCGCGATGCTGACGCTCGCGCTGGCTTGTGGCGCCATCGGTCTCCTGCCCTTCCTCTTCTGGCCCGCGCTCACGCGCGCCACCGCGGCCTGGAATCCAGGCTGGTCCGCTCCGATCGAGGCGCCTCCACTGCACGCGCTCAGCGCGGCGCACGTGGCCGTCGCAGTCCTGGCTTCCCTGGGCGCCGCCTGGCTGTGGAGGCGCGCGCGGCACAACGGCCTCCGGCGCAGCGCGACCTGGGACTGCGGCTACGCGCATCCGGCGCCCCGCATGCAGTACACGGCGGGTTCCTTCGCCAGCACCATCACCGCGTGGTTCGCCTTCATCCTGCGGCCCCAGACCCACGGCCGGGCTCCCACGGCGCTCTTCCCCACGACGTCGAGCCACACCAGCCATACGCCCGAGACGGTGCTCGAGTTCATCGTCCAACCCATCGCGCGCTTCGTCCTGCGTGGCGCCGAGGCCGCACGACGTCTGCAACAGGGGCGCGTGCAGTTCTACGTGCTCTACGTGTTGATCGGCCTCGCCGTGCTGGCCTCGATCGCGCTCTTCCTGCCCGCCGGCTGACGCGGCACACCGACGTTCCCAGTCCAGACCTCACTCCATGTATCTCAACCTCATCCAAGTCGCTGAATCGCTAGGCGTGTCCGAGCACGTGGTGGCGGGCTGGATTCGCTACGAGGGTCTGCCGCACACGCCCGACCGCGGGATGTTGCTCTTCGACCGATCCCAGGTGGCGCAGTGGGCCGTCACGCGTGGACTCGCCATCAAGGCCGGGCTGCTCGCCAGACCGGCGGGAGAACGTGCGAAGCCCCTCTCGCTCGGACCGCTCCTGCGCGCTGGAGGCATCTGGCGCGACGTGCCCTCGACCTCGGTGGACGAGACCTTTGGGCGCATCGCCATGAAGCTGCCCAACGTGTCCGAAGAGATTCGGGAGTTCCTGGCCGCTCGCTTTCGTCAACCCGGCAACGTCAGCACGGCGCCCGTAGGCGTGGGCTACGCGCTGCCCCACCCGCACGCGCGCGTCGCCCTCGGTCGCGACTCGGCCGTGCTCGCGTTGATCCTGTTGAGCGATCCTCTGCCGATCATGCAGCAGCCCGTGGACGACGTCCCCGTGACGCGCCTCTTCTTCTTCATCGCCCCGTCGCCTCGCACCCACCTCCAGCTCATCGGCAAGCTCAGCCATCTCTTGCTCACGGGGACCTTCGAGCCCGTCGTCGCGCGCGGTGGGACGGACGACGAGCTGCTCGAGGTGGTGGACGCCGTGGATCGTGGTGATGCCCCGGGTGCGCTGGTCGAGGAAGGCGTGCGTGTGAAGCCGTGATGCACGTCCTCGACGTCGTGGGCCGACTGGCCTTCTGGCTGCTGCTGGCGCCGCTCTTGCCGGGCCTGATCAACCGGGTGAAGGCGTGGGTCGCAGGCCGACGCGGGCCACCCGTGCTCCAGCTCTACTTCGATCTGGCGCGTCTGTGGCGGAAGTCGGTCGTGTTCAGCGAGCTCGCCTCGCCCGCCTTCTTGCTCCTGCCTGCCGTCACCTGGGTCACGATCCTCGCCGCCGCCTCGCTCGTCCCCCTCGGGCCATGGGGCGCGTTCCATGGCTTCAAGGGCGATGTGCTGCTGATGCTCTACCTGCTCGGTCTGGCGCGCTTCTCCATGGCGTGGGCCGCCATGGAGACCGGCTCGGCCTTCGAGGGCATGGGCGCCGCGCGAGAGGTCAGCTACGCCGTGCTCGCCGAAGCCGCGATGGTCGGCGCCGTGCTTGCGCTCAGCGTGAACGCGCACAGCCTGACGCTGTCGACCATGCTCGCGCCCTCCGCCGGCGCGTGCGCCGCGCTCTTGAGCGCGGGGCTCTTCATCGTGCTGCTGGCCGAGAACTGCCGCGTGCCCTTCGATGATCCCAACACGCACCTGGAGCTGACCATGATCCACGAGGTCATGGTGCTCGACCACAGTGGACCGCCGCTCGCCGTCATCCTGCACGGGGCCTCGATCAAGCTGCTGCTCTTCTCGGTGCTGCTGACGGAGGCCATCTTGCCCATGGGCGCGCTCTCCCCGTGGGCCGCCGCCGGTGCTCTCATCGGCGGCGTCCTCGCCACCACGATCCTGGTGGGCCTGGTCGAGTCGCTGCTCGCGCGCTTCGCCTTTCGTCGCGTGCCGCTCTTGCTGACCACCGCCTTCCTCTTCTGTCTCTTCGCCCTGCTCATCGCCTGGAACGGCGCCAGCGCGTGATGGCCTACCTCAACCTGCTCATCGGTCTCTCCATGGGACTCAATCTCCTGGCCCTCGGCAGCAGCCGGCTGCCGAGGCTGATTCGCGCCATGTCCGCGCAAGGCGTGATCCTCGGCATGCTGCCCTTGATCATGCAGCACGACCTGGACTGGCAGATCATTCTGCTCGCGGTCGCCACCGTGGCGGGCAAGGGCGTGCTGATCCCGACGCTGCTGCGCAAGGCGATGCGCACGGTCTACATCTCGCGCGAGCTTGAGCCGCTGATCGGCTTCGTGCCCTCCATCTTGCTCGGTGCCGTGGGCGCCATCTTCGCCCTCGCCGTGACCGAGGCGCTGCCTCTGCTGCCGGGGGACGCCCAATCGCTGCTCGTGCCCGCCGCCCTGGCCACCATGTTCAGCGGTGTGATCCTGCTGGTGGGCCGCACCAAGGCGATCTCTCAAGTCTGCGGCTATCTCATCCTGGAGAACGGCATTTACCTCTTCGGCCTGCTGCTGATCACGAGCATGCCACTCACCGTCGAAGCGGGCGTGTTGCTCGACCTCACGGCGGGCGTCTTCATCATCGGCATCGTGATCGATCGCATCCAACGCGCCTTCGACTCCCTCGACACGCGGAAGCTCACGGCGTTGCGAGAATGACCACCCTCTCGCTACTGCTGGTCGTCGTGCCCCTGGTGGCAGCTTCGCTGGCCTTGCTGTGGCCCGAGGAGCGCTCGCGCCCGCTGATCCTCCTGGTCGCGACCGTGACGCACACGATCATGGCCGGCTGGCTGCTCTTCCACCCGCCGCCCGTTGCGCCCTCTGCGTGGATGGCCTTCGATCCGGTGGCGGCCGCGATCCTGCCGTCGGTGTCCGTGCTCTTCCTCGTCTGTGCCTGGTACGGCGTCGCGTATCTTCGCCTGCGGCAGGAGCGACCCAATCGCGTGTTCGTCGTGGCGCTGCTGGCCGTCCTCGGGCTGCTCAGCGCGGGGCATATGGCGCGCCACGTCGGCATCCTCTGGATCTGCACCGAGGGCGTGACGCTCGCCGCGGTGCCTCTGCTGCACTTCAACGGCACCAGCCACGCGTTCGAGGCGACGTGGAAGTACCTGCTGGTCGGCGGCACGGGCATCGCGCTCTCGCTGCTCGGCTCCTTCTGCCTCGGCTACGCATCGCTCTACGGAGGAGGCGACGGCAACCTCACCTTCGTCGCGCTGACGGCCCAGGGGCATGGGCTCTCGTCCACCTGGGTCGTCATCGCCTGGATCCTGATCCTCGTGGGCTACGGCACGAAGATGGGTCTGGCGCCAATGCACACCTGGAAGCCCGAGGCGTATGGCGAGGCGCCCGCGATCGTGGGCGCCATCCTCGCGGGTGCGGTGACCTCCGTCGCGTTCAACGCGATCCTGCGCGTGCATGCCGTGGTATCGGCCGCGGGGCAGGGCGCCATCGCCGATCGCACGCTGCTGACCCTCGGGCTCTTCTCCATGGTCGTCGCTGCGGTCTTCCTGCTCCGCGCCGACAACTACAAGCGCATGCTCGCCTACTCGAGCGTGGAGCACATGGGCATCCTGGCCATCGCGGCCTCCCTGGGCGCGGCGGGCGTGTGGGCCGCGCTCTTCCATGTCTGGAGCAACAGCTTGACCAAGGGCGCCGTCTTTTTGAGCGCAGGCAATATCCGGCGCGCGTCGGGTTCCGCACTCATCGAGGACGTCCGTGGCATGGCCTTCGTCACCCCGCGCTCCTCCGCGCTCTTCGTGGCGGGCGTCTTTGGCGTCACGGCGTTGCCGCCCTTCGGACCCTTCTTCAGTGAGCTGAGCGTGCTGCGCGCCGCCCTCGCTTCCTCCCATGGCCTGGCCGCGGTCGTCTTCGTCGCCTGTCTCCTGCTCACGTTCTGGGGGCTCACCCGCATCACCTTTCGCGTCGTGGATGGGCGTCCTCCCCGTGCGATGCGCGCCGACCGCACGCCCTTCATCGAGACGCTGGGCGTCGTCCTCCCGCCCTTACTCCTGCTCCTGCTCTCGCTCTGGCTCGGGCTCTTCACCCCCGCGGTGCTGCGCGAGACGTGGTCCTCCGCCGTGCTCCAACTCTTCCCCGCCTCATGACCGACCTCACGCCGCTCGCGCTTTTGAGCAACGGGGCCAGCCTGCCCTGGGGCGAGGTTCCGTCCTTCCCCGTCCATGAACTGGTCGACGTCCTCGCCGCGGATCTGGAGCGAGGCGGACGCCTGTGCTCGTTCTTCGGCGTCCCCGCGGACTCGGGCACGGAGCTCGTCGCCGTGGTCGCCTTCGACGCGGACAGCTTGCTCGCGATCGGTCGCAGCCAACCCTTCCAGGGCGCGTTCCCATCGCTCACCCCTCGCCACCCCCAGGCGCATCTTTTCGAGCGAGAGATCGCGGAGCAGTGTGGCGTCACCCCCGAGGGTCATCCTTGGCTCAAGCCCGTGCGACGCACCGAGGAGCGCGCGCCGTTCAACGCTCCCTTCTTTCGTGTCGAGGGCGGCGAGGTGCATGAGGTCGCGGTGGGCCCCGTGCACGCCGGCATCATCGAACCCGGGCACTTCCGCTTCCAGTGTGCCGGCGAGGACGTGATCAGCCTCGAGATCGCGCTGGGCTATCAGCACCGCGGCATCGAGCGCGCGCTTCTGGGCGGTCCCCATCGGGCCACCCTGATCCAGGTCGAGGCCATCGCCGGCGACGCCTCCATCGCGCACACGACCGCCTACGCGACCTTGCTCGAGTCCTTGGCAGGTACCGAGGCACCACTGCGGGCGCAGTGGCTGCGCGCAGTGGCGCTGGAGCTCGAGAGGCTCGCGAACCACACGGGAGACATCGGCGCCCTGGCCAACGACGTCGCGTTTCTGCCCACCTCCGCGGCTTGCGGCAAGATCCGCGGCGACTTCCTGAACCTCACGGCGATGCTGTGTGGCAATCGCTTTGGTCGCTCCTTGGTGGTGCCTGGCGGCTGTCGCCGTGACGTCGACGACGCCACGCTGACGTCGATGGCTGAGCGTCTGCGCAAGGCGCTGGCGGATACGGCCGAGGCCGTCGCCTGGTTCTGGGCCGCCTCCTCCGTGCGCGGACGCTTCGAGCGCACGGGCATCGTGTCCACGGCGCAGGCCTCGGACATCGGCATGGTGGGGCCCGCGGCGCGCGCGAGCGGTTTGGTGCGCGACGTGCGCTTCGACCATCCGGCGGGCTGGCATCGCTTCGCGCAATTGCCCGTGGCCGTGTGGCCCGACGGAGACGTCTTCGGGCGCGCCCGCGTGCGCTCGCTCGATCTCCAGCGCTCGGGTGCCTACCTCGAGGATCAGCTCCAATCCCCCGTCGACTCCGAGCTGCGCACGGAGCTCAGCGCCCTTCGACCCGAGCGCCTGGCCGTGTCCTTGGTGGAGAGCTGGCGCGGGGAGGTCTGCCACGTGGCGCTTACCGACCATCAGGGGCGCTTCGCCGCCTACAAGATCACGGATGCTTCGTTCCACAACTGGTTCGGACTCGCGCTCGCGATGCGCGGCACGGCCATCTCCGACTTCCCGATCTGCAACAAGAGCTTCTCCCTCTCCTACTGCGGGGCGGACCTATGAAGGCTCCGAAGACGAGCTACGTCATCGACAGCCTCCGGCATCGCCTGGTCACGGGCTGCCAGACCATGGCCTATCCCAAGGGCCCGCCCCCGTCGCTACCCGAGCGACATGGCGGCGCGCTGAAGCTCGACGTGACGAAGTGCGCGGAGGGTTGCAGCGCGTGCCTGCCCGTCTGTCCCACCGAGGCCATCACGCTGGGCGAGGGCGGCTCCGTGTCCCTCGACCTCGGTCGCTGTGTGTTCTGCGCCGCGTGCGTGGAGGCCTGCCCCACCGGCGCCGTCTCCTTCACCCGTGACCACCGCATGGCCGCGCGTCGCCGCGAGGATCTCGTGCTCGGGCCCGGAGATCAAACGGAGCTGCGTCTGGCCGATGCCCTCGACGCGAAGCTGCGGAAGCTCTTCGGGCGTTCGCTGAAGCTGCGTCAGGTCAGCGCGGGCGGGTGCGCGGCCTGTGAAGCCGACACCAACGTGCTGGGCACGATCGGCTGGGATCTGGATCGCTTCGGCGTGCAGTTCGTCGCCTCGCCCCGTCACGCGGATGGTCTGCTCATCACCGGCCCCGTGACCCGCGCCATGGAGCTCGCGCTGAAGAAGACCTACGACGCCGTGCCCGATCCGAAGATCGTGATCGCAACCGGCGCCTGCGCGATCGCAGGTGGTCCCTTCGTCGGTCACCCCGAGGTGCTCGGCGGCGCCGCGGCGCTCTTGCCCGTGGACCTCTTCATCCCGGGTTGTCCGCCCCATCCACTGACCATCCTGGACGGCCTCCTGCGCCTGCTCGACAGGCTCGAAGAGCGCTCGAAGGAGAAGTAGGGGCCGAGGCTCGACCCGGCCCGCGCACAGCGCGTGCAGGTGACGTCACCGCGCCGTTCATCACGCGGCCCCCGACGAGCGTGGGGCCCTACGCCCGGCGAGCCTCCGTCGACTCGGCCTCAGCTCTCCTCGTCGCCGAAGACCACGCCCATGGCGCGCGCGGTCAACAGGATCTCGTCGTCGAGCTCGACCCGTCGTGGCCTGTTCGCGGCCTCCTCGATGGGCACGGCGATGATCTCGCCAGCACGCAGCGCGACCATCTTGCCGAAGTCTCCCATCGCCACCAGCTCGGCGGCGTGATGGCCGAAGCGCGTGGCGAGCACGCGGTCGAAGCTCGAAGGCGTGCCGCCGCGCTGGATGTGGCCGAGCACGGTGACGCGCATGTCGAGGGCGATGTGGTCTTCGAGGGCGAGGGTCACGCGTTGCGCTGCGCCCGCGAGCCGCGGCATCTCGCCCAGCTTCTCGGCGATCACGCTCTCGGCGCCTCCTCGCGGCTTGGCTCCCTCGGCGACGACGATCACGGAGTAGGGTTGACCGCGCAGGCGCCTGTCCTCGATGCGTCGCACCAAGGGCGCCACGTCGTACGGGATCTCCGGCAGCAGGATGGCGTGGGCGCCGCCCGCGAGTCCGGCGTGCAGCGCGATGAAGCCGGCGTCGCGCCCCATCACCTCGACCAGCATCACGCGGTCGTGGCTCTCGGCGGTGTCACGGATGCGGTCGAGAGCGTCCGTCGCCGTCTGCACGGCGGTGTCGAAGCCGAAGGTGACGTCCGTTGCGGCCAGATCGTTGTCGATGGTCTTGGGCACACCGACGACGGGCATGCCGAGGTCCATGAAGCGTTTGGCGATGCGCATGGAGCCGTCGCCGCCGATGGAGATCAGTCCATCCAGGCCGAGCGCGTGGAAGTTCTCCATCACGCGGTCGGAGATATCCGTCTCGACCTCCACACCGTCCCTCTCGACCACGTAGCGAAAGGGATCCGAGTGGTTGCTGGTGCCGAGGATGGTGCCCCCGCGCGGCAGGATCTCGCGCACGACCGCGCCCGTGAGATCGATGTTGCCGTGGGGAGAGCGGTAGTTCGGGTTGATCAGGCCGCTGAAGGCGTCCTCGATGCCGAGCATGGAGAAGCCATGCTTGCGGACGCCGACCTTGACCGCGCCACGAATCACGGCGTTGAGGCCGGGACAGTCGCCGCCTCCCGTCATGACCGCCACGTGCATGCCCTCGGGGGGTCTGAGTGTGTCCATGAGCTCTCCTCGGTTTCAGTGGAAGCGTGAGGCCATGCCCGCGCCCACGGCGATCGCGACGATGAAGGCGCCGCAGGCCAGGAGCGTCAAGAGGATGGTCAGGATGCCCTTGGCCATGAAGTAGATCTTGAGCTTGTCGAGGCCCTTGGCGAGGTGGTCCTGGTCCGAGCCGTCGGAGTCGACCACGTCGCGAAATGCCTTGGCGCCCTGCATGAGCACGAAGGCGAGGCCGCCGATGACGATGCCCCCGAACAAGCCGCCGCAGATCTGCCCGACCATGACCAAGCCCTGGGCGTGCACCATCAGGCCCTTCGCCAATCCACCCAGGATGCTCAACACGGAGCCCGCGACCATCAGGAAGGCCGAGATGTTCATGAAGCGCGCCATCTGACGGATGGTCGCTTCTTCCTCAGGGCTGAACTGAATCACCCCGAGGGGTGTGTCGCCCGGATGTGCTGCCCCAGCGCCAGGCGGTGGGCCACCTGGGGGAGCTCCGAATCCACCGCCGAAGGGTACGCCGCCGGGGCCGTTGGCATCGAAGTCGCTCACAGCCCACCTCCCATTCCACGGCCGCCGACCAACTCCGGGGCGACCGCCGCCAGGAGCACTCCGATCAGGTTGATCAGGATGGAGCCCAGGCCGAAGACCATCTCGAGCATGAAGAAGAACTTCAGCTTCGTGAACGCGGTGCTCAGGTGCGCCTGGTCCGCGTCGTCGGTCTTCACCACCGCATCGAGCTCCGTCTTGGTCTGGAAGAGCAACCCGGCTTCCACGCCGGCCGCGCCGCCCAGCAGCACCACGATGAGCATGTTCAGCACCTGGAGTGCGCCTCCGGCGGGCGACCTGGAGAACATGGCGAAGCTGCCCACCATGCCCAAGCAGCCGCCGAGCAGGAAGAGGGCGGCGAGCAGGCCGTGAACGATCACCAGGAAGAGCATCCATCGGGACAGCATCGTGAGGCTGTCCTCCTGGGCCGGCGAGAACGGGATGCGAGCGACAGTCATGTCGCGAGGGTACTCCAAAGCATCTTCTTTGGGATCAAGTTGGGCCCCGGGGCGCGGCCGCGCGGCACGCGCGTGTGAACCCAGGAGCGGCACGTCCGTGGGCGCGAGGACTTGTCCCGCGCAGACCGCATCGGCTTGGCGCACCGCTTGCAAACACCACCCCAGATGACGCTTCGAAGCCGTAATCTCCCGCGATTCTGCGCCAAGATGACCACTCGAGTAGCCATCTCCATGGCGCTGACCACGCTCGCGGCCTGTGCCGGTGCCGGCGACGCGCCCATCGACAGCGACACGGGCGCGCCCGTCGTCTCCATCGACGGCAAGGCGGATGGCGTCCAGCTCGCGGCCTACGAGCCCCTGCCCGAGGGCGCCGACCTCGACGCGCCCTTGACCGCCCTCTTCGCGCCGGACGACTCGGTCGTGACGCTCGAGGTCAGCCTGATCCAGCGCGTCGTCGCGCTCCGCGCCGCGGATGGCGCCGACTACGCCGAAGGCGACAACCCCTTCACGATTCACTACGCCGTCTACAATCTGCGCAACCCCGCCATCGTGAGCGCCCTGGCCGACGCCGCGGACGCCGGCGTCGATGTGCAGATCCTGATCGACCAGGATCAGCTCGACCCGGCCCGCGACTACAACACCTCGGACGAGGAGCTGGTCGCGCGGGGCTTTCAGCTCGTGAACGATCATCGGGACCTCGACGACACCACGCGCGTGACGGCGGACCTGATCGGCATCCACCACAACGGTCTGATGCACCTGAAGACGCGCATCTTCCGCGCCCCGGGCTTCGAGGCCGTGCTCAGCGGCAGCCTGAACCCGGGCGACAACGCGGTGATGAACGAGGAGAACCTGCAGCTCATCCGCGACCCCGCGCTCATCGCGCGCTACGAGGCCGCCTACGCCGCGGTCCTTCGCGGCCACGCCATCGACAACGTCTGGGACGACAGCGCCGCGGCCAACGTGCTCTTCACGCCCGCGGCCTCGGGACCACGCGCCGGGGAGAAGCTGCTTCAGTGGATCGCCGAAGAGAACGAGTCGATCCTGTTGATGGTCTTCTCGCTGCGCGACGTGACGGCGCCCCATTCGACCCGCTCCCTGGTCGAGCTCCTGGGCGACAAGGCGCGCGCGGGCGTCCCCGTGTACGTGATCACCGATCGCAAGCAATCGGACGGCGTCGACGCCGATGGAAACCACATCTATCGCAACGACGGCACGGAGGATCAGCTGCGCGCCGCGGGCGTGCACGTGTACGAGGCGACCAACCGCGCCACCGAGTTCACGGCCATGCACCACAAGGTCGGCATCTTCGGCCTCACGCACATCCGCGTGGTCGCGGACGCCGCCAACTGGACCTACGCGGGCCTCGGCTCTTCGACGCACGTGGCCAAGAACTTCGAGAGCCAGCTCTTCCTCGACAGCGACGCCCT
>Ga0210033_1001719_pt1 | contig 19535 bp, 14 predicted proteins | sample CryGeymeta201501_FD_185465 | JGI IMG/M metagenome (GOLD analysis project Ga0210033, IMG submission 185465) | Groundwater microbial communities from Crystal Geyser aquifers in Utah, USA - Crystal Geyser metaG 2015-01 (SPAdes) (version 2) | ecosystem: Environmental > Aquatic > Deep subsurface >... | reverse complement strand
TGACACGTCAAGGGGGCGCGGTGATTGGACCGACATAGGAGGCCATGGAGGATCGAGCTGTAGACGACGAACGGGCGCGAGAAAGTGTTGCCCGTCAGAGCGCGATGGAGCGACCACCTCAACGACCTCGTAGCCCGTGAGCACGATGCGCATGGGTTCCCACAGCAGGGAGCGCACAACCGCAGGCAGCAGCTGCTCGTTGATCTGGTGGTGGAGTGCTGGATCGTCCGACCACCATGGGTTCTTCACTTTTTTCTCTGCCGTTCCATCCCCGCGAACGGGGGCGACTCCCTCTTGTCCGGGGTGCGCCGAGGCATTTCGGGCCTGCAGAACCGCCTGCAGCAGCGATTGGATCTTCTTCGGGCCGACAGACTGGGCCCTGCTCAGCTTCTGGACGTACGCCCTCACCCTCTCAACAGGGATACCCCATTCACGGGCCTCGATGATCTTGTCGAAGGCATGGATCGAGTTACCTACCGAAATGGGCAACGATTCGCGAAATATTTGACTGAATGCTCGAATTTTATAATCGCCCTGAATAACACCCGGGAACAGATCAAAAGCACCAGAGTAGTGTCCGAAAGATAATTTTCCCTCGCGTTCGCGATTTAGCTTAAGAAGCGCCTTCTCGAAATTAGGATTCGACACACCTTGTGCGTGATATTCAGAGCTCAAAAGATCACATAAATACGCCGACAATGCCTCAACGAACTTGAAAAGTTGGGAGAGACGTTTGGTCTCATCCCGCTCAAACAGCACGGTCGATAGACCCGTCGAAAGATTTTTCGGCAGGCACGTCCGGACGGTGTTCAGCTGAAGCAGTTCATCGAGGGTGATCCCATGCATCTCGTTCATGTCAACCGCCTTTGAGCGCGACCTGGTCGCGCGAAGTGTGTTTCTTGAGTCTCGGAGCCTGCTGCCGGGGAGCGGGGCATTGGATGCGTCCTCGCGTCGGTTCCATCGGCTGCATTGGCGCGACTGCTCTTGACTCCGTGGCACCGTACAATTCCTACACTTATCCTGAGCGCGAATCGTACCACCCGAGACGCAGCTCTGTCAAGGGCCAGTTCCCCATCCGCGCAGAATACGCTTCAGGTACTTCAGGTCTGTCCGTGCGCTGGCGCCAGGCTTGTCGTGGAAGCACGTGGTCTACTTCGCTCCAAGCCAGCATTGACTGCGGTCTGTCTCTGGACGCGTCTGGCTGCACGACCGCTCCCGCGCAGCAGCGCCGCAAACAGCTCACGCACCCGTCCGTCCTCAGTGACCCCGACCTGAACGCTTCGCGCTGGTCGAGATCGTCTGACAGCACTCTGGATTGCAGCTTTCGAGAGATTGAGTGAAGGGCTCCACCCACCACGCACTGCGCACACGACTCAACCCCAGGCGAACGGTCGACGAGGCCCAGGCAGCCCCCCCCGGGTGCCGACCCCGCCCGCTCCCCCAACCTACCTCCCGGTCAGCGCCGCGGCCGGGTCGAGGTTGGCCGCCCTCAGCGCGGGCACGAAGGCCCCGAGCAGGCAGAACAGGATGGCGCCGCCGACGGCAACGGCGAAGAACCACGGCTCCCAGGCGAACAGGGTGTCGGGCTTGAAGGGGAAGTCGGCGACGAAGCGGTCGAACGCCACGTCCGAGAGCATGGCCATGCCGACGCCGACGGCGGAGCCGACGGCGCCGCCGACAAATCCGATGGCGGCGGCCTCGAGGAGGATGATGGCGGAGATGTCGCCCTTTGTGGCGCCGAGGGCGCGCATGAGGCCGATCTCCTTGCCGCGCTCGACGATGACCATCAGGAAGGTGTGCATGATGTTCACCGCCGCGATGCCGATGATGACGACGCTGATCAGGGTGAAGATGGCGGTGATGATGGTGATGATGAGGCCGGCCTTCTGGGCGTTCTCGTACTTGTCGTCCAGATCGAGGTTCATGCGCTCGGTGGCGTAGTTGGCCACGCCGACGACGGCCTCGTTGTTGTCGGTCTCGACGAGCAGGGAGTGGTAGTCGCCGTCGCCGTCCTTGCCTCGGAACCGGGCGTTGAAGCGCTGGACGTAGCCGATGGGCAGGGTGACGCCGATGCCGATGGCCTTGTCGGAGAAGCCGACGAGCTCGAAGCGTCGGGTGATGGGTTCGCCCGCGCCGGAGCTGCCGAGGTAGCTCTTGCCGAGGGTGGCGTAGAACTGGAGGCCGACCAGGGCGGCGGGCGACAGGCGAGGCATCTTGGAGAGGGCGCCGTCGGTGCCCTTCATGGCGGTGTGAATGGAGCCGTTGTAGATCTCGAGCAGGCGGGGGTTGGCCAGCACGGGGATGGGCATCTCGCAGGTGCGGGTGTCCTGGCCGCAGTAGCTCTTGCCGGGGCAGGGGTCGTCGCCGGTGATGTTGCCGCGGTTGTCGGTCGCCGGGGGCTTGCAGGTGGTCTTGTGGCAGACGCCGCCGCCGCAGGTCTGGCCGTCGGGGCAGCCGTCGTTGGCGACGCAGCCGATCGGCGCCGCGTCCCAGTCGCGGAAGGCGGCCGGGCCGGTGATCTCGTCCTTGACGACGGCGTCGGGGATGCCGTCGGCGATGAGCTCGGTGTAGAAGTTGCGGCCCATGAGCTCCTGGCCGCCCCACGCGCGCGCCGGGAAGGTGAGCTTCATCTTGGGGTAGACACCACGGACGCCGGGCACGCCGCGGATCTCCTCGACGCTGGCGTCGGTGAGGCGGCTGCCACCGAACAGACCGCCATCGGTCTTGAAGGCGCCCACCTCGTAGCTCTTGGGGATGATCTCGAGCTGGTTGTAGACAAAGACCTTGTCCATGACCACGGTCCGGATCCCCTCCCCGAGCCCCATGAAGAACATGAAGGTCGAGATCCCCACGAGGATGCCGAAACTGGAAAAGATGAAATTCTTTTTATTTCGTCGGAGGTTCTGACCGACGAGGCGCAGCAGCCTGGCTGGAGACATCAGGGACTCCCGGGGGCGAGGTCGGCGATGGGGGGCGCGTCGCCGGTGCGTTGCTCATCGCTGACGATCTCACCGTCTTCGAGACGAACGATACGGTCGGCCATGCGGGAGATGTGCTCCTCGTGGGTGATGACGACGAGGGTGAGCTTGTCGGTCTCCACCAGCCGGCGGAACAGGTCCATGATCTGGACGCCCGTGGTGCGGTCGAGCGAGCCTGTGGGCTCGTCGCACAGGATGATGCGGGGGTGGTTGAACAGGGCGCGGGCGATGGCGACGCGCTGCTTCTGGCCACCGGACAGGGCGGTGGGGCGGTCGTCGAACTTCGTCTCGAGGCCGACCTTCTGGAGCATCTCCTGGGCCCGGTTGACCAGGGGCGCGGTCGCCGGCCGGTGATCGAAGTAGCTCGGCAGCATCACGTTCTCGACGCAGGTCAGGTGGTCGAGCAGGTGGAAGTGCTGGAAGACAAAGCCGATGCTCTCGTTGCGCAGGGCCGACATCTGGCGGTCGCCGAGGGTCTCGAGCTTCTTGTCACCCACCGAGACGCTGCCGCCAAACTCGCGGTCGAGGCCGCCGATGACGTTCAGCAGGGTCGTCTTGCCCGAGCCGCTGGTCCCGATGATGGAGACAAACTGCCCGGCGGGGATCGACAGGTCGATGCCCTTGAGCGCCAGCGTCTGGGCCTTGCCGCGGCCGTAGCTCCGCGTCAGCTTCGCGATGGTGATCATGTCAGTTGGGGCCGGCGTCGGGGGCGTCGCTGGCGTCGGGGGCGTCGTCGGCATCGGGGGCGTCGGGGGCTGGGGCGTCCCCTTCGGGAGCGCCGTTGGGAGGGTTGACGGGGGCGGCGCCGAGGTCATCCTCGGCGGGGGCATCCGGCGGCTGAGGGCCGCGGTGCAGGGCGATCTCGAGGTCGGCGACCAGCCCGGTGTCGGTCATGCCGAGTCGCACGGTCAGCGCCTCGATGGGCCCGAGGAGCTGCTCGACGAGGCCCGAGCCGAGGGAGCCGGCCTTGCGGCGAGCCTTGTCGACGTTGACGTACAGGCCGCTGGCCCGCTCGTCGTTGAGGAGGGCGCGGGCCTGCTCGCCGTCCACCGCCTTGACGAGGGTCTTGCCGTCGCCGGTGAGCATCGAGCGCATCAGCTCGGGCGTGATGGTGGTGGTGGACAGGGTGACCACATCGCCCATCATATAGAGGGCGAAGGGCGGCGCGGTGGTGCTGTTGGGGTTGAACCGGTAGAGGGCGATCTCGCTGGTGAGCTGCTCCCGGCCGATCGCCCCGTTGAGCTCGCCGACGATGCGATCGACGACGGAGACGAACCGCGCCGGGTCCTTGAGCTGGACGTGGGCGACGACCGTGACCGCCCTGGCCCGATCGGAGAACCGGCGCTCGGACAGTCGGGCCAGATCGAGGCCGTAGACCGCGACGGCGGCGTTGCCGCTGGCGTTCTCGATCACGTCCTTCTCGATGTCGATCTGGGTGGTGGACTTGATGTTGGACAGGAGCTTGTCGAGGAAGCGCTTCTGGCTCGGCGGCAGCAGCGCCTGGTACTCGCGCCAGAACAGCGCCGCGTCCACCGAGGCGCGGGCCACGAGGTACGCCCGCTCGTTGACCATGAGGCGGAACTTCGGGGAGGGCTTCGGGGCCTGGTCGAGCCCCTTGACGCGCTCGAGGGTGGGCGCGTCGATCCCGAAGTGGAGCTGAGCGCGGGCGGCTTTGTCGTCGGCGGAGAAGCCGGCGCCGGTCCAGACGATGTGGTCGGCGAAGGCGCCGAGGACCTCGCGCTGGTAGTTCTTGAGGGTGTCGTCCTGGGTGCCGTAGAGGTTCAGGAGGGTCGGCGTGCGGAGGAAGGCCGAGGCCGGGGAGGCGTCGGCGACCTGGCGGCGGAAGGCGGCGAACTCGGGGACGTCGGGGGCGTTGAGGCTGCGGGTGGCCGAGGCGGCCAGGACCTGGCGGAGGATCTGGGCGCTGGAGGTGCCCGGCGCCTCCGGGGCCGGCGCGGCGCCGGCGTCGGGGCCGGCGGCCGGGGCGGCGGTGGCAAGCAGCGAGGGGCCGGTGACGATCACCATGCCGCCGTCGAGCCAGGCCCAGGAGAGCTCGGCGCCGTCCCGGCCGTGCACGGTGGTCACGGCGGGGAGCTGGCTGGTGTCGATGACGCGGCCCTCGGGGGTGCCGCGGTAGAAGGTCTCGAGGGAGCCGATGACGCCCTTCTCGAAGGCGTCCCGGTCGACGACGAAGGCGAGGACGACGGGCGCGTTGTGGTAGCTGGCGACGGCGAAGCCGTCGGCGGGCGACAGCCCGCGGGCGGTCCACGAGGCGGCGTCCAGCAGATCGACCCCAACGACGCGGGTGATCTCCTGCCGGTAGGCGTCGACGGGCAGGTTGCCCTGGAAGCGCTCGGCGAGCATGGCGAGGCCGGCCCGGACCTGGTCCATCTCGACGAAGAACAGGGCGGCGTCGACGTCGGCGGGCATGTGGCCGGCGTAGGCCTCGATGCGCTGGGAGGGCGTCATGGGGCCGGGCGCCGTGGTGGTCCCGCCGCACTGGCAGCCGTCGCAGCTGGGGGAGACGACGCCGAGCACGAGCAGCATCAGCAGCACGAGCAGGCGGCGGTCGTGGAGGAGACCGGGTTCGAGAGGTGTAGCGCGCACAAGCACTCCTGACCGACCGTGACCGAACGACGCATGGGTCGGGGACGGGAAGTTACTTGTGGGCCGGGACCGGCGTCAAGGAGTCCGATCGGGTGGGCTCGCCCAGCCCTCCCCCTGGCGGCGAGCGCGGCCCTCGGCTTCGAGCTTGAGGAGGTGTGCGGCGAGGCTGTGGGCGGCCAGGGGGTAGATGGCGGGGGGGATGTCGGGGTAGGCGGCCGGGACGAGGTCCATGACGACGCGGGGGGTGGCGGAGAGGGCGTCGGCGACGAGACGCTCCCGCATCAGGCGGTGGGCGATGAGGTCGGAGAGCTTCTGACGCACCGCGTCATCGCGCATCGCCTCGCCGTGGCTCGGCACCATGACGGCGGCGTCGAGGTCGCGCAGGCGCTCGAGCGAGGCGAGGTAGGCGATCATGTCGCCCTCGGGCGGCGCGACGATGATGGTGCCGACCCCGGCCACCATGTCGCCCGCCATCAGCGCGTGGCCGTCGAACAGGGCGATGTGGCCGGGCGCGTGTCCGGGGGTGTGGAGCACGTCGAGCTCCATGGCCGCCGCCACGATGCGGTCGCCGTCTGCGACTGGGACGACCTCGGCGGTGGGCGGCGCGATGATGCGGGCGAGCGTCTCGGGATGGGCGTACAGGCGCAGCGGGGGCCAGTCCTCGGCCACGCCGCGCTGGTAGATGGCGGCGAGCCCGGAGACGTGATCGGGGTGGTGATGGGTGAGCACGACCCCCTCGAAGCGCTCGCCGATGTGGACGCGGGCCTCGATGGCCGCCCACAGCCGGGCCTGCTCGGACGGGTCCGAGGCGCCGGGATCGACGACGACGAACGCCTCCCAACCGATGAAGACCGCGTTGGTGTGGGTGGCCGGCAGCAGCGTCTCGGTGCGCAGCGGCAGGCAGGTCCATCCGTCGGCGATGCGCTTCACGCCAGCCTCTCTGCGGCGAGCCGTTCGGCCCGGTTGGTGGGGACCATGGGCGGGGGGGAGAAGGTGTGGGGGGCGGGCTCGAGGCCACCGAACGCCCGCTTCCAGGCGCCGAACCCCGCCCCGTTCCGCCAGGCCTCGAGCGTGGCCAGCCCCGTGCGGCGGTCGCCCTGGGCGAGCACGTACTCGACCCACGCCCACCGCGCCGAGGTGCTCCGCAGGTCCACATGACGGCCCAGCCCCAGCCGCAGCCGCTTGAGCGTGCGCTCGACCTCCTTGATGCCGGCGAACGGCTGGCGATCGAGCGGCGTGTTGCGCTTGGCGACAAACGGCGCGATGCCCATGGCGACGGGCGTGATCTTCGCGAGCTCCAGGCTGAACCGGACGAGCTCGTCGAGGTCCTCGTCCGTCTCGTTGGGCACGCCGATCATCATGTAGACCTTGAGCTGGCCGATGCCCGAGTCGCGGACGAGCTCGGCGGCGCGGCGGAGGTGCCGCTCGCCGATATGCTTCATCATCATCGTGCGCAGGCGGTCGCTGGCGCCGTCGGAGGCCACGGTGACGGTGCGGTAGCCGCCGCGCTTGAGCAGCTCCATCAGCTCCGGCGTCAGGCGGTCGGCCCGGAGCGAGGACAGCCCGATCTCGCGGCCCGAGTCGACGATGGCCCGCACGATGTCGATCAGCGCGGGGTGGTCGGAGACGGCGGCGCCCACGAGGCCGACCTTGCGCGCCGCCTCGGGGACGGTGGCCATGATGGTGTCCACATCCGCCAGGCGCATCCCGCCGTTGGTAGAGCGCCGCATGACGCAGAAGGTGCACTTGCGCGAGCAGCCGCGCTCGCTCTCCACAAGGTGCATGTTGGACAGCTCGGTGTGCGGCGTCAGGATCTGGCTGTACGCCGGCAGCTTGTGCGCCGACGCCTTGGCCACCGGCCGCAGCGCATCGCCGTGCACCTCGGGCACGTAGAAGCCCTCGAGATCGGCCATGGCGGGCAGGCGCGACTTGACGTCGCCCTCGAGGACCGCGTCCAGCAGCACGTGGATGGCCTCCTCGGCCTCCCCCATGAGGATGACGTCGGCAAAGGGCGCCGCCGGGACCGGGTTCGAGAAGGTGAGCGGCCCCCCGATGACCACCAGCGGCGTGCGAGGCCCCCGGTCCTCGGCCAGGATCGGGATGCCGGACAGCTCCAGGCACTCGAAGACGCCGGTCAGCTCCAGCTCGTAGGCCAGCGAGAACGCCACCACGTCGAAGTCGGCCACCGGCCGACGCGACTCGTAGGTGAGCAGCGGGGAGCGGCTGCGGCGCCACGCCTCCACGTCGTCCGGCAAAAACGCCCGCTCACAGACCGTGTCCGGGCGGCCGTTCAGCTCGCGGTAGATGGTCTGAAACCCCAATGAGCTCATGCCGATGCGGTACGGCGACGGGTAGACGAGCGCCACGCGCAGCGGCGCGACCTTGAAGATCGTGCCCTGCTCGGCGGCGAGCCGCTCGTCGATGAGCGCGTGGATGGACTGGCGAGGAGACAAGGCGGCCGACCTGCGGATCAGAAGCCGTTCGAAAAATATATCCCTCGTTTCCTCGTATCTTCTAGACCGTCTGCATCTCGGTTGAGCCCGCGATGCAGGGTCTTCTGCGAGCTATTACAGTTCGCTCGTCTGGGGCGTGTTGAGCCCGCGACGCAGGGCCCTCCCCGAGCTGGCGCTCAGGGAGCTCCCTGCACTGCGGGCTCAACACCCCCCAGCCTCGCTATCGCTCACAGAACCCCCTGCCCTGCGGGCTCAACCGAGATGCAGACGGGGTTGTCCCCAGGTGTGTCTTCTGTTCGGTCATGGGCCTCTGGGCCCACTCCCTCCCATCAGACGCCACCTGGAAACAGAATCTACGTCGGATCCATCGGCATCTATTTTCCGAATGGCTTCTCAATGGAGCGCGTCGGCAGCGGGCCGGCGCGTCGATTCACGCGAGGCCCTCGCCCGGACGCACGACCGCGCCCGGGGCGCGATCTGGCCCCGCGCGACGGAAAGTGGCACGAAGAGGTCCATTTTTCAAGGAGGACGCGGTGGCGGGGCAGCCTCAGCGAATCTTGCCCCCGCGGGCGCGCGCCGTGGCGCGCTCGAGCTCCTCGGCCGAGAGGCCGGAGTGCCCGGTGACCACGATGGACTGCGACTTGCCGGTCTTCACATCGACGGCCGAGACGTGGAGGATGCCGTCGGTGTCGATGTCGAAGCTCACCTCGATGCGGGCCTCCCCGGCGCCCTGGCGGGGGATACCGGTGAGGTTGAACATGCCGAGGCAACGGTTCTCGCTCGCCCGGGCCGCCTCCCCCTGGTGGACGGAGATGGTGACGAGGTCCTGATCGCGCTGGGTCGTGGTGAAGATCTTGGAGGCGCGGGTCGGGATGGCCGTGTTGCGCTCGATGATCGGGCTGAACCGGTCGTTCTCCACCCGGATGCCCAGCGACAGCGGCGTGACGTCCAGCAGGATCACCTCCCGCACCTCGCCGCCGAGGATGCCCGACTGGATCGCGGCGCCGACCGCGACGACCTCGTCCGGATTGACACCCTTGTGGGCCGCCTTGCCGAAGATCTCGTCCACCTTGCGCTGGATGGACGGCATGCGGGTCATGCCGCCGACGAGCAGGATATCGTCGATGTCCTGGGCGCGGAGGTTGGCGTCGTTAAGCGCCTGGCGGCAGGGGCCCTCGAGGCGCTCGACGAGGTCGTAGCAGAGGTCGTTCAGGAGGCTGCGACCGAGGATCATGGACAGGTGGCGCGGGCCAGTGTCGTCCACGGCGAGGAATGGGAGGTTGATGTTGGTCTCGCTCAGGGTGCTCAGCTCGCACTTGGCGGCCTCGGCGGCCTCGCGCAGGCGCTGCAGGGCCATCTTGTCGTCGCTGATGTCGAGCCCGGTGTCCTTCTGGAACACGTCCAGCAGGTACTCCAGCACGACCCGATCGAAGTCCTCGCCTCCCAGCGTGTTGTCACCGCTGGTGGACACGACCTCGAAGACGCCGCGGTGGAACTCCAGGATCGAGATGTCGAACGTGCCGCCGCCGACGTCGAAGACGGCGATGCGGGCGTCCTGACCGGACTGATAGCCGTAGGCGAGCGCGGCCGCGGTGGGCTCGTTGATGATGCGGCGGACGGTGAGGCCCGCGATCTGCCCGGCCTCCTTGGTGGCCTGCCGCTGCGCGTCATCAAAGTACGCCGGCACCGTGATCACGGCCTCGGTGACCTCCTCACCGAAGTAGTCCTCGGCGGTGGACTTCATCTTGCGCAGGACCTGGGCGGAGATCTCCTGGGGCGAGTAGTTGCGGCCGTTGACGGACACCCACGCGTCCCCGTTGACGTTCTCGACCAGGCGAAAGGCCAATCGCTCTTTGATGTGCTGGACCTGGGCCGACCGGTACTTGCGGCCGATCAGGCGCTTGATGCCGTGGATGGTCCGCTCGGGGTTGATGATGGCCTGACGCTTGGCCTGCTGACCGACGAAGAGCTCCTCGCCCTCGGTGAAGCCGACCATGGAGGGCGTCGTACGTGCGCCCTCGGCGTTCGGCAGCACGAGCGGCTCGCCGCCGTCAATGACGGCAACGACCGAGTTCGTGGTGCCGAGGTCGATCCCGATGATTCTGCTCATGCTGCTCCGTGCCTCTGCTCGACGTCCGTCGCCCGACGCCCCGACGCTCACGCGAATTCGCGCTACTTTGACGCACAGACGGGTCGAGATCAAGTTCCTTGAAAGCGCGGCCGTCCTGACCTACACCATGGCACCGCTGAAAGGCGGCCGTGGCCGTCCAGGACGACGCCCTGTTTTCTACGCCCACAGCAGGCACGAAGCGTGCCGCGCTCACGAACATTGGGAGAACATGACCGCCTCAACTCTGACGGACCCCGGCCATATCGACGCCTACGACTTCGAGCTGCCCGAAGCCCAGATCGCGCACACGCCGCCCGTCGAGCGTGGGACCAGCCGGCTGCTCGTCGTGGGCGAGCCGCTGCAGATCGTGCCGTTCGGGCAGGTGGCCGAGCAGCTCCGCAAGGGCGACCTGCTGGTGTTGAATGACACGCGGGTGATGCCGTGCCGGCTGTTCGGCCACAAAGCCAGCGGCGGACGGGCGGAGATCTTCGTGCTCGGGCCAGCCGGGGGCGCCCGATGGGACTCGCCGACCGACGGCGAGGGCGTGATGGTGGAGGTGTTGCTGCGGGCAAGCCGGACACCGAAGCCGGGCGCCGTGCTGAGCCTCGACGGGATCGACGGCCGGGTGCGGGTCGACGCGGCGCGCCCGGACGGCACCTTCGCCGCCCGTCTCAGGGGCACGGGCACTCTGGCCGAGGTGCTCGAGCGCGCGGGCCGGATGCCACTGCCTCCGTACATCGTCAAGCGCCGGCAGACCCTCGGACTGGACGCCGCGGCGGTGGAGGACCCGGAGCGCTATCAGACGGTGTATGCCCGAGCCCCGGGCGCGGTGGCTGCCCCGACGGCGGGCCTCCACTTCTCCGACGCGCTTCTTGACGGGCTTCGGGCGGCGGGCGTGGATGTGGGCTTCACGACGCTGCACGTGGGGATGGGGACGTTCAAGCCGCTCGGCGAGGGCGCGCTGGAGTCGCAGCGGCTGCACAGCGAGCATTATACGATCTCGGCGGTGCTCGCGGCGCAGGTGGAGGCGGCGGTGGCGCGGGGCGGACGGATCGTCGCCGTGGGGACGACCTCGCTCCGGGCGCTCGAGGACCAGGGGCGGAGGCACGGCGCGCGGCGGGTGGAGGCTGGCGCCTTCGACACGGACCTGTTCATCCGGCCGGGCTACCCGTTCCAGACGGTCGATGCGCTGATCACCAACTTCCACCTGCCGAAGTCGAGCCTCCTCGTGCTGGTGGCCGCGTTCGCCGGCTACGCGACCATGCGGCGCGCGTACGCGTTCGCCATGGCCGAGGGGATGCGCTTCTACAGCTATGGCGACGCGATGTGGCTGTCGCGGGAGGCCCCATGAGCACGGACACCCCCACCCCCGAGGCTTGGTTCGAGCTCGCGCCCTTCGCCGTGACGGCGACGTGCGGGCAGGCCCGATGCGGCACGCTGACCCTGGCCCACGGGGTCGTGGAGACGCCCATCTTCATGCCGGTGGGCACGGCGGGCACGGTCAAGGGCCTGACGCCGGCGCAGCTCGGCGACATCGGGGTCGAGATCCTGCTCGGCAACACCTACCACCTGTTTTTGCGGCCTGGCCTCGAGGTGTTGAGCGCGCACGGTGGCCTGCACGGGATGATGGGCTGGCCACGGCCGATCTTGACCGACTCGGGCGGCTACCAGGTCTTCAGCCTCAAGGAGCTGCGCAAGATCACCGAGGAGGGCGTGACCTTCCAGAACCACATCGACGGCAGCCGGCACCTGTTCACGCCGGAGAACGTCATCCAGACCCAGGAGGTGATCGGGTCGGACATCATGATGGCCTTCGACGAGTGTCCGCCCATGACGGCGGGGCGGGACTACATGGTGCGGTCGATGGAGCGCACCAGCCGATGGGCCGCGCGCTGCCTGGAGGCCCGGACCCGGCCGGACTGCGCGCTGTTCGGGATCACCCAGGGCGGGGTCGATCTGGACCTGCGGGCCAGCCACATCGAGGAGCTGTCCGTGATGCCCTTCGACGGCTTCGCCATCGGGGGGCTGTCGGTGGGCGAGGCCAAGGAGAAGATGTATGAGACGGTGGAGTTCGCCGCGCCGAGGCTGCCTGCGGATCGTCCGCGCTACCTGATGGGCGTGGGGACGCCGCAGGACCTCGTGGAGTGCGTCAGCCGGGGCGTCGACATGTTCGACTGCGTGCTGCCGACCCGCAACGGCCGCAACGGCCAGCTGTTCACGCGCAACGGCCGGATGTCGATCAAGCAGGTTCGCTACCGCCTTGATCTCGATCCGGTCGATCCGCAGTGCGGCTGCTACACCTGCCGGAACTTCTCGCGAGCCTATCTGCGCCACCTCTATGTGGCCGGCGAGATGCTGGCCGGCGAGCTCGCGACGCTGCACAACGTCCATTACTACCTCGACCTCGTGCGTGAGCTCCGCGTGGCCATCCGCGCTGGCACGCTCGACGCTTTCGTGGCGAGCTGCCGGGAGGGCTGGGCCCGTTCGGAGCGGGGCGCGTGAGCAGCTCGACCCCCTGCTGGCCGCGCGGGCCGCGCCTGATGGAGGACGGGCCGGCGCCGCGGTGAGCCCCGAAGCCGCCTCGGGAGCCCACAGCGGCGCACACCCTGCTTGACGCAACCCGGACCGTCTGCTACACACACCCGAATCCTCGCGTGGAGCCCACATTGCCCCTCGCCTGGACCATGGGTCTGTGAATGTGGGTTCGTGATTTTTCAGACGCTGTTGGGTTCTCGTCCGAGATGGATGGATGAGCGTGCAAACGCCACGGGCACCACATGAGCCTCATCCCACCCACCTTTGATTTCGCCTGCGGTCGAGCCTCCCTGGACGGATGCTCCTCCTGACCGCCAAGACCCCGTCGACAGCGCCGTCACCCCCGAAGCAGCTGGAAACGACCGTGTTCGATCTCCTGCATACTCTTGTGGCCCTCACGCCTGACGCCGGCGGCGAAGGCGGAGGGGGCATCATCAGCCTCATTGTTCCTTTCGCGCTTGTCTTCGGCATCATGTACTTTCTCGTGATCCGGCCGCAGTCGAAGAAGCAGAAAGAGCAGGAATCTTTCCTGACCAGCCTGAAGACCGGTGACCAGGTGGTCACGCAGGGCGGGCTGTTCGGGAAGGTCACGGGGGTGCGTGACAACGTCATCACCCTCGAGATCAGCGACCGTGTCCGTGTCAAGGTCCTTCGCAGCATGATCCTCTCACGTCAGGAGTCCGCTCCGTCCGAGGGGTCCAGCGAGTCGAGCAGCGACAAGAAGGACGACAAGGACAGCAAGGACAAAGACAAGAAGGATAAGAAGTAGCGCACGCGCCCGTGAACCACGAGCTCGGCCACTCCCCTCTCGACGGGTGTTCCCATGTCCTCTACCTGGACCGCCAAGGCCCTCGCCATCCTCGTCCTCGTCCTGCTCGCCGCGGGGGCGCTCGTGCCCACCCTGGCCACGCCGGACGACCCCGAGCCCAGCCCCGACTGGCTCAAGTCCTACCAGGAGGTCTGGGATCACAAGCTCAACCTCGGCCTCGACCTTCAAGGTGGATTGCTGCTGCAATACCGCGTTGAGGTGGAGAAGGCGGTCAGCGACAAGGCCGACCGCCTGCGCGACGACATCCGCAAACGCGTCGACCGGATCGACGCCGACGCGAAGCTGTCGACCGAGCGCGACGGCCTCACCGGCATCATCCTGACCTTCGAGGATCCGGCCAAGGCCGTGATCGTCGACGACGCCTTCATGGGCAACTTCCCGAACATGGTTCGCACGGACCTCAGTCCGGGCAAGATCAAGCTCGAGATGTCGCCGGAGGAGTTCGAGCGCACCCAGGACTACGCCATCAACCAGGCGATCGGCACCATCCGGGAGCGCGTCGACGCCCTGGGCGTGGCGGAGCCGGACATCAAGAAGGCTGGCAAGACGGACATCGTCATCCAGCTTCCGGGTCTGTCCGAGGAGGACTTCGACCAGGCCAAGCGCCTGATCGGCACCACCGCGCAGCTCGAGTTCAAGATGGTGGCCGAAAAAGAGCTCCCGACCTTCTTCTCCCGCTACGCCACCAGCCCGCTGCCCGAGGGGCTGTCCTACGCCACCGAGGGCGGGCAGCCGACGGTCAAGGCCAGGAGCAAGGAGGCCCTCAAGGCCTTCTTCGCCACCGAGATGCCCACCCGGGACACCGAGGGCAAGCTCCAGGTCGTCTTCGAGGAGATCGTCCGCTACACGGACAAGAAGAAGGAGATCCGGGACGACGCCAACTCGTACTGGCGCTCCCACCTCGTCTACAGCCAGACCGAGCTGACCGGTGAGTACATCACCGCGGCGAGCGTCTCGATCGACAACCGGACGAACAAGCCCTACGTGTCGCTGACCTTCGATTCGGCGGGCGCGGAGGTGTTCGGTCGGATCACGCGGGAGAACGTCGGCAAGCGCTTCGGCATCATCCTCGACGACGTGCTCAAGAGCGATCCGGTCATCAACGAGCCCATCCCCGGCGGCCGCGCGCAGATCACCCTGGGCGGCTACAAGAGCGTCAACGAGCTCTTCCAGGAGGCGACGGACCTGACGATCGTGCTCCAGCACGGCGCCCTGCCCGCCCCGATCCACAAGCAGTTCGAGACGAGCGTCGGGCCCAGCCTCGGCGCCGACTCGATCGCCAAGGGGCAGCTGGCCCTGCTGATCGCCTCGATCCTGGTGATCATCTTCATGCTGGTCTACTACAAGGGCGGCGGCGTGATCGCCAACATGGCCCTGGCGATGAACATTCTCTTCATCATGGCGGGCCTGACGGCGCTGAACGCGACGCTCACCCTGCCGGGCATCGCGGGCATCGTCCTGACGATCGGTATGGCGGTGGACGCCAACGTCATCATCTTCGAGCGCGTTCGCGAGGAGCTGCGGCTGGGCAAGTCCCCACGGGCCGCCATCGACGCGGGGTATGCCAAGGCGCTGTCGGCGGTTATCGACGCCAACATCACCACGGCGATCGCCGCGGCGGTCCTGATGCAGTACGGCACCGGCCCCATCCGCGGCTTCGCGGTGACGCTGCTGCTGGGCATCATCGCCTCGGTGTTCACGGCCGTCGTGGTGACGCGTCTCCTCTACGACTTCGTGCTCGACAAGTACAACCCCGAGCGCCTGAGCATCTGATCGGGACGGGGAGGGAGGCGCCGCGAGGCGCTGTCCCATGCAGTGGTTCTGGACAGCTTTTCGCACGACATGTTGCGCCACAGCACGACGAGGCTCGTGCGATTCGATAGCGAGGGTCGACCATGGAGATCGTGAAACCGGGAACCAACCTGGACTTTGTCGGCAAGCAGAAGATCTTCCTGCTGTTGTCGGCGGTCATGGTGTTGGTCTCGCTCGGGCTGATCGCGGTGTTTGGGCTGAACTTTGGTGTGGACTTCGAGGGCGGCTCGGAGATCGTCCTGAAGTTCGAGAAGACCGTGAACGTCGGTGACGTGCGCAAGGCCATGGACGACATGGGCTTCGATCACCCCGACGTGCAGGAGTTCGGCAGCGCGGACGAGAACCGCTTTCTGGTGCGGGTCAGCCGCAGCAGCGTGCTGAACCCAGAGAACACAGGGACGCTGCAGGCGGCGATCGCCAAGGGCGTCGGCGAGATCGAGCGGTTCAACTGGTCGGAGGCTGGCGGCGACGTCGTCTACGTGAAGTTCAAGGACGGCAAGGTCGACATCGCCAAGCTCCAGACGGTCGCGGACGCGGCGCAGCTCGGCAAGTTCGAGGTGGAGGCGCGCGGCTCGGAGGAGCGCCCCGAGTACCAGCTGGTGGTGCAGGAGCTCCAGAGCACCGTTGCCGCCCGCCTGGCCGAGCGGTTCGGGGTGGACACCTTCGATGCGGTCAAGGGCGTCGAGCGGGTCGAGACGGTCGGCCCCCGCGTCGGTCAGCAGCTGCGCGAGGACGGCATGGTCTCGATGCTGCTGGCGCTCTTGTTCATCCTGATCTACATCGCCTTCCGGTTTGACGGCCGGTATGCGCCGGGCGCGGTGCTGGCGCTCTTCCACGACGTCATCATCACGCTGGGCGTGTTCGCGGCGCTTCAGACCGAGGTCAGCCTGCCGATCCTGGCGGCGCTGCTGTCGATCATCGGGTACTCGCTCAACGACACGATCGTCATCTTCGACCGCATCCGCGAGAACCTCGGCGCGATGGCGAGCGACGACGTGAGTCACGTGGTCAACGTCTCGATCAACGACTCGCTCAGCCGCACGCTGCTGACGTCTCTGACGACGCTGCTGGCGGTCATCGCGCTGTACTTCTTCGGTGGCGGCCTCGTGAAGAACTTCGCGCTGGCCCTCATCATCGGCATCGTGGTCGGGACCTACTCCTCCTCCTTCATCGCCTCGCCGATCATGATCGCGATGCACAACTGGCGCGAGCAGCGCCGGAAGGATCAGGAGGCCCGCGCCGCCCAGGCGCCGAAGGATGAGCACGCCGAGCCTCTCTGAACCCCATCACGTCGGGCCCCGCAGGGCGTTGACGTCGGCAACGAGGAGCCCCTTGGGATAATACCGAGGGGCTCACGCGTTTGAATCACCGTGTGCAGGAGTCCCGGACGGGGTCTGTGCCTTGACTCCTGCGCGGGCCACGTCATGATCGGCACAGCACTCCCCGTCTCGCGCCCCGCACCGCCAGGACCGTCATGCTCCCCCGATTCCCGAGAAAATGGCAGCTCTCCCCTCCGCAGCCGGCTGCGGCGAGGGCGCTGTGTGACGCGCTCGGGATCCATCCGATCACGGCCTCGATCCTGGTGTCGCGCGGGATCACCGACCCGGATGAGGCGGAGCTGTTCCTCTATCCCGACTTCGACCTGATGCCGAACCCGATGCGCATGGCCGGGATGCAGCAGGCGGTCCATCGTACGCTGCTGGCGCTGCGCGACGCCGATCCGATCCGCATCTTCGGCGACTACGACGTGGACGGGGTCACCTCGGCGGCCTGCGTCTACCAGTTCCTGTCTCGGCTCGGGGTCAAGGTCGACTACTCCATCCCGCTGCGGGACGCCGAGGGCTACGGCCTGACGGTGCGCACGGTGGAGCTGGCCGCCAGTGAGGGCGTCAAGCTGCTGATCACCACCGACTGCGGGATCTCGGCGCACGAAGAGATCGCTCGCGCCCAGGACCTCGGCGTGGACGTGATCGTCATCGACCATCACACCCCGCCCGATCTTCTGCCGCCGGCGCGGGCCATCCTGAACCCGCTCCAGCCGGGCTGCGAGTATCCGTTCAAGAAGTACGCGGCGGTCGGCCTGGCGTTCACGTTCATCCACGCGCTGTCCACGGCGCTGGAGCGCTACGGCGCCCTGCCGGAGGGGCAACCGGACCTGCGCGAATACCTCGACATCGTCGCCCTGGGCACGATCGCCGACGTGGTCCCGCTGGTGGGCGAGAACCGCATCCTGGTGCGCAAGGGGCTCGAGGTGCTGCGGCGGCGCCGCCGCCCTGGCTTGAGCGCCCTGCTCGACCGCGCGCAGGTCGATGGGCAGCCCATCACCGCCCGCACGGTCGGCTATCGCCTCGCCCCGCTCATCAACGCCGCTGGCCGCATGGGCGACGCGTCGCGGTGCGTGAAGCTGCTGACCACCAACTCCTTCCGGGAGGCCGAGGCGCTGTCGCGCGAGCTTGAGCAGGACAACATCCAGCGTCAGGCCCAGGAGCGCGCGGTGCTCGAGGAGGCGACGGCGATGGCGGAGCTCGAGTTCGCCGCAGGCCGCCGCGTGATCTTCCTGTCCAACCCCGACTGGCACCAGGGCGTGCTCGGGATCGTCGCCAGCCGGATCAAAGAGCGTTTCTACCGGCCGTCCGCCATGGTCGCGGTCAACGACCGCACCGGGCTGGCCAGGGTGTCGATGCGCTCCATCGACGGCATCGACCTGATCGCGGCCCTGCGGCGCGTCGAGCCGCTGCTGATCAGCCACGGCGGGCACACCGCGGCCGCCGGGATGACCTTCGATGTGCAGAACCTCGCCCGGGTGCAGGAGCTGTTCGAGCAGGCCATCGCCGAGCAGGTGCCCGAGATGCCGACGCCAGTCATGCGCATCGACGCCGACTGCCACCTCGACGACCTCGACATGAACCTGGGCCGCGAGATGCTGAAGCTGGCGCCGTTCGGCGCGGGCAACCCCGAGCCGATCCTGCGCGCGAGTGATGTGCGGGCCCACCGCAGCCGGGTGGTGCACAACCGCCACCTCCGCACGCGGCTTCGCGACCAGGAGATCGTGCACGAGGCCATCGGGTTCACGCTCGGCCACCTGCTGCCGCACCTCAATGGCCCGATTGACGTCGCCATCACGCCGCGCTACACCAGCTACCGTGGCAAGCCCAAGATGGAGCTGTTGCTGCGCGACATCCAGCCTTACGGCGAGGCCCAGATCGATCTTGCCCCCTTCGACGCGGATTTTCACGGTCACATCGACGAGGAAGACGACTACTGAGGGCGCGGCCACCGACGTCGGCGCGCCACCGACGCCCCATCGACCGGGACGCTTCCGATGAAGAACCACAGGAGAAGGGGTCGCCGCCCATCCGGGGGCGGCCAGCGCATGACACAGATCGTGTCGATCGTCTTCTTGATCGGCATGTTGTTCTTTGTGCTTCGCTTCAAGGACACTCTGGCGCGCAGCCTGTCGGGGTTCTTCTCCGCGTTCGGCACCTCGGCCGACATCCAGCCGCCCGACGCGCCGCTCGACATCGCCGAGCCCGACACCTCGACCGCGACGCCGAGCCCCACGAAGCCGCCCGAAACCGCCGCGCCCGGCGACGACAAGCAGGAGGGTCCATGACCCAGGAAAGCGAGCCGATTGTCGAGGAAAAAGCTGAGCCCCGCGCGCCCCGCACCAACGAGGTGCCGCCGGCCGGCGAGCCCTCCGAGGAGCGCCACGAGGACAACCGTCGGGTCATCTCGAAGCTCGTCGGAGGCATCCAGGGCGAAGCGGGCAAGGTGTTCCGCAACCTGCTCGACCGCAACCCCGTCTCCAGCGAGTCGGCCGAGCACCTGTTGGACCTCCTGATCCGCGCGTTGAACCGTCGTGAGTTCCTCGAGCGCCTGCTGCGCAGCGAGTTCATGAAGAACGTGCGCGACATGCAGTCCGAGATCACCGAGGCCATTGGCTTCGCCAGCGCCGCCGACGTCAAGGTCCTCAAGGACCAGCTCGATGAGGTCCTGCTGCGGATGGACAAGCTGCAGAAGACGCTCGACGAGATCGTGGTCGAGGTAGAGGAGCCCTGAGAAGCCGTTCGAAAAGCATATGCCTTGTTTCCTCGTATCTTCTAGACCGTCGTGCATCTCGGTTGAGCCCGCGATGCAGGGTCTTCTGCGAGCTATTACAGTTCGCTCGTCTGGGGCGGGTTGAGCCCGCGACGCAGGGTCTTCTGCGAGCT
>Ga0210033_1001718_pt1 | contig 19550 bp, 15 predicted proteins | sample CryGeymeta201501_FD_185465 | JGI IMG/M metagenome (GOLD analysis project Ga0210033, IMG submission 185465) | Groundwater microbial communities from Crystal Geyser aquifers in Utah, USA - Crystal Geyser metaG 2015-01 (SPAdes) (version 2) | ecosystem: Environmental > Aquatic > Deep subsurface >... | reverse complement strand
CATTTTAGAAACTACCGCAAAAGTAAAATTAAGGGTAGAAAAACCATATAAAAGTTTTGCTACGGCATCAACAGCCAATGCTGGTTTACCTATGTATTCGTTTGATATGACAGGAATGGAAGTAGAAACAGGTGTTGCAAGTGCAATGGATTCTGCATTAGCATTAATAAATGTGGTTCCCAACCCCTATTATGCTTATTCAGAATATGAAACCGACCAGTTGGATAAAAAAGTAAAAATTACCAATTTACCAGAAGTTTGTACGATTTCTATTTACAATGTAAATGGTACCTTAATGAAAAGGTTTCAAAAAGGAGATACCAAAACCAGTTTGGATTGGGACATGACCAATCAGGTAGATATACCAGTGGCAAGTGGTGTTTATTTAATACATGTGTTAGTACCCGATGTTGGTGAAAGAACATTAAAATGGTTTGGTGTGATTAAACCAACTGACTTAAATGGATTTTAGAAAAATAATTATTACAATAGTTACAACATAATTTATAAAAATGGAAAAAATTAAATTAGCTATCATATTAGCAATAACATTTTGTTATTCTATAATTGCAGTTGGAGGTAATGAAGATAGAGCTGGTGAAGCAGGTGCTTCTCAATTATTGATAAATCCTTGGACTAGAAGTGTTGGTTTTGGCGGAGCAAATACTGCTTCAGCTACTGGCTTAGAAGCTATGGGACTTAACATTGCAGGAATGGCTTATACTAGAAATTTGGAATTATTAGTGAATCACAAAAGATATTTTGTTGGATCTGGAATTAATATCAATTCTTTTGGATTTGCTAAGAAAGTTGGAGAAACTGGTGTTATTGGTCTATCTATAATGAGTATGAATTTTGGTGATATTGATATTACTGAAGTTAATCTTCCTGAAGGTGGAATAGGAACTTTTTCTCCTAAATATACAACTATGGATTTAGGATATGCTAAAACTTTTTCTAAAAGTATTTCTGGTGGTTTAAGCATGAGAATTATCAGTGAATCTATTCCAAATGCTTCTACAAGAGGAATTGCTTTTGATGCTGGCGTTAGATATGTGACTGGCGATAATGACCAAGTAAAATTTGGTATTGCTTTAAAAAATGTTGGTCCTACTATGAAATATTCTGGAGACGGATTGTCATTTACAGAAACCAACGATAATGTTGGATTTGATGTTTCTTCAACTCAAGATCATAGAGCTGCATCCTACCAATTACCTTCTTTGTTAAATATTGGTGCTTCTTATGATATTTATATTTCTCCAAAAATTGATTCTACTAGTAAAGCAATTACTGCCAATCATAAAGTAACCGTTGCAGGTAACTTTACTTCTAATTCTTTTACCAAAGATCAATACAGATTTGGTTTGGAATATTCTTTCCGAAATATGTTTATGCTAAGAGGTGGGTATGTTCTTGAACAAAGCACATGGTTTAATTCTGAAAAAAGAACATCTGCATATACTGGACCAGCTTTTGGAGCTTCTTTTATTGCTCCAGTGGGTAAAAAAGGAACTACATTTGATGTGCATTATGCCTATCAAATGACTGAAAATTTTTCAGGAGTTCATAGCATTGGAATTATGTTTGATTTATAATTTCTAATAAAATATTTTTAAATGAAGAGAACTCTATTTTAGGGTTCTCTTTTTAGCTTTAAAGGAACGAACTATGGCACAGATTAATTATTACACAGCAGAAGGACTCAAAAAACTTAATGATGAGTTAAACTATATGATTAGCGTAGAAAGAGGTAAAATTTCTGCCCAAATTGCGGAGGCACGAGATAAAGGAGATTTATCTGAAAATGCAGAATATGATGCTGCCAAAGAAGCTCAAGGTTTATTAGAATTGAAGATTTCAAAGCTTGAAACAGTTTTAGCAACTGCCCGAGTGATAGATGAATCTCAATTAGATTTATCGAAGGCATTGATTTTATCAAAAGTTAAAATTAAGAACATCTTAAATGGTTCTATAATGGAATATACATTAGTATCTGAAAAAGAAGCTGATTTAAAACAAAAGAAAATTTCTGTAGATTCTCCTATTGGTGAAGGATTGTTAGGAAAATCTATTGGAGATGTAGCAGAAGTAAAGATTCCTTCTGGTGTAATAAAATTTGAAATATTAGAAATTTCTAGGTAATGGAATCTGTTTTTACTAAAATTATTAGAAAAGAAATTCCTGCTTATATTATTGAAGAAAATGAGCATTTTATTGCTTTTTTAGATGTATTCCCTATAGCTTACGGTCATACCTTGATTGTTCCTAAAAAACAAATAGATTATATTTTTGATATTGAGAATAGTTCTTTTGCTGAATTATGGATTTTTGCAAAGAAAATTGCTGCAAAAATTGAAAAAGCAGTAATTTGTAAAAGAATTGGAATTGCTGTTATCGGTTTAGAAGTTCCTCATGCCCATATTCATTTAGTTCCATTAAATAAGGTAGAGGATATTAATTTTTCTCGTCCTAAATTAAAGTTCGAAGAGAGTGAATTAGTAGCAATTCAAAAAAAAATTATTAATTCTTAAGATTTAGTTCGCTTGGGATTGTTTTTTACAAAAGATTCCCACCCTGAATAAATTTTAGTTGAGTCGGATTTTCCCATCTGAAAATAATGACAGACAGCTACTGCTAATCCATCTGTTGCATCCAAATGTTTAGGCAAGGATTTTAATTTTAATAGTTGAACCAACATTGCCGCAACTTGTTCTTTAGAAGCTGTACCTCTTCCAGTAATGGATTGTTTTATTTTTCTTGGAGCATACTCACTTACTGGAATTTCTTTTGATAAAGCTACCGCCATCGAAATGCCTTGAGCTCTACCTAATTTTAGCATCGATTGTGGATTTTTTCCCATAAATGGTGCTTCAATTGCAAATTCATCAGGTTGATATTCATTGATGAGATAATGAGTTCGTTCAAATATTTTTTTTAATTTTAAAAAATGAGTTTCTAATTTATTTAATTCAATAGAACCCATTGCCACTAAGCTCATCTTATTATCTTTAATATGAATAATACCATATCCCATTACAGTTGTACCAGGGTCAATTCCTAATATTATTTTATCTTTAGTCACAATAATAAAACTTAAACGTATATTATTTATTAATCGATAATTTTTGAAAAACAATAAATTATACAAATATATTAATTTCCTTATCAGAATTACCATTGGTGTTTTTGCTGTTTGGTTAATATATGATAAAACAAAAGATAATTTTAATGGTACTTTTCAACAAACAATTCTTAAGGAGATAAATTTTTATTTAATTGGAATTGTAATAATCATGATGGTCTTAAATTGGGGGTTAGAAGCTTTTAAGTGGCGATATTCAATAAGAAAGGTTCAAGAAATATCATTTTTTAAAGCTTTTAGGATTACGATTACTGGAATAACTTTAGGATTGATAACACCAAATAGAATAGGGGAAATTCCTTCAAGAGCATTGTTGTTAAATAGGCAATTGTTTAAAGAATTAACATTAAAAACAATTGTTTCGAGTTTTAGTCAAGTTCTAATAACTCTACTTTTAGGAGTAATAGGATTAATGTTCTCATACCATCTGCTTTATCTTGGAGTTCATCCGATTATTTTAATAGTTGTATTAATTATGTCCACACTACTTTTATTTTTAATTTATTTTAGGGTTAATAAATTGGATTTTTTTTTAAACAAGATAAGGTATTTCAGAAAGCAAGAAATAGTTTTTGCATTATCAGAGTTTTCCTCCTTAGAACTTTCAATTATTTTATTAATGAGTACCATTAGATATATTGTTTTTACTGTTCAATTTTATCTTATTTTAACTGCTTTCAGTATTACATTATCTTCAATAAATGATGTGATGTTAATTCCAGTTTGTTTTATGTTTGCTTCATTTATCCCAACCCTATTAATTTCAGAGATAGGAGTGAGAGGTGCAGTTGCTGTATTTGTATTTGGAACAATTTCTAATTTAGAAATACAAATAATAATGGCATCTATTTTACTGTGGTTGATAAACATTGCTTTACCTGCATTAATAGGAATTTTCAATCTAAAAGAAATTAAACTTTTTAAAGAAAATTGATAGTTATTATTTCTATATTATTTCTAATAACAACAATTTATTTCTGTTCACTTCTTTTAATAATAATTGGATTCAATAACATGAAGAAAGAAGGGGTAAATCAATTATTTAATACGTTGGAAAATAAAATATCGGTGATTATTCCAGTTAGAAATGAAGCAGATAATATTGCTCGTTGCTTAGATTCATTATCAAACCAAAATTATAATAAAGCAAATTTCGAAGTTATTATAATTGATGACCATTCTACAGATAATACCTCCGAAATAGTAATTAACTATTTTAAAAATAGTGAATTAAATAGTAGATTTTATCAATTGGAAAATACTTATACTAAAAAAGAAGGGTTAAAATGTGGAATTGAAAAATCAAACTATAATATTATTTCCTCCACCGATGCTGATTGTATTTTGCCATCAAATTGGCTTTTTAATATTTCTATACAAATTAATAAAAAAGCTGACATGATATTGGGACCAGTTATATTTAAAGAAAAACCTGGCTTTTTATCAGCATTCCAACAACTCGATATGTTAGCAATACAAAGTATAGAGTTTGGTATGTTGTCTTATAAAAAACCAATATTAAACAATGCGGCAAATTTAACTTACTTAAAAGAAAAATTTTATGTCGTAAATGGTTTCGATCAGTACAATACTCCTTCTGGAGATGATGTTTTTTTATTGGAGAAGTTTAAAAAGCACAATAAAAATGTTCTTGGTTCACTAAAAGAAGACTTCATTGTTCTTACCAATCAAGAAACTAGTTTTAGTAGCTTTATCAATCAAAGATTGAGGTGGTCTTCTAAAGCAAAATATTATTCAAATAGTTGGCTCCTTTTTATCAGCACGATTGTCTTAATTCAAAATATTTCTCTGATTTTCATCTATATTGGAATACTGTTTGTCGAAAAATATTGGATAATTCTTTTAATCTTACTGTTTTGTAAATGGCTTATTGATTTTATATTATTATTTTTGGCAGCATCTTTCTTTAAAAGAAAAAAAGTGTTATATTATTTTATTCCTGTTCAAGTTGTTTATCCCATATACCTATTATTTGTATGGATAACATCAATAATGATTACATTTGAATGGAAAGGAAGAAACTATAATGGGTAAAAAAAAAGGGAACATACCATCAAAATCGTTATCGCAAATTGCATGGAAACGTTTACGAAAGAATAAACTTTCGATGTTTGGACTTTTTATCATTTTCTCTGCGGCTATGATTGCTATTCTGGGACCTATGGTTCGGCCTGATGGAACACCTATGGCTAATGATCAGGTTATTGAAATATCCGCCAAAAAACCTGGATTTACTATTGATTTACTTAAAATTAAAAAAAATCAGAAATATAAAGAAACTAGTTTTTGGGATTTTGTGAATGTGGGTATTGAAAATGATTACACTACCATTCCAATCTATGATTATAATTTTGAAGGTTTTAACCTTGTTGTTGAAAAATATACTGGTTCAGATGTTAATAATGGTGCTATTGTTAAATATAATTTGGCAGATATAGTTTTCCCTTTAGATCATAATAAAATTATAGAATCGGATGGATTTTTAGATTTTTATTCTTTAGATGAAGGGAAAAAACACATCTCTATTGATGAACTAAAAACTATTATAAAAGAAAATAATATTGTTACTCAAAAATATTATTTGGGTACCGATAAATACGGAAGAGATTTGTTGAGTAGATTAATGGCTGGAACATGGATTTCTTTATTTGTAGGTTTTATTTCTGTATTTATTTCTATTGTTATAGGCATTTCATTAGGAGCTTTGGCTGGTTATTTTAGAGGTTGGTTAGATGATGTGATTATGTGGTTTATCAACGTGGTTTGGTCTATTCCAACACTATTGTTAGTCATTGCGATAACGATGGCTTTAGGTAAAGGAACTTGGCAAGTTTTTATTGCAGTAGGTTTAACAATGTGGGTTGAAGTTGCGAGGGTAGTTAGAGGTCAGATTTTAAGTTTAAGGGAAAAAGAATTTGTTGAAGCCGGAAGAGCACTAGGATTTACTAATTTAAGAATAATTGTTAAACATGTTATTCCTAATGTTTTAGGTCCTGTTATTGTGATTTCTGCAATAAATTTTGCAGCTGCTATTCTAATTGAAGCTGGGTTAAGCTTCTTAGGTTTTGGAGCCCAACCACCACAGGCAACCTGGGGTAAAATAATAGCCGAACACAAAGGCTATTTGATTACTGGAAAAGCTTATTTGGCAATATTACCTGGTATAGCCATTATACTAATGGTATTGGCTTTTGTTTTGGTTGGAAATGGGGTTAGAGATGCATTAGATTCTAAAACAGTTGATGAACTTCCTGTAGTATAGAAAATCAACCCTAGTAAATGGGGGGAGGTAAAATATAGTCAAAAAATTTGGCATTTTTAATGTTGAAACACATGTTTTATTTGAGTAATACTTTCCAAGCATTTATAGTTTCTCCCTTTGCTAATAAATCTTTTGCTACTTGATGTCTTTCTCCTTTTGGAGCATCATAATTAGTTATTTCTTGTGCTGTTGGTAAAACTTCAATACTTCCCAAAAGCCCTAAGTCGTTACCAGATAAAATAGAACTATTTCTAATTGCTCGAGGTATTTGATCAACTCCAATTCCGATGGTGGTTAGTGGTTTTTGAATCTCGAACATCGAATTCTTGTCTGCTCTACAATACCAATTGCCCCCCATTCGGCTAACCAAATCTATTTTATGTTGATCTATCATTCTTTTTTCATCTAGTACCTTTTCATTAATGTGAATTCTTAAAACCTCACATATTACTAAATTACCAGCTCCTCCGTTTTGTCCCAATTCAATAATTTCATTTACCTTACACTCAAATTGAACAGGAGATTCTTTAACCCGAAAAGGTTGAATAGTTTCTGATGGTATAGGAGTTAATCCAGATTTTATAAATTCATCTATACTTGCATCATAAGGAGAACTCGAAAGCGACATTTGCTGAACAATGTCAAAATTAACCACATTAATTACCACCTCTTTTGTTGCTTTTACATTGTCAAATGTATTTTTTGTTGCTCCTGTTCGACCACTCCGTGCAGGTGAAAAAACCAAAATAGGAGGATTAGCACTAAATACATTAAAGAAACTAAATGGGCTTAAATTAGGGATGCCATTTACATCAATTGTACTGGCAAATGCAATAGGTCTTGGTCCAATAGCACCCAATAAATAGTGATGTAATTTAGTAATTTCAATTTCCTTTGGGTTAATTGTCAGCATGTTTTTTTATAAGACTTGGCATTTATGGAATGCTTCGTAAAATTAGTTCATTTTTTCAAAAACAACAAATGAATATTAGCAAAGCAGTTTATTTGTGATGTTGAAATTTATAAAAAAGAAAACAAATTTTACTTCAGTAAATTTTGAGGAATGGTTTTGATAAGGAATTTTTATCCAAATTGTTATTGAAATGGATTAAATATTTTTACTAAATTAATCGCTTTGTATTCGATAAACTTAACAAACGAACGTGTATATTTGTCGTTTGGCAACAATCTTACTAAGGCTAAATAAAATACAATAGCATCACTTGAGAACCAACGAGCAAATTGAAAATATAAAAAATCGTATTAATCGCTTCCCTTTTATCATTAGCTTTATTTCTGTTGTGATTGTTATTTTCGATTTGGGTTTTAATCAAACTACGCCAATTCAACATGTTATTGATAAAATATATTTAGCAACACTTATTTTAGGTACTATTTCGCCAATTTTAAAAGATTTTTTTACTTTACATAATGTCGGTTTTAAAGTATGGTTTTTTGATTTTATTAGCCTACTCTACATTTTAACCATTGTGTTATTAAATTTAAACTTATTACAACAGGTTCCATCATTAGCTCCATTAAAAAACCATTTATTCACTTACTTTGCTATTTTTTTAGTTTTTATTAGAGAATTTTCTTCTCAGAAAATAAATTTAAGAAAATCATTTTTTAACCCTGCCCAATTGTTTATTTTGAGTTTCTTTTTCATTGTCTTAATAGGAACTCTTTTATTGATGTTGCCCAACTCAACTTACCATGGAATATCAGCAATCAATGCACTTTTCACATCAACTAGTGCTGTTTGCGTTACAGGTTTAGCAGTGGTCGATACTGGTTCTTATTTTACTGAATTTGGTATTACCATTATTATTATTTTAATTCAAGTAGGTGGTTTAGGTATCATGACTTTCGCCAGTTATTTCAGTTATTTTTTTACTGGAGGATCAACTTATAAAAATCACTTAATGTTAAGTGATATCACCAATGTTGATAAACTTGGGGAAGTGTTTAGTACGTTAAAAAAAATCATAGTATTAACTTTTGTTATCGAAACCATAGGAGCAGTTTTGATTTTTTATAGCCTCGATGATAAGATTATTCCAAATTTATACGACCGAATTTCTTTCTCTTTTTTTCATAGTATTTCTGGTTTTTGCAATGCTGGTTTTTCAACATTGCCGAATGGTTTTTACGAATCAGGATTTAGGTTTAACTATTATTTACAATTAACCGTTGCTTTCTTAATAATTTTTGGTGGATTAGGATTTCCAATTGTGTTTAATATTTCTAAATACATCAAACTCGTTTTTATTAAACGAATTTTGTCTTTTAACAAAGAATTAAGAGGAGTACATCTTCCTTGGGTGCTTAATTTAAGTTCTAGAATTATATTAATTACAACCCTATTTCTTATTATCTCAGGAACATTATTTTTTTATGTATTAGAGTATAATAATACCCTCGTTGAACATGGATTTTTGGGTAAAATTATAACTTCATTTTTTTGTTCGGTAACAACAAGAACCGCAGGATTTAATAGTGTAGATGTTGGAGCTCTACGAATATCAACCTTAATAATATTTATCCTTTTAATGTGGATTGGAGCTTCGCCTGGATCTACAGGCGGAGGTATAAAAACAAGTACTTTTGCAATTGCTGTATTAAATATTGTAAGCATTTCAAAAGGAAAAACTAGAATCGAAATTTTTAGAAGAGAAATTTCTGATATTTCTGTTCGTAGATCCTATGCAATAATACTACTATCATTAATTACAATAGGTATTTCCGTTTTACTAATTAGCTCTTTTGAAAATGATAAAAATTTACTGAGTATTTCTTTTGAGTGTTTTTCTGCTTATAGTACAGTCGGATTAAGTGTCGGCATTACCTCAAAACTAACAGCTGCATCTAAACTAATATTAGTTTTAGTTATGTTTGTTGGAAGAGTTAGTATGTTATCCATTTTAATTGCTATTGTAAAAAGAGAAAAACATAAAAATTATCGTTATCCAACAGAAGAAGTTATTATTAACTAATTTAACAATGCGTAAATCTAAAATAAAAAGTCTAAAATCGTAAATCTCATGAAATATATTATTGTAGGTCTAGGAAATTTTGGTGGTTCACTTGCTGAAAAACTTACCAAACAAGGTAATGAAGTAATTGGTATTGATAGCAACATGACGAAAGTTGATGCTTATAAATCCATAATTTCTCATACCATTTGCATCGATTCTACAGACCAGTTTACTATGTCTGGACTACCAATTAAAAATACTGATGTGGTTATTGTAGCAATTGGTGAAGATCAAGGAGCAAACATTATGACCACCGCCGTGATGAAAAATCTTAAAGCAAAAAGATTAATTAGTAGAGCCATTAGCCCACTTCACGAAACTATACTTCAAGCAATAGGCGTTGATGAAATTGTTCATCCCGAAGAAGAAACAGCTGAAAGATGGGCTAAAAAATTGTGTATTAAAGGTGTAGTAGATTCTTTTGTGTTAAATGGAGAATATAGCATAGTAGAAGTCGCTGTTCCTAAATTATACGTAGGAAAAACTCTGGCTGATATTGATTTTAGAAAAAATCACGACATAATAGTTCTTACCACAATTAAAATAACTGAAGAAAAAAATTTAATTGGCCTTTCTAAAAAAATAAACGAAGTTCAAGGCGTAGCTTCTCATGCTACCTTATTACATGAAGAAGATATTATGGTAATTTACGGAAGCAATAAAGACATTAAAAAATTATTAGATATTATTTAATAATTGTGAACCCGAGAATTATTAGTTTTTAATAATGAAAAGATTATTTATATTTATACTTTCTACAACAATAAGATTTAAAAAAACTTTCCAATGAAAAGATTATTACTTGTCTTATTTCTCATAACAACACTATGTAAAATATCCTACACTCAAGAATTTTTAGGTTTACGACAAAGTAATTATTCTGGAATAATGGGAGCTGATATTAATCCAGCTTCAATTGCCGACAGTAGGTATAAATTCGATTTGTTACTGTTTGGAATGTACATTGGTGGTTATAACAATCACATGGCTTTTAACACTAAAACAATGCCTTTTTGGTGGGGAAAATCTTTTAACGATAGCTATCCCGAATCGGATGCTTGGCTGAACAGTGGTCAATTTGAAACTTTAGTCCCTATAGATTCTACCGATAGTTTTAAAAGTAGAGGGTTAGGTCAATTTTTTGAAATAAATGATGGAAATACAAAACGGTCAGCGTTTATTAATACTGAATTTGACTTGTTTAATTTTATGGTAACCATAAGCCGTAAACGTGCAGTAGGTTTTCAAATAAAAAGTAGAACCTTACTAAATTTAGATGATGCTTCACCCGAATTAGTTCGTTTATCTACTTACGATTTTGACTACCCAAATCTCTTTAATATTGCTATAAACGATGAGAAATTTAATCTATCTATGAATTCATGGATAGAGTACAACATCAATTATGCTCAAATTTTATCAGACCAAAACGAACATTTTTTTAAAGTTGGTGGTAAACTAAAGTTCCTACAAGGTGTTGCTTCCGCTTATCTTCATACCAAAGATTTAAAATTTAACATCCAAAACGATACTACTTCTAATTCTGTTGCTGGTAACTTTGATTATGGCTATTCCGAAAATCTAGGAGGATTTATCGAACCTAACGAAAATTTAGGTGATGCTGAAGAATTTAGCGGCTCTAATTTGAAAGATTTTGCATCTAAACTTGGTTTAGGAGTAGATGTTGGCGTTATTTACGAATGGCGTCCTGATTGGCAAAAGTACAAATACGACATGGATGGAAAAACAGATTTATGGATGAGAGATAAAAATAAATATAAATTGAAACTTGGTTTAGCTGTAAACGATATTGGAGGTATGCGATACGATAAAGGAGGAACAAGTAATAATTTTAATCTGAATGTTGCTGTTTTTGATTTACAAAAATTTGATAATACCGATGGTTTACGATCTTTAGATTCTACTTTACAAAGTTTTTCAGATTCTGGTTGGGTGAAATTTAATAGTAACGACGACCGCCAATTTTATATGAATCTTCCTACTCATGCTAATTTTGACGTTGATTACAACATCTACAAGAACTTTTATGTGAACTTTTATACACGCATCAACCTGAAATTTGGAAACGATGCCAACACCGTTCATTATCCTACTAGTTTTGCTTTAACTCCAAGGTTCGACCACAAGCATTATGGAGTATCCATTCCATTATCTTATAACAAAGTTGCTGGTTTCAGAACTGGTTTAGCATTAAGATTATGGGGATTTGATATTGGTACAGGAGATATTAAACCTCTTATTGCTCCAGGACATGATATGGATATCAGAGGGTTAGATGTTTTTATAGCTTTTAGAGTTCCTATTTTATATAAAGCTCCTAAAGATAGAGATAAGGATAAAGTATCAGATAAATTAGATGATTGTATTGATATTCCTGGAATATGGGCATTAAAAGGATGTTCTGATGTTGATGGTGATGGAATCCTTGATCAAAACGACAGTTGCGTAACAGATTCTGGTATCGTTAAATTTAATGGTTGCCCAGATAGAGATGGTGACGATATTATGGATAAAATCGATGACTGTCCTGATACACCTGGAATACTAGAATTTAAAGGTTGCCCTGACACAGATGGAGATGGTTTAATGGACAAAGAAGATCAATGTCCTACTTTTCCAGGTCCAAAATCAAATCAAGGTTGCCCACTTAAATTCTTACATTCTATTACCGAAATGGGTGAGATATTAGCTACAGACACCTTGTACATGAATGAGAAATACTTTTATTTTGAAAATCTTAAGTTAGAGAACAACATGCTCTTTATGTTGGGAGAAGATGATTTTAGTGATTTTATTAGAGTAGTAATTGGAAACGACACCATTACAGCAATGCGAAATGCTCGTGGATATTACTTCTACCAACATTTACCTTCAGCACCAGCAGAAATTGTATTACTGGAAGAAGAGGAAGAGATTTTAAAAGCAGCCTTTGATAATCTGGAATTTGAAACTGGAAAAGCCATCATTAAGAAAAGTTCTTACTCTTCTCTTGATGGATTAGTAGGATTATTGATGAAAAAACCTGAATGGAAAATAAAAATCTCTGGACATACTGATAGCGATGGAAAAGCTTCTGCCAACTTAAAATTATCGCAAAAAAGAAGTGAAGCCGTGCGTAATTACTTAGTCACCAAGGAAGTATTGACTGAAAGAATAATTGTTGAATGGTTTGGTGAAACTCAACCAATAGCTGATAACAAAACAAAAGCTGGAAAACAAAAAAACAGAAGGGTTGAAATGAAAATTCAATAAAAATGAAAATTAAAAAACTCCGACACTGATGGTCGGAGCTTTTTTTTCATATCTATTTTATTTAAAGTAAATTACACTTTGTTACTATGCATTTTCTTCCCAAATTTTAATTAAGTGTACCATTGTTTTAACTGCTTTTTCCATGTCCTGAACACTTACATATTCCTGTCTGGAATGAATACCCATTTCTCCAGTAAATAGATTGGGGCAAGGTAAACCCATAAATGAAAGTCGTGAACCATCAGTTCCTCCTCGAATGATAACTGGTTTGGGTTCAATTCCAGCTCTTTTCATTGCTTCAATAGCATTATCAGTAACAAAAGGAACTGTAGTCAATATTTCTTTCATATTTCGATATTGTTCTTTTACTTTAAATTCAGATGTTACCCCTTTATGCTTTGCTATAACAACATCTAATAAATTTTTTAGTCTATTTTCATATATAGATAACTTAGTCGTATCATGATCTCGAATAATGAACCCTAATTTTGCTTGTTCTAACCCACCATTAAAATAAGTTGGATGCACAAAACCTTCTCTGTGTTCGGTAGTTTCTGGCGACCACGAATCTTTTGGAAGTGAATCAATAAATTCGGAAGCTACTTTAATTGCATTTATTAATTTATTTTTTGCATAACCTGGATGAGTAGAAACGCCATTAATAACAATATCCACACCATCAGCCGAAAAGCTTTCGTCTTCAATATCTCCCAAATTACCACCATCCAACGTATAACCGTAATCAGCATTTAAACGTTTCATATCAATGTGTTCCACTCCTCTTCCAACTTCTTCATCAGGTGTAAATAAGATACGAATTGGACCATGTTCAAACTCTGGGTTGTTAATGATTAAATTTGCAAAATCCATAATAATGGCAATGCCTGCCTTATCATCTGCCCCCAAAAGTGTATTGCCACTAGCGGTAATGATGTCATCTCCAATTTTTTCCTTTAAATAAGGATGCTTTTCAGTAGTAATGATTTGGTCAGTTACATCTGGTAAAACAATCGGTGCACCAGTGTATTTTTTATGTAAAATAGGTTTTACATTTTTTCCGCTACAATCTGGTGCGGTATCCATGTGTGCACAAAAACAAATGGTCGGAATTTTTTTTGAAGAGTTACTAGGAAGAGTTGCATACACATATCCCCACTCGTCCATTTCAGCATCTAAAATGCCAATAGCTAATAATTCTTCTACTAAAACTTTTCCCAAATCTTTTTGTTTCATGCTCGAAGGAAAAGTTTCTGATTTTGGGTCAGATTCAGTATCAATTTGAACGTATTTTATAAATCGATTTGCAACAGTGTGCGTGTAATTTTTGATGATATCCATAATACTTGAGTTTAGGATGGCTAAATTAAGTAATCTTTTTGGAGTCATCAACTTTAATAGAAAGTGAAAAAAAGATGGAGTAGGTTAACTTATTTAAAAGTCTCCAACCACGTTATTGCTTTTTGTTTTGAATCAAACATTTTTGTTGGACAAATGGGTTTGTTAAATTTGATAAAAAAATTGGCTGTCAACCTTGAATTCAAATCTTCCACTAAAATTGCCATGGCTATATTTAAATCCGTTACATCACTACTAGCTAAAAAAATTCTTGCTTCATTTGAGATATGCCAAGCTTTTCTGAAATCAACAAGCAGAAGAGCCTTTGGAGTTTTTTGAAATTGTTTTCTAGCAATTATATTAGCTTTAATATGCTCAATTTTTATATCAATTTCTTGCTTATAAACTATATTCAAAATCCCATCTTCAAAAAAGAAAGTAACGGATTCAGTTTCTATCTGATTTAAATTAATCATCAAACAAAATTAAATTATTTTGTCTATAAACATTATGATTAACCTCATGATTTAATATGTTTCTTTATTCAACTTAATGTTTTACACAACTTGGCAATTTTATTACCGAAGATGGCAAATAATTTAGAACAAAAAATTTATTGTAAAAAGAAGCTAAAAAGTGTACTTTCGCTAAGCATAGCATAAAGAAAACAAATGAAAGAAATTGTAAAATACATCCCCAAAAATAAAGTAAGAATTGTAACTGCTGCTAGTCTTTTTGATGGGCATGATGCAGCCATCAATATCATGCGAAGAATTATTCAGGCAACTGGAGTTGAAGTTATTCATTTAGGGCATGATAGGAGTGTGGAAGAAGTGGTAAACTGTGCCATTGAAGAAGATGCCAACGCCATTGCCATGACTTCTTACCAAGGCGGACACGTGGAGTATTTTAAGTACATGTATGATTTGTTGAAGAAAAAAGGCAGTGAACACATTAAAATATTTGGTGGCGGAGGTGGAACTATTCTTCCTTCAGAAATAAAAGAACTGCAAGAATATGGTATAACTCGCCTTTATCATCCAGATGATGGTCGTGAAATGGGATTACAAGGAATGATAAATGATATGGTTGAAAGGTGTGACCATCCAACGCCTGACCTCAGCCTTCCAAAAGGAAAAAAAATTAACGAATTATTACATAAAAAAGATGTCCCAACCATTGCAAGACTAATTTCATTAGCAGAAAATAGACATCAAGAGTTTTTGTCTGTTTTCACCAGCCCTTTGGGGAAATCAAGAACTTCTCCTGTGCTTGGGATTACAGGAACTGGTGGGGCTGGAAAATCATCATTGGTAGATGAATTGGTGCGTCGTTTTTTAGTGGATTTCCCAACCAAAACTGTTGCTATTGTTTCTGTTGACCCTTCTAAACGAAAAACAGGTGGTGCTTTATTGGGCGACAGAATTCGGATGAACGCCATTAAAAACGATCGAGTTTATATGCGTTCGTTGGCTACTCGTCAAAGCAACTTGGCACTGAGTAAAAATGTTGATGAAGCCATTCAAGTTTTAAAAGCTGCCAACTATGATTTAATAATTCTAGAAACCTCTGGAATAGGGCAATCAGATACTGAAATTTGCGATTATTCTGATTTATCATTGTATGTAATGACTCCAGAATTTGGTGCAGCTTCTCAACTCGAAAAAATTGATATGCTTGATTTTGCCGATGTAGTTGCCGTTAATAAATTTGATAAACGTGGTGCTTTAGATGCCATCCGAGACGTTAAAAAACAATACCAACGAAATCATAATTTATTTGATGCTCCAATAGATAAAATTCCTGTTTACGGAACCATTGCTTCTCAATTTAACGACCCAGGAATGAACGTTCTTTATAAAGTAATCATGAATAAAGTAGCCCAAAAAACGGGTGCTGATTTAGCTTCTTCTTTCGATATTACTGAAGAAATGTCGGAAAAGATATTCGTTATTCCTCCAAGCAGAACCCGTTATTTATCAGAAATTTCTGAAAATAACAGAGCTTACGATAAATGGGTAAACAAACAAGTTGAAATTGCTGACCAATTGTTTGCTATTAATAAAACTATTGCTACAATTAGTGATAAAGAAGCTGCTGTTAAAAAAGTATTACAAGCTACTTTCGATAAAATAAAATTAGATTTTGACACAAAAAACATGCTTATTATTGAAGGTTGGGAAGCAAAAATTCAGAAATATAAAAATCCTTTGTATAAATTTAAAGTAAGAGACAAAGAACTTGCTATTGAAACTCAAACCGAAAGTTTATCGCATTTGCAACTACCTAAAATAGCTTTACCCAAATACAAAGGGTGGGGCGATGTGTTGCGTTGGAGTTTACAAGAAAATGTTCCTGGAGAATTTCCTTATACTGCTGGTTTATTTCCCTTTAAACGTGAAGGTGAAGACCCAACTCGTATGTTTGCTGGCGAAGGTGGACCAGAACGCACCAATAAGCGTTTTCATTATGTAAGTTTAGGATTACCTGCCAAACGGTTGTCTACTGCTTTCGACTCGGTTACCTTATACGGCAACGACCCACATATTCGACCAGATATTTACGGGAAAATTGGGAATGCTGGGGTTTCCATTTGTTGTTTAGACGATTTAAAAAAATTGTATTCTGGCTTCGATTTGTGTCACCCAATGACATCGGTAAGCATGACCATTAACGGACCAGCACCAATGATGCTAGCTTATTTTATGAATGCCGCTACCGACCAAAATTGTGAGAAGTACATCAAAGAAAATAACTTAGAAAAAGAGGTTGATAAAAAAATTGCTACAATTTATAAAGCAAAAGGTGTTAAACGACCTGCTTATCAGGGAAAATTACCCGAAGGCAACAACGGATTAGGCTTGTATTTGTTAGGAGTTACAGGTGACCAAGTACTTCCTGCCGAAATTTACAATAAAATAAAAGCCGACACTTTAGCGAATGTTAGAGGAACGGTTCAAGCCGATATTTTAAAAGAAGACCAAGCTCAAAATACCTGTATTTTTTCTACCGAATTTGCTTTGCGTTTAATGGGCGACGTGCAAGAATATTTTATTCAGCAAAGTGTACGAAATTTCTATTCTGTTTCTATTTCGGGTTATCACATTGCAGAAGCAGGTGCTAATCCTATTACACAATTGGCATTAACATTATCAAATGGTTTTACTTATGTGGAATATTACTTGAGTAGGGGCATGAGTATTAATGATTTTGGGCCTAATTTATCGTTTTTCTTTAGCAATGGAATTGACCCCGAATATGCCGTAATTGGTCGAGTTTCCCGACGAATTTGGGCAAAAGCCATGGCAAAAAAATACGGTGCCAACCCAAGAGCACAAATGCTAAAGTATCACATACAAACCAGTGGACGAAGCCTCCACGCACAAGAAATAGATTTCAACGATATTCGTACAACATTGCAAGCTTTGTATGCGATTTACGACAACTGTAACTCGCTACACACCAACGCTTACGACGAAGCCATTACTACTCCTACCGAAGAAAGTGTTCGTAGAGCCATGGCAATTCAATTAATAATAAACCGTGAGTTAGGTTTAGCCAAAAACGAAAACCCATTGCAAGGTTCTTTTATTATTGAAGAACTCACCGATTTGGTAGAAGAAGCTGTTTTAGCCGAGTTTGACAGAATTACCGAACGTGGTGGAGTGTTGGGAGCCATGGAAACCATGTACCAACGTAGCAAAATACAAGAAGAAAGTTTGTATTACGAAACTTTAAAACACAACGGCGAATTTCCAATAATTGGGGTAAACACGTTTTTAAGCAGCAAAGGTTCTCCAACCATTATCCCCAAAGAAGTAATACGAGCCACCGAAGAAGAAAAGCAATACCAAATAAATATGTTGGAGCAGTTGCACAAAGGCAATGCAACCCGAGTTGCCGAAGAACTGCAAAAAGTACAACAAGCAGCCATTAACAATAAAAACATTTTTGCACATTTAATGGAAGCTGCTAAATATTGTAGCTTAGGGCAAATTTCCGATGCTCTTTTTGAAGTGGGTGGACAGTATAGACGTAATATGTAAATCCCCTAACTCCTCCGAAGGAGGGGAAGATTCTCCTCTTGAGAGGAGAAAGATGTTGTTCGAAGCTGCCATAGCAGCGAGATTACAACATCAGAGGTGTGTTTTTCAGCCTTTGTTTGTCCGTCAGCTGACGGAAACAAAAGCTTTAATTACTCATTTATGAGGACACAAACGTGGGAAGGAGCCTTTCTTTGCCTTAAAATAAAAATTCAACAACCAGAAAACTAGTAGAATTTTTCTAGGTCGGAGGTGTATTATCTTTATGTCATGCTGAGCTTGTCGAAGCATTTTTTACTCTTGAACTTAAAGTTTTAGTTTTTAATTTGTTAGATTTGTTACAATAATATTTATCACAAGTTAAAAACTAAAGGTGGCAGTGGGAATATGTAACTTAATAGATTATGAAAATAAAATACATTAGCTTTCTTATTTTTTAATAGTGTCTTTTTGTACTAATGCTCAAGATACACTTTCTTATTATATCACTAAGGATGGTAAAACAACTACAAAGGAGAATGCTATCGGAACAAGAAAAGTAGTTAAAACAAATGAAGGAACTTATCTAGTAAAAGATTTTTATCTGGATGGTCAACTTCAAATGACGGGAACTTATTTATCAAAAAAATTAGAAAAGCGAACAGGTGTATTTACAACCTATTATAAAAATGGACAAGTAGAGGAAAAAGGAGGATATATAAAAGGGGAAAAAGAAGGTAAATGGTTAATTTATTACGAAAATGGGCAATTAGATGCTGAGATACCTTACGCTCAAAACCTATTACATGGGACTATTCTTACTTATTGGGAAAATGGAACATTAAAAAGAAAAGATATTTTTTCTAATGGCGAATTTGAAAAAGGCTCATGTTATGACAATGCAGGAAAAGAAATAGAATACACTTATTTTGAATCAATGCCAGAATTTCCAGGGGGGGTTGAAGGCTTAATGAATTATTTGAGAGAAAATGTTATCTACCCACCTGATGCTAAAGCTAAAGGGATAGCTGGGAAAGTATTTGTGAATTTTGTGATTGGAAAAGATGGTGTAGTAAGAGATGTTAAGGTTATTATGAAAGTACACCATCTTTTAGATAAAGAAGCATTGAGAGTAATTGAAACTATGCCTAATTGGACTCCTGAAATGCAACGTGGGAAAAAAGTAAGTGTGAGTTATAACATACCTATTAACTTTATACTTAAAGATAAATAACCCACCCCAACCTATTCGTAATCTGAAGTAAAGGCAATAACGTTGGCGACTACGTACTTATAACTATAAAAACTAGATTCCTGCCTTCGCAGGAAAGACGGTTAAATGAAAAGATGAATGGCTAAAACTACCGTCATCCTATGTTTGTAAAAAGGATTTGTAAATTAAAAAAACCAAATATAGTTTTGTTTAAATTATAAACAGAACAGAAAGAGAAAGG
>Ga0210033_1001713_pt1 | contig 19625 bp, 12 predicted proteins | sample CryGeymeta201501_FD_185465 | JGI IMG/M metagenome (GOLD analysis project Ga0210033, IMG submission 185465) | Groundwater microbial communities from Crystal Geyser aquifers in Utah, USA - Crystal Geyser metaG 2015-01 (SPAdes) (version 2) | ecosystem: Environmental > Aquatic > Deep subsurface >... | reverse complement strand
CCGGCGGCAAAGGCCATATCTGGGTAAAGGCGCGCTTTATAGATATAGCGCCAGCCTACCATCCTTTTACCGATCCAGAAACCGGGCTCACAAGGCTTTTTATCCCTTCAAAGCTATCAGATAATCGGTATCTACGCGATAATCGGCAGTATGTATCACTGCTAAAATCATCTGGTTCAAAAGAGCTTGTAAGGGCGTGGCTTGATGGCGACTGGGATGTGGTAGCAGGTGCTTATTTTGATTGCTGGGATAGGGATAAGCATGTTATCAAGCCCTTTATGATCCCCTCCACATGGACACGCTTCCGATCTTTCGACTGGGGGAGCGCCAAACCTTTTTCCGTGGGCTGGTGGGCGATCAGCGATGGCGGGCTAAGCCTACCCAAAGGCGCTCTCGTGCGCTACCGAGAGTGGTACGGCGCACGAGAGCCTAATGTGGGGCTTAAGCTCACTACTGAGGCTATCGCACAAGGCATCATCAGGCGCGAGAGAGGGGAGGTGATAGCGTATGGTGTGGCCGATCCGTCGTGCTGGAAGGAAGAGGGCGGCGCAAGCCACGCCGAGCGCATGGCTAAAGAGGGCGTTAAGTTTCGGCCAGCGGATAACTCGCGCATATCCGGCTGGGATGAGATGCGGCAGCGACTCGTTGGAGAGGATGGCAATCCGATGATCTACTGCTTTGATACCTGTGTTGATTCGATCCGCACTATCCCACTTTTGCAGCACAGCGATCACAATCTAGAGGATTTGGATAGCGATATGGAAGATCATTGCGCGGATGAGTGGAGGTATGCCTGTAAGTCCAGGCCTTTTTCACGCGCAGTAAAGGCAAGGAAGCAGCCAGCCGAAGTTGGCTCTATCGAGTGGGTGTATCAGCGCACCAGTGATAAAAAGGTGCGCTCTCCGTATAGAGGGTGATAATAACTAATCGCATGGAAAAAAAATCTAGTATTATGCTGCCATCTACGAGATCAACAACCTGGTGCCGACCATGAACAACAGCGAATCACAAACATCAACCTTGGATGCTGGGCAGGATGCCAGCGAGAATAACATCACATCCGAAGATCAGTTTACTCCAGAGGATGCTGTCCTTTCGGAGCTGGGGCTGGCGGACGACCAAAAGACGGAGGAGGCTGAAACCAATCCAGCCAGCACCGATAATCCTGAAGGTGGATCTGAAGGTGATGCAGATCAAGCAGACCAAAAGGCTGACCTTAAAGATGATGCGGCTGCGCAAGAGAAAAAAGATGGGCTTAGCGACGCAGACCTAGCGCCGCTTGAAAGTAAAAATCCAAAGACCAATGAGCGCTTTCAAAAGGTTACGGAAGGCTTCCGGCAGGAAAAACAGCGCGCCGATATGGCGGCGGCTGAGCTGGAAAAATACAAAAGCTCTTTTGAATCTTTACAATCTCTCGGTTTTAATGATGGGAATGCGGCGGACGATCTGGTGCAGTTTGCTGGATACAGAAATATCCTTGCAACGGGTGATGCAGCCCAATTCCGCGAGGTAATAGCTGCGCAGGTAAAACAGTTTGAGCAGATGCATGGCAAGCGCGTACAGATCGAGGCAAGCGCGCTAGACGACTTTCCTGATCTACAGGAAAAAGTACGTGATTACGATTTGGCTGAGGATGATGCGCTGGAAATTGCGCGCAGCAGGTACGCCAAACAACTTGCCGAGCAAACTCAACAGGTTCAGCGCGTAGGGCAAGAGGCGGAGCAGGTTAAGCAGCAATCTCTACAAACCGCAATTGAGAGGGTTGGCGCAATGGAGGCGGAGTGGCGTAAAAGCGATCCAGACGCATCGGTTTTAATTCCTAAACTCAAAGTACAAATGGAGGAAATTGCGCGCGGATTCCCGCCGGAGCAATGGCCGCAGATCATCAAGATGCAATGGGCTGTGCTTAAAAAGGCGGCTGCCGATTTCAACAGCAAGGAAAATGCCAGCGTAAGGCCGCTGCGTGCGGCAGGGCATACAGCGGGTCGGGTAGACCCAACTAATCCTCAAGATGCTGTTTTGCAGGCACTTGGCTTGGATGAATGATAATAAAAGGAGCTTGTGATGGTATGCGTTGAAATCGAAATGAATGATAATGGCGAATTCTCGGTTGGTGTATGCCCGCCGGAAAACGAGAATGAGCCAAAAGAACACCTGCAACCATCCGCATCTTTGGATGCGGCTTTGGAGAAAGCAAAGATGATTTTGTTGAAGCAAAAAGCGAAAAGCCCGCAGGAAGCCGTGCTTAATGAAATGGGTATGGATAGCGCGGAATAGTAGCGTAGTAGCACAAACAGGCTGAACGCGGAATCGCCAACCGCAGGGGCTGTAGATATGGTATCGCCCAACCGAAGGAATGATTTTAATTTTTTCTAAAGGAGACCGTCATGGCCTTGAACGCAGTAGAAATTGCCAAAATTGGCAAGGTAGCAATTACAGCCTACGGTAAGAACAAGCCCGTAGATCAGATCAACGTAGAGCGGCCGCTGCTCGATGCCTTGCTCCCAAAAGCAAAAGACATCGTAGGTGGCGTGGATGGCTTTACCATCAACATCCACAAATCCAATGATGCAAATGGCCAACTGTGGAGCGGTAATAGCAAGGTAACTTACAACAGCCGCAATCCTAACGACTTCTCGAAGTGGGATTGGATGAATCACCACGACGGCTTCGTGCTTAATGAAGATGAGTTGAAGCGCGCTGGCATTTGTGTAACCGATGATATTGGTAAGTCCACCGCCAACAGGGGTGAGGCGATTGCGCTGACGAATATGATCGTGTCGCAGTTCACTGCACTGGAAGAGGGTGTAAAAGATCACATCCACTCGCTGCTATGGCTGAATGGATCGCAGAATGCCAACGCGCAACCTGGCATTGATAGTATTGTTTCAATGTCGCCAGCAGTCGGGACGGTGGGGAATATTGCTGCAAGCAATGCTTACTGGCAGAACTTCGCTAGTACAGGCCTAGCCTCGACACAGGCGGCGCTTCTGGGCGCACTGGAAACTACTAAGCGTAATATCCAGCGTACAAAAGGTCGCTTCACGCATATCTTCTGTGGTGGTAGTTTTTACGATGCTTTGCGTAATGCTGTGCTGGCATCCAATACCACGCAAATTACTTACGGTAGCGGCTCAAAGTTATCTATTGATATGGCTACCGATACCTTAAAGTTCGACGGCATCCAGATGATCTATGTGCCAGACTTCGATACGAACTTCGGCTTGGCTGCTCCGGCAATCCCCTGGACTAAGCGTTGCTATATTCTTAACCTTGCGAATGGTATTGAGCTGCATCGGGACTCTTTGGACTTCATGAAGATGCGTTATCCTGGGCGGCCTATTGACCAGTACACCTACCATTTTGGGATGACCTCGAAATTTGGTCTGGGATGCAGTAAGCGCAACAGCAACGCGGTATTAAGTATCGCGTAGTGGTATGCCAGCGCGCCATTATGGGTGCTGGCTTTTTAATTAAAGCATGGAGATAAAAAATGAAAGTAACCTTACCTTATCAAATGGTTCTTTTGGTGCGCGGCGAGGGAAGTAAAATTCCACTGGTCGTACTTCCGCACGAAATTGATATTCTCCACATGGTTCATGGGGAAGATTCGATTATCGCTATCAACGATACCCCGCCAATCAAGGAATGTACATTCGATACAGCCGATGAATATGCTCGCCTGGAGCAATACTACTGCGGCAATATCAATGTGAAAAATCCAACAAAATCTGTATTCCACACGCTGGCAGACTTTGAAGCCGCGTTCGACACCATAGGTGGCGCAGATAAGGCGGCTCTTATTGAAGAAGCTAAGGCGCTCGGAATCCCTGCAACAAAGAACTGGGGTGTAGAAAAACTCCAGACAGCAATCAACGAAGCTAAAGTCATCGTTTAATCATGGCCTTGCCGCTCAAAAAAACGCTAATTGAAATACGATCTGATATTCAATCAAGGCTTGGGTTTGGTATGGCTGGTCAGGCCGGGGTGGTTAATTCCGGCTTGATTGATTCCATGATCCGCTCCGCCCAGGATCAACTTTACGAACAATTTGATTGGCTTGAACTCAAGGGTGTGCAAGAACGACCTACAGGCGCAGACCAGCGATACTACGACTATCCTGTTGATTGTAATATTGACAGGATTCAGACTGTCAGCGTGCTGTACACCAGCGAATATATCCCGTTGCAAGAAGGTATATTGCTTACAGATAGAGGGCTTCATTCTACCGGAATCGTCCCGCTTAAATATGAGCGGCGAGATCAAATTGAGTTATGGCCAGTACCGAAGTCGGCAAATATGACACTCCGTATTGAGTACATCAAGATGCTTGGCGCTCTGGTGCAGAACAGCGACCGAGTGAGCATATCCCCGCAGGCAATATATCTACATGCCCTATCAAATGCAAAATCGCACTACCGCCAACCGGACGCTGACAAGTATGCGGCGCAACTCGATGCGCTTCTTGCCAAGCAAAAGGCTCGACATCGTGGTCAAGCAATATGGAGTAATAGCAGGCCGCGCAGCCCATATGATTACCCGCCAGATTCAAGTCAGGTGATTTAATATGTCAAGGTCTATCACTTTTGATAAATTTGATTTTGGTTTGGACATCCGCAAAGGATTAAGTACGTCGGATGCAAACCGACTGCGCATATTAGTAAATGCACATGCTACCGAGGGTAAAACTATTCGCAAACGCCCTGGACTTACCAAAATTGCGACGCTTGAAGCTGGCACAACTGGCTTATCTGCTGGAAATGGCAAGCTGAACACTTTTTATGGCACAACAGGAACAATCACGCACGCAAATCCATTGTTTGCCGCACATAATGTACGCAGCCCAACAGACCCAACTTTAGGGGTAACGAAAGTACACTATGCGGATATTTTTAACGGATTTCTTTATGCTGCGGTTGAATACACCAGCGGCGAGGTGCGCCATCACTACCTGGATTTAGAGGTATTCGATCCGGGGCAAACGGCCATATTTGATCAGAATTGCCCTAACACAACAGTTGTTACTAAAATCGCAAGCAAAATTTGGGCGGTCGGCAAAACCGGGGATACAGTGCGCTTTTGTAAAACAAACGCGCCGCGTGATTGGAGTGCGGTGTCTGATGCTGGATTTTTGCCAGTTGGTTTGCAGCAAACTGGCGCGAGTAATGCAACTGCGCTTGGTTACTACCAAAACAGGTTGGTTGTTTTCTTTGCGGATTCTGCGCAAATATGGCATGTTGATGTTGATCCTGCAAATCACCTTTTCTTGCAGGCTGTTGACGCTGGCTCTACAAGCCAATATGCACACGCAAACATGGCTGGCGATGTTTTGTTTCTATCACCAGCGGGTGTTAGGAGTATTACGCGCCAGGATATTACTACCAATGTGATTGATGTTGATGTTGGCTCGCCGATTGATCGTGAGCTACTTAAAGGCATATCAGGCTTATTTGCTTTTGATATCGCAAATGCCAAAGCACAATACTACCGAGGCGGCGGCCAATACTGGCTCTACTCGGGGAATAGGGTTTTGGTGTATACCTTTAGCCGCACGACTGGAGTAATGGCATGGAGCATGTATACATTCCCGTTCACGCTTGACTATATGGATGAAATGAATGCTGTACTGTACATCCGGTCGGGGGACAATGTTTATAAAGTTGATCGTAATGTTAAAACAGATGATGGCATCCTGTACCCAGTTGATATTGAAATGGCGTTTCTTGATTTTCAGTCACCCGGCATCCTAAAGCATATCCACGGGATGGACGTGGTAGTGACTGGCAATTGCAACATTGCGCACCGATTTGATGCGCGATCTCCTGTATTAAAAACAGATCCGCCCGTAACAATCAGTGGCGATTCGCGGCCTGGATACATGATTCCTGTAGAGCTTCTGGCAACAAATATTGCTCCCGATATTCATAATAATGACGATCAGGAGTTCGAGCTACATGCGCTCACCTACTATTTTGATACGCTCGGGATCGAATAAATGATACGCAAAGCAACGCTTGATGATGTTCAGCACATCGTTCGCATGGGGGAGCGACTTCATAATGAAAGCTCGTTCAGCTCAATTTTATACAGTGGGGAGCGGGTTGCGAAGATTTCTGCGGTGCTGATTGAATATGGCTTTGCCGTTGTTTTTGAAAAGGATGGTGCTGTTGTAGGCGGAATGCTGGGAGATGTAGTAACCCCGTGGTATTCAACTGAACGCATGGGGATTGATTACTCGCTATATATTGAGCCAGAACATCGCAATGGAACAGCCGCAATAAGGATGGTAAAAATGTTTGAGGATTGGTGTATAAGTATGGGTGCCGTGCAGATTAGGCCGGGTGTCTCAACCGGACATAAGAGTGCAGGAAAACTATACCGCGCTCTTGGATATGAGCAGGTTGGCGAGTGTTTTGTAAAGCAGATCGGAGGTTAGATTAGATGAATTACCTTTCATTTATAAAATATTTATTTGTTGATCAATTTACTTTATATTGCTTCGGTGGTGGTGGCGGCGGCGGGGATGGAGGAGCGGCAGCGCGTAAAGCGGCTGAAGAGGCTCGTGTTGCGGCTGCGTCGAAAAAAATAAACAACATTTTTAATGCAGCCGGGAGGGATGTTCTTTACTCAAAGATTCGCGATGATGCAAATAAGAAAGCGCTGATTGACCTGAATAAAGAGCGCGATATTACGCAGCGCAGTATTGGTTTTGATATTGCTCGACATGGATTATCTGGTGGAAGTCAGGATATAGATGCAAACAGACAGCTTACTGATACTTATCAGCAAGGCGTGCTGAAGGCAGCGAATATGGCATCATCTATGTCAAATAATGCTAGAACGGCAGACGATAACACTAAAAACAATTTAATCAATAGCATCCGTGCTGGATTGGATCAGGGCAACGCAATCAGTCAGGCATATACAGGTATGGCAAACAATGCCAATAAGGCTACTGCTAATGCGCAGGCTCTGTCATTGTCTGGTTTTTTTGATCGCCTCAATCAGGCTAATCAGCAGCGACTATATAACTCAGGTCTCATAGCGGGGCAACAACAGGTTGTCCCTGGCACGATAGCCGCAGGCACTACGTCAGCAACGCCATCCCAGGGTTCTGGCTTAAAATATTGAGGTGATAATATGTGTACTGGAGTAGAGCTTACGGTAGGTCAAGCGCTAATGGCATCCGCTGCGGTATCTGCGGCAGGCGCATATATGCAGGCGCAGGCAGCGGGGGATGCGAACAATGAGCGCCAAGCCATTCTACGCGCTGCACAAGAATCTGATGCAAAATTGAATGAGCAAAGAGCTTCAAAGGTAGAGAATTTTGCACAAGATAATCTTGCCGTTCCGGTTCGCCTGCAACGCTACGATAAAGCAGCCACGACACGCGAAGGTGAACTGACTAAAGCGCTTCAGGATGCAAATGGTGGAAGTGTTAATTCCGGCGGATATGGCAAGGTTTCGGAAGATTACACACGCAAAAATGCGGAAGAAACTGTAGCCGCGGCAAATGATATTATGCGGCGGGCAAAAGCTGATGCGCGCTCCTCGGCATCGGGCGGCATGTTTGCGCAAGAGGCATCGCTTGGTGGAGACCTATCTAGTAGCATCGCGGGTATCACCTCTCAAATGAATCGAAACGACCGCTACGCGAGAACTGCGCTAAAAGGTGTTAATGATTCCGGCTCTTTGGTTGGCGGGTTGCTAAGTGGGGCATCTGGCGCTGTCGCTGGAATGGGAAAGAAAAAATAAGGAGCAACTATGCCACAAAGCCATTATCAGATCGGTAGTTCTCTCGGCGAAGCCTTGTCTGGCGCTTTCAGTAATAGTTCATATGATAAAGGTCGCAACGCAGGTTTATTGACCTCAAGAAATGAAGCCGCAGCACGCAAGGATGAAGCTGAGGCAAGCCTTTTGAAACGGCAAAATGAGCTTCAAAACGATGACAATATTTTTGCAACAGCCCTGCAAAGCGCTGGTATCAGCAGTGCTGATGCGCAAAAATTCAGAAACTATATGACCAATGGTACGGCTTCAGAACCACCAAAACCGCAAACCGGAATTGATATTCAATCAATTTTGAATGGAGTATTAAAAACAGGTGCTCCTACTAACGATTATTCTGCATTTATTGAGCCTAAACAGGTGGCGATAGCGCCTGACGTAACACCGCAACAGCGCCAACAATATGAATTGGGTATGCGCGCGCTCGCCGCCATGCGTCAAGCCCTTATGCAGGGCGACAAGAATACAACGAATGCAACAGAAACATCATTGGCGAATCTAACCGCATCCGGTGCAGGAAATAACGACGTAACGCTCGCACAATTACTTCTTCACGGTAAAGCGCCTTTTAGTGGTGCATCTACTGGCTCGACAAATGAAATCACCGGAGAACAGGCATTGAATGGCATTGGTCGTAGCCAGATCGCTGAAAATCTTGCGCAAGCGTTTAATGCAAACGAGTCGGCAAAAAAGGCTTCCCGCGAAGTGGAGAAAGCACCAAAAGCACTGAGTGACGAATATAAGTCAATTCGGGACGACATCCGTGCCGATTATAACGCCGAGTATCCGATTGACAGATATACAGGATTGCGCCCCAAAGGATCGGTTAGTTATGATGACTACACCAAGGGGTGGATACGCAAACACGGAATTAACGAGAGCAGCTTCTTTAGCCCGGTAAATCAGGTTGCGCAGCCAGTCGCGACTAACCAGGCTGAACCTAGACGTAAAATACAAACATATCCTACTGCACCATTTAACCCCAAAGCACGCAAGGCTGGAGATAAATACGACACACCAAAAGGTGTTTTAATTTGGACTGGCACTGGCTGGATTAAACCATGAAAGAAATGACCGATGGAGAGGTGTTTGGCTCAAAAAAAGAGCTATCGGATGAGGATGTATTTAGCTCAAACTATACATCCAATGGGAAGGCGGTAGCTCAATCTATCCTTGATGGCGGTAAGTACAACATCCGTCATTACGCTGAAATGACCGACCTTGATAAGCAGAAACCAGATGCAACATTTGGCGGTTCGTTAAAGCGTGGGATAATCTCTGTTTCTGGGCTGATGCCGGACACTCCTGATGCGGTATTGGCTAAAGAATTGGTTGCGTTACAAAATGGATCACATTATTCAAAAGATGAAGAAAATGCACACATCCTTAAAGAATATCAAAAAATCCCTTCCAGCCAGTATTTATCAAGAATCAGCGATCAATATGAAAATAACCTTGGAATAGAAGCGCCTTTGGCGGCAGCAGAAGCCGCGTTCACGCACCCTGTTGATGCCGCAATGTACATGACCGAACAGCTACCAGCCTCTCTTTTAGGTGGTGGCATAGGAGGTTTAACTGCAAAGCAGCTTGCTTTAACTGCGGCGCAAAAATTGGCGATGAATAAAGCAAAAACAAGCCTGGCATCCAACATATTAACCGGGTCTGGGTTTAATGCTGGCGCAACATACGCTGGTGGATATGCGCCCAATACAGCGGGAATATATAGCGAGACTGGAGATATACGCGAAGCTGAAAAGCAGGGCTTAAAACAAACAATGGCTGAAACTGGTGTCGCCGCCTTGATGGGGTCTCCGCTCAACATTGGGAAAAATAACCTTAAAAATATCGCCATGAAAGCGTTGTTGCTTTCTCCGACCGATGAAGTATTACAAACATTGGCGGGGAATAAGGCGATCGGGAAAGATACGTCCGGCGGAGAAATTGCCGCATCCGCGTTTGGCGGCATGATGACCGCACCTTCGGATATAGCGGGTTCGTACATTTTCAAGGAAAAGAATCAAAATAAAGAAACTGAAACGCCTAAGCAAGGTGTAGATTACGACAAGATAATAGAATCTATACTACAGGCTAAACAGGTTGTCACAGGAAGCGAGGAGAATGGATTTCAGCCGCAACAAGAGGCGAAACCCGAGCCAGGCAACCAGAAAGAAGCAGCTCACATGGCGCGGCCGTCAGAAGCTGCTAACGCACCCATACCTGAGCAAGCAGCGCAACAAGTAGCGCAACCTGAAACATCAAGCCGGAATACAGGGGCTGATGAACTCGAAAAACTAGATCAAACCAAGAACGAGAAATATAAGCCGTCCACCCCAGACCAAGAAGTTATGCCAGTCGAAGAGTTGGCAAAATCCAACAGAATTAACGTAAAGCAAGGCGCTTCGATTGATGAACAAGCAGTAGTAGATGGTGCGGATAATACCAGCTCATACCTTGAGCAACTTATCAATCTGCGCGGCGTTGCTGCCGAGATTGGTATGCCGCGCCAGATGGACAATCTTATCAAAAAAGTGAAGGACGATCTTAAAGCCGGGAAAATTGATAGCGCAACATTTACCAAGGCGGCAAAACTGTTCAAAGGCAAGGACGCTAAAATTTATGGGGTATTGCAGAAGATTGCTCAGTCCAACACACAGCAGCAACCATTTCAAGCCAAACCAAAACGAGTCCGTGCGTCAGGAAATCTATTGCAGCGCATCAAGCAGCTTGGTGGAATAGATGATGCTCAAGCGTTGGATATTACCGGAGAGAGGCGTGCGCCAGGCGCATGGAGGTTTGCATTCAAAAAAGGCGGGACAAGTCTGGACGACCTTGCTACCCAGCTCGCTGACGAAGGATTCTCAATAGATACAAAAGATGTTGACGGAGGGGTTCAGCAATTACGGGATATGATCCGTGCGCACATCAATGGAGAGCGTAATTTCAAGCACGCCGACATCGAGGCGCAGGCGGAAAAACAAGCGCTCAGCGCGGCATACGATTCAATGGCAAAACGCGCCGAAGAGCTTGGTATTAAATGGCAAAACCTGACAGAATCGCAGTTGGATGATGCGGTTTACCAAGCGGAAGATGATTTGCGTGTAGCATCTCTTGCCAAAGAAGAGGCATTAAGTGATGCTGGAGAAGAGGCTTTAGATGCTATTGCAAATGACGAAACGATTACCAATGATGATTTTGATAACATCCCGTTCGGCGACGAAATTAAAGTTGATCAGGCCGCAATGGACGCTTACTTTGGAGTAAACCATGAAGAAGCAAACAATGGACAAGCTGATGGAGCTTCCAGAATCACAGCGACGCAAAGTGTTGCGCGCAGCCAAGAAACTCGCGGCGAACCGCAAGCGGGTGAGGGCGAGACTGGACTACCTAAAAGCTACACCGAAGAGCAAATAAAGGAACGCGAAAGACGGGCAGAGCACACCCGTATCCTAGCAGAAGCCGAACAGCGCAACCTTGAGCGCGAAGATCAGCGCAAACGGGAAGAATTAACCCAGAGGCGCAATGTCAACACCGTCGCGTCTGACAACTTTGAACTTGGTCAATCCAAGGAAGAGGTCAAACGTATGGCGCAGACAGGCATTGCGGATATGTTCGGGCAGAAAGCAGAAAATCTACCCAGCACGCAGGCTATATCTTCCGTAAAAGCTGCTGTAGATATTTCAAAGTCAGACAAATTAAAACTAATCGCTGAAATCAACAAAGGCAACATTACGCCGGAGGATGTGCAGGACGTGGTGGGCAATGATTCTATCTTGAAAGCGCAAGGTGATAATCAATCAGCCAATAAAGATAAAGAGAAGATTGGCGACTTCGGTGAAAAAATAGTTGGCGCACGCAAAGACATCACCGCCGTGATGCATAAGGAATACAGTAACGATGAAATAGCCTCCCTACCATTAAGCAAAATATGGCCTGCTGATTTTCATGAAAAAATAGAAGACCCGTACATTTCTGCATTTGCTTTTGCCGCAAGAGAAGAAATACCATCCAAGCCGCGCAAACCTTATTTGGTGGCAAAGTGGGTGGCAAATATCAAGATGCTGCGTTCACTCACGGAAGCGATAACATCATCAGACACTACTCGCGCTAAAACTGAAGCTAAGCTGAATGAGAGCAAGGAACTAAAGGGCTTCGCTACCAAGGTGCGATTACTCGAATCAATTAACCGTAGCCAGTGGAAGCGTATTGGCAAGGTGGGTGAATACCCGAATGCGTACCGATATGGTGATGAGGCAAAAGGAGAGGGTTATAAAGTTCAAAGCCCATTCGTGAGCGTGCAGATTGACGGCACAACCCAGACATTCACTGGAGCGTCAACGATTGCGGATGTAATCGAAAAAGTTAATGAAAAACTAGGCGTTACGCCGAAAGAATCAAAAATGCAGTTCACGGCGCGCGGACACGATGGTGCGTACTTCATACATAAAACTGGCGACCGAGAATACCGTAAACTCAAGACGTTTAATACTTCCAGGGAGGCGTTGGATTATAAGCGCGATCATTACGACGATCTGGTTGCCGCATGGGATGCTGTCAAGGAACGCGACAACGTAAAAGAAGCTGATGTGCGTAGAACAGAAAATCGCCCAAGAACCGCACAAGATTGGCGAAAAGGGAATGACATTACCACGGAGCAATTTTCAGAAGCGTTCGGATTCCGTGGAGGGCAATTCGGTAACTGGGTAAGCCAAGGCAAAAACATTAAAGAGCGTCAAGGGATGCTGAACAACGCCTATGATGCGCTGATGGACTTGTCTGACATCCTTGGTATCCCACCAAAAGCAATCTCGTTGAATGGTGAGCTTGGTATGTCATTTGGTGCGCGCGGCAGCGGTTCGGCTTCGGCGCATTATGAGTCAGACAACCTGGTTATCAATCTAACCAAAACTCGCGGAGCTGGGACGCTGGCGCATGAGTGGTTCCATGCGCTCGACAATTACTTCCAGCGCAACCGTAATGCGCCGATTGATCATAGGCGCGAGACGCGGTATGTAACCTATCTTCCTGAAGCGCGCTATGTTCATAAAGGAAGGTCTGGAATGCCGAGCATGACGCTTGCCGAACTCAACCGCCAACATGAGCGCGATAAATCGAACCCGCGCTACGATCCGCAGTATTGGGAGAAAGATCCAAAACACCCGGAAGGTGTGCGCCCGGAAGTAGAGGAAAAATTTGCTGCACTGGTAGAGGCATTAAACGAATCGCCTATGACCAAGCGTGCGTCACTCATTGATGCAGGCAAGGAGGATGGCTACTGGTCGCGCATAATCGAGCGCGCCGCCCGTTCATTCGAGAACTACATCATCGCCAAGATGGCCGAAAAAGGCTACAACAACGATTATCTGGCGAATGTGGTCAATATCGCAGACTTCAAGCGCGACGAGGGGCGTTACCCTTACCTGAAAGACGAGGAGCTTGCGCCTGTAGTCAAGGCGTTTGACGATCTGTTTGGCGAGATGCAGACCAAGGAAACCGACAAAGGTACGGCGATTTATTCAACAAACGAGAGTGCCACCGCAGCCCGCAACCCGTTCACTCTATCCAGCCTGAAAACTGCGATTGATTCTGCATTCCCTGGAGTTAATAAATTTTCAGATGCGCTTCTTGGCACAGGCAAATTCCACATCATCGGCAGTGATGAGATTGAAGCGTATCTTAGTGGTGTACTAAATCCAGACATCCGTTACAGCAAAGACGGCAGAATCTTAGCCTTCGTTCGTGCTGGAGAAACCTTCCTTGTCCATGACAATATCAGCGCCACTAACGACAATGTGAAGGGTTTGCTCTTGCATGAAATCGGTTTGCACGCCTTGAAACTTGGGCGTACAGATACGGAGTTCCAAAAAATCCTTCATCATTTTGAGGCGATGGGAGAGGCTGGAAATCAGAAAGTTAAAGATGCTCAAGCGCGTGTTCCGAAAAACACCCCGGCGCACTTGATTACAGAAGAGAGCTTGGGTTATTTCTTGGAAAAAAACCCAGACCTGACTTTTTCGCAGCGCGTCATAGCGGCAATTCGCACACTGATCCGTAAGATCGGCGCAGAACTTCCGTCATTGCAGCGTATGGCATGGTTCAAATGGGCTGATTCCCTTACGACAGACGATATAGTTTACATGGCAACCCAAGCCACCAAGAATGCTCCTGAATCTCTTAAAACGGCAAATGATATGGGTGTATTCAAAACCGAACCTGCGTATAGCGAATCTTATGAAGTGCAGCCAGACACCGCTCGCAACCTTCCTATTGACGAAGCTACGCTTATTGAGCTGCGTCGTGCTGCGGCTGGCATAGAATCAGCAGAAAAAGGAATCACATTTACCGTCAACGCAGACGGCAAGGCTATCGTTACCGGCCCGGCTCGCGTCAAGATTCCTGCTCGATTCCAGCAATTCGCTAATACACACGGGTTAACGCTTGTCGTTCATCGGGCATCAGGGATATTCAGTAATGCAAGCGCACCAATGCCTATAAATTACAGAGAATCTGGCGCACTTTATTATGGAGAGATTGGCACAGACCATATTGATAGAACCAAAGAAACTCGATTTAGCCGCGCAACTCAAGACGATTACAGAGAGGCAGCAGCCATGCCTAGGGATTTCGACATTCTATCAAAAGTGCTACCAAAACACATTCCTTTGGTATATGACCGTGATGAGCTTGGTAATATCCGCTCAGACCTACTTGGTACGCGCAGACTGAAGGATTTTTTGCACGCTTCGTTTATACGCCCTATGGCTGTGCGCACTGGCATGGCTCAACCAAGCAAGGAATTATCGAAATTGATGCGCAACCAGAAAGCGTTTATAGATAAAGCAATGCGCGCAGTGAGCGGCGTTATTGATTTAACCAAAGACATGACCGAAGCAGAATCTGCGCTGATTTCAAGAATAGTTACGAATGAGTTGCTACCAGGCGATGTTCCTACTGATCACGCAATGAAAATTGCCGCCATTGTCGAGCGAACTATGACAGAGCTGGGGCAAGAAGCCGTTGAGCTACAAATGCTATCCAAAGAGGCATTTGAGAGGTGGAAGGGGCAGTATCTGCCCCGCTTCTACATGCGCCACCTCGACCCAGAGATAAAAGGGATATGGCAACGCACATTTAAGGCAAGCCCTATCGCCGGATTCCGTAGTGGATCACTCAAAGGGCGCGGCAGGCCTATTAAGTCTATAATGGTCAAGGATTTTCCGCAATGGGAAGCTCTCGGGTGGGAACTAAGAGATAAGGCTTGGGAGAAAAATTCCACCGGACAGCTAGAGCTGACAGTTAAAGGAAAGGCTCTTCCGAATACCGATACCGTTGGTATCTGGAAGGATTACACCCAAGATGAGCGCCTTGATATGGGAGAGATACAGGACTTCAAGCTACGCTTTGTGATGGGATTTTTATCCATGCAAAGAGATATATCCATCGGCAGACTGTACAAGCAGATTGCATCCAATCCAGAATGGACGCGTCGCACAGCATCCGATGGGTACTCTTATGTCCCCGTAACAGAAATACCAGATACTGGAGGACTTAACCGCTATGGAATGCTGGCCGGGATGTATGTGAAGAATGAGATTCTTCAACATATTAGCCAACATGAAAGCGATGACAACGAGTTTCAAAAATACTACAAAGCTGGACTAGCGAAGTGGAAGGAGGGTAAGACCGTCCTGAATCCAGTCACGCACATGAATAACTTCGTGTCAAACATCTCTATGGCGCATTTTGCTGGTGTAAGCTACTGGGATAACGAGAAGTATTTCTTTGCGCTGAAAGAGCTTATTCAAAAAGCTCCGATGATGCGCGAAGCCGAAGATGTTGGATTATTCACTGGAGACTTTAGCCATGCTGAAATAATGAAGTCAATGCCTGAGGAAATTCGCAATCTAGTTGGTAGTGTAGATAGCACGGCCATAAAAACAGGTCGGTTTATCTGGAAGCTGGCTTCGCTTGGGTTGAATGAAAAAATGGCGAACGCTTATCATTGGGGTGATTCATTTTTTAAATATGCCATCTACCGCGATGCGCGCATCAAAGGTCTATCGCCAGAAGATGCAGTATATTACGCATCAAAATATATTTTCAACTATGATGATCTGCCTGTAACTGCCAGGGCAATCCGTGATTATGGCCTGCCGTTTTTTGCATACACCTACAAGGTCATCCCGGTGCTGGCAAGCACCGCTATCGAATACCCGTGGCGCTTTGCCGCGCCTGCGGTGACGATTTCATCAACCAATGCTTTAACTTACGCTGCGTTAGCTGGAAGTAGTGGAGGTGATGACTGGTGGCTGCAAGCAATCATGAGCGGCACTATGACATCGCTACTGAATGCCTATTCGATGGGGTTTTATGGCGAAGATGAGCCGATAACAGCGGGTCAGAAACTTGAACAAAATGAGCGCAAAAACCTTGCAGACTGGGACAAAGGCGCATCCGCTATGGGAACGCAAAAAACAATACGCCTTGGCGCGGATGAGAAAACTGGTATGCCTGTTTTCATCAATGTGTATCGCTTTATTCCTGGTGGCGATATTCAGGATACGCAGAACGAGAAAGGTGGGATTGGAATACCTGCGCCATTTATGCCAAGCAACCCAGTTCTGAACGCATTTTCCGCACTGGTTGATAACAAAAACTGGAATGGCAAGGAAATGTTTGATGTAAGCGATACAAACAGCGAGAAGGCGGTAAAAACTGCTGACTTTATGTACAAGCTGTTGCTTCCAACTATCGTCCCGGGCGGAGCGCACTACGACCGCATCATGAACGCTACGGCTAATTTTTTTGACACCACTATTGAGAAAGCACACCCGCTCAAAGATTACACAGGGACAGGGAAAGATGAGCTTCCTGTACAGCCGAAATATGCGGCTATGCAGACCATCGGCATCAAGGCAAGACCTGTTGACCTGGAGTTATCAGGCAAAATGAACGCGATAGGCGATAACGCAAAAGTACGCTCAATTGACCAAGCGATCAATCGCGCCGGGAGATTACTAGGCAAAGGCGCAATCAGTCAGCGCGAATTCGATTCGATCAGGGAAAAAGGGATAGCAAAAATGAGAGCGCATGGTGGTGGCAAGGAAGAGTAATCGCATGGATCAAGAATGTGAAACGTAATATCGCACCAACATAAAGGGAAAATTCTATGTCAGCCGCTCCAAATTACACGCCAACAACCAGTTTTGCAACTGATGAAACAAATCAGGCCGCAGGCCGCTCTACTGTAAAAACAGTATCCGTTGATGTAGAGCTTGCGAATATCTCTTCGTCCATCAATGCGCTTAACACCAACATCAATCTATTGCAGCGCGATGATGGATTGCTGCGCGATGGGGCGGTACATCCTTTTTCTCTAAGCGTTGAGACAACTGCGCTAGTGGCTGGTTTGGCGGCATCCGCATCTAGCGCTGCTGCCGCTTCAGCAACCGCATCTGGGGCTTCAGCCACCGCTGCTGCCGATTCCGCGGCTACCGCCTCAACGTCAGCGACCAATGCTGCCGCTTCAGCAACCGCATCTGGGGCTTCAGCCACCGCTGCGGCCGCTGACGTGCTACTCACTCATGCGGATGTGGTTACGACAGCTAATCAAGCAGCAATTGCACTCGCCCATACCACGCTCACAGCAGCGGATGTCGTATCAACGCACGCTGATGCTGTCGCCACTGGGACGAATGCTATAACGGTAGCCACGCAGACTACACTGGCAATCACTAAAGCAGCAGAGGCAGCCGCAAGTGCAACCAGCGCGCTTGCTGGCGCGGGCGCTGCTGCCGATTCCGCGGCTACCGCCTCAACGTCAGCGACCAATGCTGCCGCTTCAGCAACCGCATCTGGGGCTTCAGCCACCGCTGCGGCCGCTGACGTGCTACTCACTCATGCGGATATGGTTACGACAGCTAATCAAGCAGCAATTGCACTCGCCCATGCCACGCTCACAGCAGCGGATGTCGTATCAACGCACGCTGATGCTGTCGCCACTGGGACGAATGCTATAACGGTAGCCACGCAGACTACACTGGCAATCACTAAAGCAGCAGAGGCAGCCGCAAGTGCAACCAGCGCGCTTGCTGGCGCGGGCGCTGCATCATGGGTAAGTGGTTCATATAACATCGGAGATGTAGTTTGGTCGCCAATAAATTTATTAACTTACCGCGCTAAAACAACCGGAGGAAAAACTACCGATCCGGCAAATGATCCTGCAAACTGGACACCAATAATCCCGGTTGTAACAAACTTTTCAGTGGCGATGAATGACATCGGGGTTGCGGGTGCCGCTGGATTTGGCGCTGGCATTTGCCCTCAACCGCCTTTTGGGATGCACCCGTTAAGTAATTCAACATTTAATCCGTACTCAGACGATTACGGCAATTACCAATATTCAGATGGTTCTGTCATGGTTTGGGTGCCAGCGTTCTTTTATAAATGGGGAACTGGTGCGAATGGGTTGGCAGTTAATATGGTTGATGTAAAACCATTCAGTTTTTACGCAAGCGTTGCAACTGCTAATGCAGCCGGATATGCGCTGCATCGCGCTTTCTATGATGGTGGTAATATTCAGGCCGGGGTATTTGTTGATAAGTACAAGTGCTCAAATAATAACGGCACGGCATCCAGCATCAAGAACGGCAATCCACTATCTACATACGCTACGAATAATCCAATTGGCGGATTGACTGGTGCGCCTGCAAACGCCTATTACGGCGTGATCGCGGCAGCCAAAACGCGCGGTGTAGACTTCTTCCCTGGTAGTTTATTCATCAATAAAATGCTGGCAATGCTGGCATTGGCTCATGCGCAGGCATCAACTTCGACAACGTGGTGCGCGTGGTATCACGCGATAAATAACTTTCCCAAGGGCTGTAATAATAATGCTCTCGGTGATGTAAATGATGCGGCGATTGCGTATCAATCAGCAGGCAACGCAACTTATTCTGGCGCGCCAAAAACTGGTAGCGCCAATCTATTTGCACGCACTACGCATAATGGTCAGAATTGCGGGATTGCTGACCTTAACGGCGTGATTTATGAAGTCTGTATCGGACTAACTGCTCAAGTGCCAACCAGTACAGCGGCAGGCTATACCAGCGCCGCTACTGGATTTGCAATCGGAACGACATCAATTCCATTGATCACTGGCACAGGAACTGTGGCTGCTGGCGATATGATCACGTTCGCTGGTGATACAAATCAATATGCAGTAACAACCGGAATTGCCGCGCCCGGCACTATTGTGATTGCAGCCCCCGGACTGAAAGCAGCACTTCCAGCAGCAGCGACCGCCTTATCTATTGTCCCTGCCAGCTATTACCTAGCCAAAACCAGCGTTGCAATGAATAGCCTGACCGCAGGCAATACGCTTTCAACCGACGCATGGGGATCTCCTGCGCTATCTGCCAACTTTGATAACCTGGGCGCAACGTATGGCGCTCTCTGGGCAACTGGCGCGAATCGAACGACATTTATCGGTTCGGCCAGTCAGGTGTTTGATGCGGCGACTAGCGGGAATGCTTGGGCTGCAACAGGTGCTGGACTACCTTTGGCGGCAGGGGTTGGCGGCACAAATGCATTTGGCGTTGACTCCCTGCGCGACTACAAGCCGGACGCTCTGTGCCCACTCGCGGCGTTTGCTTGGGGCGACATATCGAACGCCGGGGTGTGGGCGTTGACTTTCTACTATGTGAGTGGTACCGCCAGCAGCTATGTTGGCTTCAGGGCAGCCTTGTATCTATGAGCGATCTTGCGCGCCGCTGCTCATTTTTTTGCACTATTTAAAGGAAAAAAAACTATGCCGACCATCGTCTCTTATAAAAAATGGC
>Ga0210033_1001707_pt1 | contig 19650 bp, 14 predicted proteins | sample CryGeymeta201501_FD_185465 | JGI IMG/M metagenome (GOLD analysis project Ga0210033, IMG submission 185465) | Groundwater microbial communities from Crystal Geyser aquifers in Utah, USA - Crystal Geyser metaG 2015-01 (SPAdes) (version 2) | ecosystem: Environmental > Aquatic > Deep subsurface >... | reverse complement strand
CCATCGGCATCTATTTTCTCAACGGCTTCTTACGCATCGGCGTGGGGACGGCTGGCGACCACCAGCGACAGGATAAACGGACGCCCCGGCTCGAGGTCGAGGGGCCAGGACAGGGTGAGCGAGGTGCCCTGGTAGGTGCGCTCGAAGCCACCCTCGCTCTGGCTCACCGTCTCGATCGGGAAGTGGTAGACCGTGGCGTGGGTGCTGGCGGTCAGGGTCATCTCGAGCTTGCGCCAGATGTCGACAAGCTCGATGCGCTCGCCGACCCCGTAGCCGACCTGGTTCATGGGCAGGGGATCGGTGGCGTGCACGCCGTGCACGATCCGCAGGTGTCGGTCGGGCGCGTCGGGGGCCTGGAGGGTGAGGTTGAAGGTGACGGCGAACCGCGCGCCCCGGACGACCTGATCGGCGGTCAGCTCGTAGTGCACGCCGAACCGGCGCGGGGCGTTGGCGTCGAAGGTGTAGCGCTTGACGAGGGCGAACCGGACGCCGTCGGCGCTCGTCCGGTGGGCTTTGAAGGTGAAGGCGAGCCGCTCATCGGTGTCCTCGACCACGGGCGCGCCGAACGGCGTGGTGGCGAAGTCGGCGATGGGGGCGTGCACGCCGTCGACGAGGTCCTTCAGGAAGGCGTCCTCGGCCCTGGGGGCGAAGACGCCATCGACAAAGTTCAGGCGCGGCAGCGGGTCGTCCACGACGAGGCCTTCGAGGCCGGCCTCCTTGGCGCGGGCCGAGGGGGCGGGGCGGCCGTGGGAGTCGTCGTCGGCGGCGTCGACGGTGGCGGCGGCGACGGCGTGGTGGTAGGGCTCGCGCCGCCGGGTGAGCACGTCGGTGGGGCAGAAGTCGAAGTCGCGCAGGTCGATCTCGGTGACCGAGGCGCCGTAGCGGGGGGCGATCAGGACGCCGAGGGCGGGGGTGGCGACGAGGACCTCGTCGTAGCCGTCCAACTCGAAGTCGTCGATCTGGTGGGTGAGGTAGCGCTCGCCGCGCATGGCCCGATCGAGCTTGCGGTCGGCGCGGATCAGGTGCTCGTGCAGGGCGCCGCGCAGCCAGTTCAGGTAGAGGCCGCCGAACAAACCGTGCCAGAGCGCGCAGTTGCACTGGCCCCGGTACAGGTCGACGCGCGCGCTGTCGGCCACGGCGAGCAGGTCGGGATCGGCCTCGTGCTCGGCCAGCCGGAGGTCGAGGGCCTGGAGCTTGCGGGAGACCCGGATGGCGCGCTTGTGCAGGGCGTTGGACTCAGGGTACTTGGCCAGAAACCCCTGCCAGATGCCTCCCCGCACGAACGGCCCGAAGGTCTCGAGCTCGCCGTCTCGAGCCAGGCGCTCGCGGAACTGGAGGTAGGGCTCAAGGGCGTCGGAGGGCAGGGACCAGGCGGCCATCTCGTCGTAGGAGGAGGTGTGCAGGTAGATGCGGTTGACAGGCGGGTGGGCGTCGGCCCAGGCGTGCAGCGGCGCCGTGGTGAGCCAGCCGCTGGCGTCGGTGAGCGCGGCGAGGAAGTCGCGGAGCCAGCCGCGCTCAAAGACCCACTCGAAGGTGTTGGGCCAGAGGCCGAGTTTTTCGCCGTCGTCGGCGAAGGTCAGGGCGAGCTCCTCCTGGCCGGACCTGTCGACCGCGTCCCGGAGGGTGCGCATCACCTCGTCGACGGGGGCGAACGGGATCATCTCGCGCAGCCGCTTGCTGATGGGGAACAAGCGCAGGGGGTGGCCGGCCTTCTCGGTGATGTAGTCGCCGTGCACGAACGGGGTGTGGACCCCGGCGGGGCGGAAGTGCGTGTCGTCGAGCAGGGTGTATTCGACGCCGGCGCGATTGAGGAGGCGGGCGAGGTGGGGCTCCCAGACGCGCTCGGCCAGCCAGGCGCCGCGGGGCCGCTGGCCGAGGTGCTCCTCGCAGAACGACGCCATCATCTCGAGCTGTCCGAGGGCGTCACGTTCGGGGAGCACGGCCAGCATCGGCTCGTAGAAGCCGCCGCCGAGGACCTCCACCTGGCCGCGGTCGATCATGGCGCGGAGTTTTTCGAGGTATTCGGGCCGCTCGCGCCAGAGCCACTCGAGCAGGGGCCCGGTGTGGTGCATGGAGAGGCGCACCGCGGGCGTGTCGAACAGGGCGTCGAGCACGGGCTCGTAGCACAGCGCGTAGGCCATCTCGAACACGTGCTCGAAGTTGCCGACGGGCTGGTGGAGGTGGAGCGTGGGCAGCAGCGTGAGGTGTGGCATCGTCCAGACCGGTCGTGTGGGGTTCGCGCGGAGCGGCGGATCGGGGCCGCAGCCTGACGAGCTCGGGGGGGAGTGATAGCGCGATCGGGGCCAAAAGCCAACCGATCGGCGCGGGCGTCGACGGGGGCGGTCGTGGGGTGTGGACAGGGCCGGGCGCCGCGGTCGCGTCGGCGCCGAAAGCGTGGGTGGTGGCGAACATCTATTGACAGGGCGAGGGCGCCGTCAATATGGTACGTCCGCTTGGCGGCTCGGCGACAAGGCCCCCCGCCATGCGCTCCCGCCCTGGCCCTGGAGGCAGGCACCCGCCGAGGTTTCGGCAGGGAGGCCCGCTCACACCCCGAGGATGCGGCCGCTTCCTCGTGCGCCGTCGACATCCTGTCGCGCCGTCGACTGCCGCGCTGCCGAATGATTTGGAAGGAGTCATGCACGTTCTATTCGCAACAGCCGAAATCGCGCCGTTCTGTCCTGACACCGAGGTCTCGCGCATCTGCGCTCGCTGGGCGGGCGCGCTGAACGTCTACAAGCCTCCGCGGACGCGAGACGGCGAGTATCCGCGCAGCCCCGTGCGTGACGTGTCGGTGATCATGCCGCTCCACAGCTTCATCGACCGTGACGGCGAGGCGCTGGCCCGACGGCTTCGCGGCCTGACGGTGACGTTCGAGGGGCAGGTGCACACGGTCACGATCTTCGAGGGCCGGACCCCGGAGCGGGTCCGCGTCTTCTTCGTCGAGCACGCCTTGTTCGACCGCGCTCACGTCTTTGGCGCGCCGGGCGAGGAGCCGTACGGCGACAACGCCCACCGCTACGCGTTCTTCTCCCGCTGCGTGGTGGAGTTCTGCCGGACCTACCCGCTGGACGTGGACATCATCCACTGCCACGACTGGCCCACGGCGCTGGTGCCGGTGTACTTGAACACGGCCTACGCCGAGGACGAGGCGCTGAGCCCGGTGCTGACCTGCCTGAGCCTCTACGACCTTGCGCAGCAGGGCGTGTTCGGGCCGGAGCACTTCCAGGGCATGGAGCTGCCGGAGGACCTGCTGGCGCCGGACGCTCTGGAGCACGAGGGCAAGCTGAACCTGACCCGCGGCGGCATCCTGTTCGCCGACGGCGTGGTGACGGCGAGCCCGTCCTACACGGACGCCGTGATGGCGGAGCCTGCCGCCTGCGGCCTGTCGGACGTGCTGGACTACCGTGGCTACGACGTCTTCGGGCTGCTGCGCGGCGTGGACTACGAGCAGTGGGACCCGGCGAGCGACCCGCACATCGCGGTGCGCTACAACGTCGAGCACCTCAACGGCAAGCGCCGGAACAAGAGCGAGCTGCAGCACGTCTTCGGGCTGCCGCTGCGGCCGCTGGTGCCGGTGGTGGGCATGATCGGTGAGCTGACCGAGGCCAACGGCGTGGCGGAGTTCGTCGCGACGGTGGAGCCTCTGCTGTCCACCGACGGCGCGCTCCAGGTCATCGTCGTCGGTGACGGGGACGACGCGAGCAAGGGCGCCCTGGTCGCCCTGGCCGAGCGGCACCCCCGCACGGTCGGCCTGCACTTCGGCCCGCGCGACGAAAAACTCGAGCACAACCTGCTGGCGGGCCTGGACATGCTGGTCGTGCCTCGCCCGGCCCACGCCTTTGACGCCCGCACCATCACGGCGATGGGCTACGCGACGATCGCGGTGGCGCCGCGCTTCGGCAGCTTCGCCGACACGGTCGAGGAGTGGTCGGCAGGCAAGGGCGCGGACAAGGACAAGGGGGCGGGCTTCCTGTTCGACCTCGACGCCAACGGCGGCCTGGCCAGCGCGCTGTGGCGCGCGCTCGACACCTACCGCAACCCGCGGCACTGGCGTCCGTTGCAGGAGACGTGCATGAAGGTCGACTACTCCTGGGAGCAGTCGGCTGGCACCACCATCGCCCTCTACGAGGAGCTGCTCGGAGAAGCCTGATGACCGATACGCGCAAGCGACTTGAGGAGCTCCACCGCCTGGCGGAGCTCGGCGGCGGCGAGTCGAGGATTGAGCGTCAGCACGAGGCGGGCAAGTACACAGCGCGCGAGCGCATCGAGCGGCTGCTCGACGCCGGCACGTTCGTCGAGATCGACAAGTTCGTCACCCACCAGTGCACGGACTTCGGGATGGAGGCGAACAAGATCCCCGGCGACGGCGTGGTCACCGGCTACGGCAAGATCAGCGGCCGTCTGGTGTACGTGTTCGCCCAGGACTTCACCGTGTACGGCGGGAGCCTGTCGGGGGCCTACGCCCGCAAGATCTGCAAGATCATGGATCTGGCGGTGAAGGTGGGCGCGCCGGTGATCGGCCTGAACGACTCGGGCGGCGCGCGCATCCAGGAGGGGGTGGTGTCGCTGGCCGGCTACGCCGACATCTTCCTGCGCAACACCCTGGCCAGCGGCGTGATCCCCCAGATCAGCGCGATCGTCGGCCCTTGCGCCGGCGGCGCGGTCTACTCTCCCGCCATCACGGACTTCGTGATGATGGTGGACAACACCAGCTATATGTTCATCACGGGCCCGGACGTGGTGAAGTCGGTCACGAGCCAGGACGTGACCAAGCAGGAGCTCGGCGGCGCGGCGGTGCACGCGGCGACGAGCGGCGTGGCCCACTTCCGCTATGCGGACGAGGACGCCATGCTGGCGGCGACGGCCGAGCTGCTGTCGTTCATCCCCTCCAACAACGCCTCCGACCCTCCGTTCGTGGCGACGTCCGATCCCGACGACCGTCGGGCGCCCGAGCTGGCCGGCATCGTGCCGCCGGATGCCTCCAAGCCGTACGACATGAAGGAGCTGATCCGCCTCGTGGTGGATGACGGCTACCTGTTCGAGGTGCACGAGGCGTTCGCGCGCAACATCATCGTGGGCTTCGCGCGGCTGGGCGGCAAGTCGGTGGGAATCGTGGCGAACCAGCCTTCGCAGCTCGCCGGCTGCCTGGACATCAACGCCTCGGTCAAGGCGGCGCGGTTCGTGCGGTTCTGCGACGCGTTCAACATCCCGATCGTGACCCTGGTGGATGTCCCCGGATTCCTCCCGGGCGTGGATCAGGAATACGGCGGCATCATCAAGCACGGCGCCAAGCTGCTGTATGCGTTCGCCGAGGCGACCGTGCCCAAGGTCACGCTCATCACGCGCAAGGCCTACGGCGGTGCGTACGATGTCATGAGCTCCAAGCACATACGCGCCGACATGAACTTCGCCTATCCCACCGCCGAGATCGCGGTCATGGGCCCGGACGGCGCGGTCAACATCGTCTACCGCAGCCAGCTCAACGCAGCGGATGACCCGGTGGCGGCCAAATCGGAATACGTCGAGCGCTACCGCGAGACCTTCGCCAACCCCTTCAAGGCGGCCGAGCTCGGCTACATCGACGCCGTGATCGACCCCCTCGACACACGTCCGCGCTTGATCGATGCCCTGCGCATGTTGGAGAATAAGCGCGACACGAACCCGCCGAAGAAGCACGGGAACATCCCACTGTGATGGCTTCGTCATGTCTCGCCAGGGTCTGCTCGCCTCGATCGTCGCTGCTCCGCTGTTCGCGGCCGCTCTGCTCGGCTCGCTGAGCCTCGGCTGCGACTGCGGCGACGAAGACGCCTACAACACCCACGGCGGCCCCTCCAGCGAGGGCCCCGCGACCCTCAAGAGCCCCTGCGAGGAGGTCGGCGGCACGGCGAACCCGGTGTTCTGTCCGACGCAATGCACCGCCGGCGGCACCTGTTCGGAGGGGTACGCCTGCGACAGCGAGACCGGGTGGTGCAACCATGGGTCGGTTGAGCACTGCATGACGTGTGCGCAGTCCCCGCGCTGATCCATCGCTCGACGCGCCGTCTCGCGTGGGGCCCTCATCGCCTCCGCCCCACCTCCTCCTGAGCGACCTCCACCTCGGCTCGCACCTCGTCCTGAACGACCTCGCTCCCCACCGCGGCATCAAACGCCTCCAACCGCTCCTGCTCGAGCCCCTCGTCCTCGTCCGCGCTCGAGTAGACGACCTGGCCGATGGGCATGAGGCTGGCGCCGGCGCGCTGGCGGGCGGCGTCGGCCTCTTGCAGCTCGCGCTCGAGGCTGGGGAAGGCGAGGAAGGTGCGGCCGTGGTCGTCGGAGGCGAGGTCGGCGTCGAACTCGACCATGACCTGGGTGAGCTCGCGTTTGAGCTCCTGCTGTCCGATATCGACGAAGCCCTCCATGACGCGGCGCTCGCCGGAGGCGGCGCCGACGGGCTGGTTGAGGCGGGCGAGGACGCGGCGGACGCGGTCGTGGAGGCTGTCCTCGTAGAGGGGGCCGTGGGGGTTGGCGAGGTGGTCGTAGACGACGAGCAGGACGGCGCGGCGGAGGTTCTGCGCCCGACGGCGCTCGTTCTCCTTGCTGATCATGATCGCCCGGATCATGGGGATGGCGAAGATCAGGAGGCTGACGACGGCAGGCACGAACGCCAGGCCGAGCATCGCCAGGGCGCCGCCGATGTTCAGGATCGGGAAGATGATGAAGGGGGAGGCGACGGACATGACGAGGGTGAAGGCCGTCATGGTGGCGATGAGGGCGTTGCGGCCGCCCTTGTTGCCGGTGAGGTCGGCGTTGGGCTCGAAGCGGTGCCAGGTCGGCGGGGCCGCTCGGACCACGCGGCCCTTCTCGCCCGCGGTGACGCGGAGGCCGTCGAAGATGTAGAGGATGTTGCCCTCGGCGCTCACGGTGACGTCGCCGTCGTAGCGGGTGAGCAGGCGGGTCATCTCCTGCTCGGCGGCCGCCCGGAGGAGGCCGGTGCGGGTGATCAGGTCCGACAGGGTGATGAGGCCGCGGTGCTGGACGATCCACTCGAGCAGCTCGAGGTCGTCGGGGGTGGCGGGCGGGTCGGCGTCGGAGGGGCCGAAGATGAAGTCGAAGACGGAGTCGTGAAAGCGTTTTTTGCGGGATCGCTGGCGGCGGTAGGTGTCGGTCACGTACTGGGGGTCGAGCGCCCGTGGCTCGCGCAGGCCGGTGGGGAGGTGGTTCCAGGTGCTCGCCTCGGCGCGCTGCTCGGTGGGCACGTACATCACCACCCCCGGATCCCAGAACCACAGCAGGTCCCCCAGCCCGCTCAAGCAGCCATCACTGCCGCTGAAGTCCACGTCGGGGGCGTCCTCGGCGGCGAACAGGACCGCCAGCAGGGCGGCGATGATGAGGACGCAGAAGATGACCACGTAGGAGACGAGGATCACCATGACGGCGACCTTGAAGCTCACGATGAAGGCCTTCCACATCCACCGCATCGCGCGGTCGAGCCAGAGGCCGAAGCCAGGCAGGGGGACGCGGCGGACAAGGGCCGGATCAAAGAGGTAGAGCAGCTCGCCGGCGTCGTCTACGGCGAGGTGGCTGCGGTAGAGGGCGAGGAGTGCGCGGAGGTGCTGCTCGGTCTGCTCACGGGGCAGGCCGGTGTCGCGCACGACGTCCGCGAGGGTGACGCGGCCGTTGCGGGACCGCAGGGCCTCGATCAGCTTCGCCTCGATGGCAGGGGGGATGGCTTGCGGCAAGGGCGGACCTTCACATAGTCTGGCCCCGAGCGGTCGGGGCGGTCCCTGTCACGAGCTCGCGCGAAATAATCAGGGGGAGCTTGAAGTCCCCCCGGTCCGGCGCTACACCCAAAGCGCTCGCCACGGTAACACGTCGCGCCGACAATCACATCCCCAGGCCATGAGCCCGGCTCCTGGCTGCACCCCGCGCCGAGTCACGCCATGAAGCGCAACTACATCGATGGCCGTTGGGTCGACACCGACGGCGCCACCTGGATCAGCCGCTCTCCCGCCGACGCCGAAGACGTGCTCGGCGAGTTCGCCGAGGACGTCAGCGCCGCGGAGGAGGCCATCGGGGCCGCGCGGCGAGCCCAGCCGGCCTGGGAGGCCCTGGGGCTGGAGGGGCGTCGGGTCCACCTGATGCGTTTTGCCGAGGAGCTGGGCAAGCGCGTGGAGGTGATCACCGATCGCATCGCGCGCGAGGTCGGCAAGCCGTCGTGGGAGGCGATCGGGGAGGCCCGGGCGCTGGGCTCGAAGATCGGCCAGACCCTCGATCATGGGCTGAAGGTGGTGCAGGGCGAGCTGTTGGCGGGGAGCACGCGGTGGGTGGATGGCGGCTATCGGTTCCGTGCGCTCGGTGTGTGCGCGGTGCTCGGTCCGTTCAACTTCCCGCTGCACCTGGCCAACGGCCACATCATCGCCGCGCTGGCGACGGGCAACACGTGCGTCTTCAAGCCGAGCGAGCTGGCGCCTTCGTGTGCGGAGCTGTTCATGGAGGCAGTGGACGCGGCGGAGCTGCCGCGCGGCGTCCTGAACATGGTGCAGGGCCAGCGGGCTACGGGCGAGGCCCTGGTGGCCAGCCTGGGGGTCGATGCGGTGCTGTTCACGGGCTCGGTGCCCACGGGGCTGGCCATCCGGCGGGCCACGGTGGACCAGCCCTGGAAGCTGCTGGCGCTGGAGATGGGCGGCAAGAACACGTCGATCGTGCTCTCGGACGCGGATCTGGATCGGGCGGCTTACGAGATCGGGACGGCGGCGCTGCTGACCTCGGGTCAGCGGTGCACGGCCACCTCGCGGGTGGTGGTGGCGCGCTCGCTCTATGAGGGGCTCGAGGCCCGGCTGAGCAAGATCTTCCGGGACGTTCAGGTGGGTCATCCGCTCGACGACGCGACGTTCATGGGGCCGCTGATCAACGCCGCGGCGGTGGAGCGGTTCCTTCAGGGCGCCGAGACGGCGGCGGCCGAGGGCATGGAGGCGGTGGTCGCCGGGGCGGTGGCCGAGGTGCACCGCGAGGGGCGTCGGCTGCACGGTCACTACATCCGTCCGGCGCTGTGGCGGGCGACGCGCCCGCCGGACGGCACGGGCCGCCACGACGCGCACGAGCTGTTCGCGTCGGACGTGGTGCTGCACCTCCTGGACGACGGCGCGAGCGACGAGGAGGTGGGGTCGCTGGCGAACGCCACGCCGTTCGGGCTGGCGATGAGCGTGTTCACGACGTCGGTGGAGCGGTTCGAGCGCCTGGAGCCGCACCTTCGGTGCGGCGTGCTGAACTTCAACCGGAGCACGGTAGGTGCTTCGGGGATGCTGCCGTTCGGCGGCGTCAAGAACAGCGGGAACCATCGTCCGGCGGCGAGTCTGGCGCCGGCCTATTGCACGTACCCGGTCTCGACGCTGCGGGAGCAGGCGACGTTGGCTGCGGGGGGGCGCATGGCCAGGTTCCCGGAGTTTTGAAGCCACAACAGGCCGGCCTGGATGGGTGGACGGCGGAGGCCGCGACGGATCGCCCGGCTCGGGCGTGTGGGGCGTCGAGGTCGACGGTGAGGGTGCGCGAGGGTGTGCACCGTGGATGTCTGTTGCTTGCTAGCGGGTCTGCATGTTCGTTGCGCTGATCAAATCCCTGCGTCCGGGGCAATGGGTGAAGAACCTCTTCGTCCTGGCTCCGCTGGTCTTCTCTCAGCACCTGACGGATCCGGGGCCGCTGCTGCATGCCGGGCTGGGGATGCTCCTGTTCTGCCTGATCTCGGGCACGGTGTACCTGATGAACGACGTGTTCGACGTCGAGAAGGACCGTGCGCACCCGACGAAGCGGTTTCGGCCGATCGCTGCGGGCGATCTGCCGGTGAGCGCGGCGGTGGTGGCGGGGGCGGTGCTGGGGCTGGGGTCGGTGGCGTCGTCGTTCGTGCTGGACGTGCGGTTCGGGGTGGTGGCGACGACGTACCTGTTGCTCAACGCGCTGTACAGCTGGAAGCTCAAGCACGTGGTGTTTCTCGACGTGGTGACGATCGCGCTGGGGTTCCTGCTGCGGACGTTGGCGGGGGCGTTCGCGATCGACGTGGTGATCTCGGAGTGGCTGTTCGCGTGCACGTTCCTGCTGTCGTTGTTTCTGGCGCTGGGCAAGCGTCGGCATGAGGTGTTGCAGGCGGGGTCGCGTCGCGGTGAGCAGCGCAAGGTGCTGGAGCGGTACAACGCAGGGCACCTGCGAGTGGCGTTGATGGTGGTGGGGGCGTTGACGGTGGTGGGGTATGCGGCGTACACGCTGCGCGCGGACCTGTCGCTCCAGTCGACGCCGGCCGAGTGGGGTCCGTTCGAGTCGGAGTGGCTGCCGGTGACGATCCCGTTCGCGGTCTTCGGGATCGCCCGGTTCTTCCAGTTGGTGGACCGGGCGGACGACCCGAACAGCCCGACCGAGCGGATGATCCGGGACCTTCCGTTCGTGATCAACCTCGGTCTGTGGGGCGTGGCCATCCTGGTGTTGATCTACGGGGGCGTATAGGGCCTCCGGGCTGGCGGCTTGTCAGGACCACTGGTTGAGCCACTGGCGCATGCGGAGCTTGCGTTGCGTGCTGGCCGAGGTCATGAAGCGGACCTTGCCAAAGACCGGGCGTTCGGGGCCCCAGGCGCGATCGAAGGCGCCGAGGGTCCACAGGATGCCGGTCCAGGAGTTGGGGTCGCGCCCGTCGATGGCCCAGCGGTTGTTGAGCTGGACCATCCAGGCGAAGGCCTCCTCGGGCGTGGCGGCCCAGGCGAGCACGTTCTTTCCCCACAGCATGCGCAGGTAGTTCTGGATGACGCCGTCGGCGCGGAGCTGGCGCTGGGCGGCGTTCCAGAGGGGGTCGTCGGTCTGGGCGGCCTCGAGCTGCTCGAAGGTGTAGGGGCCGGGCCGCGGGTCGCCGGCGTGCTGGTCGAGCGTCTGGCGGGCCCACGAGGGGACGGCCTGCCAGGTGTCGTAGGTGTGGGGGTTGTAGTGGCAGAAGTGGTAGCCGAGCTCGCGCCAGGTGACGAGCTCGTCGACGAAGGCCTCGGCCTCGGGGCTGAGGTTCCAGAAGCCGTGGCGCTGGCCGGTGGTCAGCGGGGAGAGTCGGTCGGGGGTCCACTGCTCGCGCTCGAACACGGCGTTGAGGAGCTCGTGGACGCCGATGTGGCCGAAGTGCAGCCAGGGTGACAGGCCGCTGGCGGCGCACGCGTCGGGGTGATTGCGCTGGTCGGCGTAGCGCGGGAGCTGATCGGCGACGAAGGCGGCGAGTCGCTGTGCGGCGGCGTCGGCGCCTCCGGTGAAGGGGACGGGCGGGACGGCGTGGTCGATGGGGAGGGCCAGGAACGCGGCGTCATCGAGGTCGTCGAGCAGGGCGTCCGAAGCCGCCGGCCACCGCTGCAACAAGGCAGGGGGCAGGGAGGCGAGGCGCGGGAGCTGGAGGCCGCGGAGCGGCTGCGGCGCGGGTGGGCTGTTCAGGCTGGCCCTGGCGACCTTTTGAACATGGCGCCGGAAGGCGTGGGCGCGTGAGAAGGCCCGGCCGGAGGCGCTGAGGGGGACGAGCCCGTTGCTGTCGACCTCGACGAGCTGAACAGGCAGGCGTGCGCCGGCGCTGCGGACCATGCGGGGCAGGAAGAAGGCGGGGAAGGCGTCGGTGACGACCGCGCAGGCCTGGGCCGAGAGCGCCTCGAGCAGGCCGTGGCCGGCGCCGGGGTGGGGCTCGACGTACGGGTAGTAGGTGAGGCCGGCCACGGCGAGCGCGTCGCGTTGGGCCCGCATGCCGTCGAGCACGAACCGGTGGATGCGTGCGCTGGCCCAGGGGTGGCCGGTGCGCAGGGGCTCGAAGACGACCAGGGGTCGGTGGAGCTGATGGGCCAGGGCGATCGCGTGGTCGAGCGCGTGGTTGGATCGGGTGCGGCGTGCGGCGATCATCCAATAGAGCACGTAGGCGCCCTGGACGTTCATCGGGCGCGCGTTGACGGCGTGGATGCGATCGGGAGAGGTCGCCATGGCGGACTCCAGGGGAAGGGAGGCGAGGTGGGACGGCGAGTCGTGCCGTCCGACTGCAGGACGATGCCGGGCGGGCGAGATCGGTGCGTGCGGCTCACCTCTGTCGCTGTCTGGTTTTGACCAGCTTTTGACCGTCGGCCTTGCCAGATCCCGCGGTCGGCGTCATTGATGCCGTGTCAGACGGCGTTTGTCGGGGTGTCTGAGCCATCCTTGTCGGTGGGTTACGCTGTTTGGAACGGTGGTGAACAGGTTTGACGGCCACATATCTGTTCAATACCTGTTGACATCGGCCTGGTCATGTTCAAATATGTGTCATGGCAACGGAGGGCAGCCCGCCGAACGCCACCAACCCCGAGCGAGTGAGGAGAGTTCCATGACAGAAGAGATGCTGGTCGAGCGGCTTCGGATGAAGGACCCCGAGGCGGTCCGCGAGTTCTATGAGGTCTACGGGGCGCGGGTACGGCGGGTGGCGCGTCAATTCGTGACGTCCGAGCAGGACGCCGAGGAGATCGTGCAGGACGTGGTCTGGACGGTGTATCGCAAGGTGGACGCGTACAAGGGCACGACGCAGCTGTGGGGCTGGGTCTACCGCATCACGCAGAACGCCGCCCGGATGCACCTGCGCTCGGCGCGCCGTCAGCCGATTCCGATGGAGGACTCGGTGGTGGAGGCGATGATGAACGAGGTGGAGTTGGACGCGACGCCGGTCAACCCGCGTCCGGATCACGTGGTGGAGCACACCATGGCGGTGGAGCGCCTGAACCGTCGGCTGGCCCACCTGCACCCGATCAACCGCGCGTTGTTCCGCGAGGTGGACCTGCACGGCAGCTCGATCCAGGACACGGCGGCGAGCACGGGGATGACGGTCTCGGCGGTCAAGGCGCGGCTGCACCGGGTGCGGAGCGCGCTGCGCGAGGCGGTGATCGCGGGCTGAACAAGGCGAACTTCTTGCGTGTTGCCCGAAAAACCTGTTCACCTCAGGGTTGTTGAACAACCGGCGTGACCGGGCAATCGGCGAGGTGGCGCGTTGGACGTTGAGGGTGGTGGACGATGACGGCGAACAAGTCGCAAGAGGAGCTCGTGACGGAGGCGCACCTGAGCATCGGCGCGGTCTCACGGGCGACGGGGATACCGGCGGACACGCTGCGGACGTGGGAGCGGCGCTACGGCTTTCCGACGCCGCATCGCACGGAGTCGGGGCATCGGGTCTACTCGGTGGAGACGACCGAGCGGCTTCAGCGCATCGCCGAGGCGCTCGAGCGCGGTCATCGGGTCTCTCACGTGGTGGGGCTGCCGATGGCGCAGCTCCAGCTCGTGCTGGACTCCTCGGAGCCTCCGGCGAGCGTGGAGCCACCGCACTCGCCACCGTTCGTGTCGACGACGGACAGCTCGACGGTCGAGGTGTGGCTCGAGGCCGTGTCGAACCTGGACGAGAGCCGGCTCAAGGCACACCTCCAGCACGCGTGGAGCCGCTACGGCGCGATCCGCTGCCTGGAGGATCACGTCGGGCCGTTCTTGCGGGAGCTGGGCAGGGCGTGGGAGACGGGCCGCTTGCGTGTGTTCCACGAGCACTTCGCTAGCGAGTGCGTGCGAGAGTTCCTGTCGGGGCACTGGCGCACTCTGGCCGAGTACAACGCCGGCGCGCTGGCGCTGCTGACGACCCTGCCGGGCGAGGAGCACAACCTCGGCCTGCACATGGTGGCCTGCGCGCTGGCGCTGGCCGGGATGCAGCTGATCTTCCTCGGGGCGAACACGCCCGTGGAGGACATCATCACGAGCGCCGCGTCGGCGGAGCCGATCGCGGTCGTGATCAGCGTGTCTTACGGCGTCCACACGACGATGGCTCGTCGCTACCTCGGTCGGCTGCGGAGCGGGCTGGGGGAGCGGGTGGAGCTGGTGGTCGGCGGCGGCGGCATCGAGTCGGTGCCCGACGAGGTGACCCGCCTGCCGACGCTGGACAGCGCTCTGGCGTGGGCGCAGGGGGCGGCGAGCCGGTAGGGCTGGGGGCAGTCGTGGGACGGTGGGTTGAGGTGGTCCGAGAGAGCTCCCCCGAGGCCGCAGTCGCGGAGCAAAGCTCCGCGAGCGGCCTCGACCCCTCGTGAACGAGGGGTGATCGGGCTCTCATGAGGTCTGTTTGATCTCGGTGTCCGGAGCTCCCCCGAGGCCGCAGTCGCGGAGCAAAGCTCCGCGAGCGGCCTCGACCCCTCGTGAACGAGGGGTGATCGGGCCCTCTCACGGTCCACGGCCTGGGGTTCACGTCTCCAGGCACGGCCGCGACTGGCGACTGGCAGGCAGGTCTGGACGTGCCGGGCTCATTCGGATAGAAATTCAACCATCTGAAATCAAAAGAAAAAAGTCGCATCGTCGAGGTCATGCTCTCGTCAGGGCCCGAATCGTGAATTCGAAGCCGTGGGTAGACAGAGGGCCCGAGCACCCCTCGTTTACGAGGGGTCGACGCTGCCCGAGCGCGCTTCGCGCTCGGTTGCAGCGGCGGGGGAGCTCTCTCGAACCATCCCGACCCCCGTGCTTGCGCGATCGCACCCGCGGGGGAGCGCCGTTCAGCCGCCGTCCTCCGGGCTGGCCTGCGGATCGTGGCCGGCGGTGGCGACGGCGGGCAGGCCGGCGAGTGGGCGGTGGAGCTCGGGGTCGTGGGGAATGGCGGGCTCGTAGGGGCGGGCGAGGGCGCCGAGGACGGCGCGCAGGAGCCAGAGGAGTTTTTCGCTCAGGGTGACGACGGTGCGGCCAGTGAAGGGATCGGCGCCGCGGTCGAGGAGCTTGAGGCCGATGGCGCGGTACATGCGGCCGGCGGCGGCGATGGCCATGCGGGGTTGGGGGGGGATGTAGCGCAGGCCGCACTCGCCGCTGAAGTAGAACCGCTCGGCGAGGGCGAGGACCTGGCGGACGACGCGCGCGAGGGCGTCGCGGTCGGCGAGTCGGGTGAGGACGGCCTCGGTGGAGGTGCCGGCGCGGTCGAGGCGGGTGGCGGGGAGGTAGACGCGGTCGCGGCGGGCGTCCTCGAGGACATCGCGGCAGATGTTGGTGAGCTGCATGGCGATGCCGAGGTCGATGGCATGGAGGCGTGCGGAGGGCTCATCGACGCCGAGGAGGGGGGTCATCATCAGGCCGACGGTGCCGGCGACGCGGTAGGCGTAGCGGAGGAGCTCGCGGTCGTCGGCGACGCGGACGGGGCCGACGTCGGAGCCGACGCCGTAGATGAGCTCGCGGGGGGCGGAGTTGGGGATGTCGTGGCGCGCGCAGACGTCGATGAACTCGGCCACGAGCGGTCGGGGTCGGTGGCCCGCGAGCTCGTGTTCGAGGTCGGCGAGGTCGGCGAGCGCGCGCTCGGGGTCGGGGGTCTCGTCGACGGTGTCGTCGACGAGGCGGCAGAAGGCGTAGATCACCGCGACGTCGTCACGGCAGTGGGGTGGCAGGAGCAGCGACGCGAGCCGAAAGGTGCGCGCGTGGTGGGCAAGGACGTGGCGGGCCTGCTGGATGACGACGTCGCGGCTCATGCGACCTCCCGGCGAGGCAGGGGGGTGTGGAGGGGGAGGCGGCGGAGGGCGGGGACGTCGGGGATGACGGCCTCGAGCACCTTGGCCGAGGAGAGCACGCCGGGCACGCCGGCGCCGGGGTGGGTGCTTGCGCCGACGAAGTAGAGGCCGTGGACGTCCTCGGAGCGGTTGTGGTAGCGGAACCAGGCGGACTGGGTGAGCATGGGCTCAAGTCCGAAGGCGGCGCCGGCCATGGAGCGCTGGTTGCCCTCGAAGTAGCGGGGGTCGACGGCGGAGACGGACTCGATGTTGGCCGACAGGCCAGGGAGCCACCGTCGCTCGAGGGCGTTGAGGATCTTGTCCTTGTAGCGCTCGTGCTCGGAGGCCCAGTGGATGCCGGAGCGGTTGTTGGGGACGGGGGACAGGACGTAGAAGGCCTCGGCGCCGTCCGGGGCCAGCGAGGGGTCGGTGCGCGTGGGAGCGTGGAGGTAGAGGGAGAAGTCGTCGGCGAGCACCCTGCGGTCGAAGATGTCGGTCAGCAGGCCCTTGTAGCGGGGCCCGAGCAGGATGGTGTGGTGGGCCAGATCGGGGAAGGTCTTTCGGGCGCCGAAGTAGATGACGAACAGGCTCATCGAGGGTTTTTTGCGGCGCACGGCGGCGTCGGTGTGGTGCTTGCGGTGGCGGGCGGCGATCATGCGGGTGTAGACGACCGAGGGGTCGGCGTTGCTGACGACGATGTCGCAGGGGATGCGCTCTCCGCGCTCGGTGCGCACGGCGCGGACCTTGCGGCCATCGACCTCGATGTCTGCGACGGGGGCGTTGGTCTGGACGTCGACGTCGAGCTCGGCCAGGAGGCGGGCGAGGGCGTCGATGATGGCGGTGGTGCCGCCTTTGGCGAAGTGGACGCCCCACTTGCGCTCGAGCCAGTGGATCAGGAGGTAGATGGAGCTGGTGTTGAAGGGGTTTCCACCGACGAGCAGGGGCTGGAAGGTGAAGACCTGTCTCAGGCGCTCATCCTGGAGGTACTTGCTGACGAGGCTGTAGACCGAGCGGTAGTTCTCGAGCTTCATCATGTCGGGGACGACGCGCATCATGTCCTGGAGGCGGTCAAAGGGGACATGGGCGAGCTGGGCGTAGCCGATGTCGAAGATGCGTCGGGCGTGATCGGCGAGCCGCAGGTAGCCGTCGACGTCGGCGGGGTTGAAGGTGCGGATCTGGTCGAGCATGCGATCCTGGTCGCCGACGTAGTCGAAGGAGCTCTGGTCGTGGAAGACGACGCGGTAGAACGGGTCGACGGGCAGGAGGTCGAAGTAGTCCTCGCGGCGTCGGCCGACGGTGGCGAAGAGCTCGTCGAACAGGTAGGGGGCGGTGATGACGGTGGGCCCGGCGTCGAAGGTGTAGCCGTCGCGTCGGAAGACGGAGGCGCGGCCGCCGAGCTGCTCGTTGGCTTCGAGGACGGTGACGCGATAGCCGCGGGCCCGCAGGCGGACGGCGGCGGCGAGTCCGCCGAAGCCGGCGCCGATGACGACGGCGTGCATGGGGGATGCTGACATGGGTGGGATAGCTCCCTGTGGTGAGGAGGCCGCTAGCGTTGGGCGGCCATGAGCGTGGAGGTGCCGAGGCCCAGGAGGGCGGCGCCTCCCAGGGCGGGGCGACGGATGAACTCGGCGCGCAGGGCGCGTCGGATGGAGCCGTCGCTGCGTCTGTAGATCCGCAGCATGACGGGCGCAAGTTGTTGAACCGAAAGACTTCTTGCGAGGTAGCCGCTCCACTGCGGGGTGGGCAGGGCGAAGAAGGTGTCGAAGAACTGTCGCGTGGTGGTCAGGTCGAAGCGCGCGGCGGCGATGGCGCCGAGCAGGTACAGGGCGCGGGTCCGCAGGGCCTCGCGGGGCCAGATGGCCTGCCAGGCGTCGGCGGCGACGCTGTCGAGCGACCGGCCTCGGCCACTGAGGCCGTCGGCCAGGGCGTCGGCGACGGTGGGCGCCATGCGCGCGGCGTAGCCGACCATGTAGCCGGTGGCGGGGTGGACGTAGCCTGCGGCGGCGCCGAAGGCGAGGGTGCGCTGGGGCATGAGCGGCAGCGGCATATCCATGGGGATGGTGCAGCGCTCGATCTCGAGGGGTTCGGAGCGGACGATGCCGAGGTGCTGGAGGCGTCGCTCGAGGCGGTTTCTCAGCACGGCGTGGGCGATGGCGGGGCGATGGACGAGAACGGTCTCTTCGAGGAAGGTGGTGCCGTCGGGCAGGCGCATGGAGTAGAGGAAGCTGGCGGGGCCGGCGCCGGGCGGTCCGGCGGTCGAGAAGTCCATGAGGGTGGCGCCGCCGGGCAGGGCGTCACCGGTGGTGTTGACGCGGACGCCCCAGGCGGTCTGGAAGGCGGTGGGCGCGCCCGGGTGCCGCTGCGTCCACGGCTGGATGCCGCCGGTGGCGTCGACGACGAGGCGGCCGTGCAACTCGGCACCTTCGACGGTCTGGACGGTGGAGCGGTCGTGGTGGTGCCTCACGGCGCTGACGTGGCCGATCACCCGGCGCGCCTCGGGCAGCCTGGCCAGGAGGCGTCGCTGGAGGGCGGGGTTGTCGAGGGTGGCGTAGGGGCGCTGGAGCAGGTGGCTGCGGTGGGCGTCGAGGCGCACGAGGGCGCGCGGCCACGCACCGGCGAAGTCCTGTCCGAGGCCGAGGGCGGTCCACTCGTCCTGCCAGACGGCGTAGCGCGCGGTCCACGGGGTGTCGAGGTCCGGGGCGACGACGGCGACGTCGAGGCCTCGGCCCCGGCAGGCGTGAGCGAGCAGCAGGGCCGCGGGGCCAGCGCCGGCGATGATGACGTCGACGGTCGGGGCGTTGCGAGGGGCGGTGTGGGTGACAGAGGGCATGGGGATCCTGGCTTTCGGGGCGAGGGCGGCTCGGGCCACCTGTCTCGAGATGCAGGGGGCACCAACGAGGTGCGGTGATGCGCGCGGTTCGTCACGGTTTGCGATGGGGGTTCACGCGACGGCAGGGCACAGCTTGTCCATCGGGCCCGGATCTGACAAGGTCGAGATGTGTGCAAAGGTCGCGAGGGAGGTGGTGTCCGACCGGGTTCCGCGTGATCCTGGCGCACCTCCGCTGGGCGGGCAGCATCTAGTGGTCGACAGGGCGCGATCTCAGCACATGCACGAGGCTCACCACAGATGAACATGCATCTATTTTCTTTTCTCAGGCATATGATTTCACGTATTGGCCGATGCGCGTGCGCTTCGATGGCGGTGACGCTCGTGGTGCTGGGCCAGGGCGCCGTGGCGCAGGCCCAGGACCCGGTCACCTCGGACACACGTCCGCGCGTGGCGGAGGTCGTGGTTGTGGAGGGTGCGCCCGAGGCGGCGGACATGTCTGGAGCGTGGGTGTACCTGGAGCAGATCACGACGGTGTCGGACCTGACGGTGATCGGCGAGACCTACTCGACGACGCGCGCGGTGGCGCTCTATGAGCTCGTGGAGCGGGGTGGCACGTTGAGCGGTGAGGGCACGATGTGCTCGCTGAACATGAAGACCGACAGCCGCTTGATCAACACGACGCTGCCACCCGCCTTCACGCGCTCGGTGGAGGCGCCGCCGCTGGCGCTCGTCCTCACGGTGCGTGGCGGCGAGACGGTGGCGACGCAGCCGCGGCAGTATCGCGTGTTCGGCGCGCACCTCGACCAGCCGGCGACCGAGAGCCTGCCGACGGCGTGGTCGGACCGTCGGGTGATCGACCAGGACAGGGACGGCAATCCGGGTGTCACGGTGGTGGTGCAGGGGCTGGTGGACGGCGAGATCCACCTGGTGCAGCGGCAGTGGAACGAGCTGACGGGGAAGGTGCTGGGTCAGGACCGGATCGAGGGCGGGGTGCGTTTCGGGCGTGAAGAGCGCGTGCTCGGCACGACGAACTCCGTGCTGTCCGACCCTCCCGAGGCGAAGGCGGTGTACCGTCGGAGCTTCTTCAGGCTGGTGCGGGTGCGAGAGGGCACGACGTGCGCGGGCCTCAAGCGGGCGTTCGAGACGCTGTGAGGGGCGGCGGTCGGCTCAGAAGCCGTTTCAAAAATATATGCCGTGTTTCCTCGTATCTTCTGGCTCCATGCGGGTTTTCTGCTCGGTCATGGGCCTCTGGGCCCACTCCCTCACATCAAACGCCGCCTGGAACCAGAATCTACGTCGGATCCATCGGCATCTACTTTCTCAACGGCTTCT
>Ga0210033_1001704_pt1 | contig 19699 bp, 18 predicted proteins | sample CryGeymeta201501_FD_185465 | JGI IMG/M metagenome (GOLD analysis project Ga0210033, IMG submission 185465) | Groundwater microbial communities from Crystal Geyser aquifers in Utah, USA - Crystal Geyser metaG 2015-01 (SPAdes) (version 2) | ecosystem: Environmental > Aquatic > Deep subsurface >... | reverse complement strand
CGTCGTTGCACAAAGCGTCACATAGTCCGACTATGCTCCACTTTGTGCGCCTTGCAGGCGAACGAAAGTCCGGCGCAATCTGCGCAAGTTATTTCTGCGCAACGCCTAAGCACCCGCGCAATCGCCTGATCGAGCGGTAGCCCGCTATCGGTAGCGCCCGCGACCGGCTGGAATCGCTGCCACTGGAGCCACCCTGATGGACCCGATCATGCTCGCGCGGTTGCAGTTCGCCGCCAACATGAGTTTCCATATCCTGTTCCCCAGCATCACCCTGGCGCTGGCGTGGCTGTTGCTGTTCTTCAAACTGCGCCATCGCCGCACCGGCGATCCGGCGTGGGCAGCGGCCTACCACACCTGGGTCAAGGTGTTCGCGCTGAGCTTCGCGCTGGGGGTGGTGTCGGGCATTACCATGAGCTTCCAGTTCGGCACCAACTGGCCGGGCTTCATGTTGACGGTAGGCAACATCGCCGGCCCGTTGCTCGGCTACGAAGTGCTTACCGCATTTTTTCTCGAAGCCAGTTTCCTCGGCATCATGCTGTTTGGCCAACAACGGGTATCGCCGCGCATCCACACCCTGGCCACCGCGCTGGTGGCGATCGGCACAACGGTGTCGGCATTCTGGATCCTCGCGCTCAACTCGTGGATGCAGACGCCGCAGGGCTTCACCCTGATCGATGGCGTGGCGCATGTGCAAAGCTGGTGGGCGGTGATCTTCAATCCGTCGTTCCCGTATCGCTTCACCCACATGCTGCTGGCGTCGGGGCTGACCGCTGCGTTTCTGGTGGCCGGTCTGTCGGCCTATCGCTGGCGTCGCGGTGAGCGCAGCGACGAGCTGCGCAAAACCCTGCGCACCGCGGTGACCGTGGCCGCGCTGCTGATCCCGATTCAGATCTTCGTCGGCGATCTGCACGGGCTGAACACCTTGCAGTACCAGCCGGCCAAGATCGCAGCGATAGAAGCAGTGTGGCAGGACGAGCGCAGCGCGCCACTGCTGTTGTTTGCTTTGCCTGACGAATCCAGCCGCAGCAATCGCGCCGCCGTTGCCATCCCCGGCGGTGCCAGCTTGATCCTGACCCATCGATTGGATGGAGAAGTTCGCGGCCTGGACAGTTTTCCGAACGCACAGCCGCCGGCGGCGCCGGTGTTCTTCGCCTTTCGCACCATGCTCGGCATCGGTGTGCTGATGTTGACGGTGGCGTGGTGGGCGCGTTGGCAGTTGTGGCGCCGTGACACGCTGTCGCCGATGGCGCTGTCGGCGCTGCTGGCGATGACTTTTTCGGGCTGGCTGGCGGTGCTGGCGGGCTGGTACGTGAGCGAAATCGGGCGCCAGCCGTGGCTGGTGCAGGGCCTCCTGCGCAGCAGCGATGCGGCGTCGGCGGTGCCCGCGCCGATGATCGCGATCAGCCTTGGCCTGTATCTGGCGCTGTACGCAGCGCTGCTGCTGGCCTACGTCTGGGTGTTGTTCCACATGGCACGTAAGGCGCAAGGTGCGGCTCGCGGCGACGATCACGCGCCCAGTCAACCGATCCCCCATGGGTGGGAGGCCTGATGGACACGCTCATTCCCGATGCACTGCTGCCGCTGATCTTCGTTGGCCTGATGGGCGCGGCGATGCTGGCCTACGTGATCCTCGACGGCTTCGATCTCGGAGTGGGCGCGCTGGTGGCCTTCGCCGGCGACGCCGACAAGGATGTGATGATCGCCTCGATCGGACCGTTCTGGGATGCCAACGAGACCTGGCTGGTGCTCGGCGTGGGCATCTTGCTGATTGCGTTTCCGCAGGCGCACGGAGTGATCCTGACCGCGCTCTATCTGCCGGTGGCGGTGATGCTGATCGGACTGGTGCTGCGTGGGGTCGCGTTTGACTTTCGGGTCAAGGCGCATGCCGAGCAGAAGGCCTTGTGGAACCAGGTGTTCGTCAGCGGCTCGATCATCACTGCGCTGGCGCAGGGCTACATGCTCGGCAGTTACATCACCGGCTTTCGCGACGGCGCCATGGTGCCCGCATTCGCCGGCTTGATCGCGTTCGGGCTGCTCGCCGGCTACACCTTGCTCGGCGCCACCTGGCTGATCCTAAAGACCGAGGGCGAACTGAAATCGCGCGCAATACGTTGGGCACGACGGGCGCTGTGGCTGTGTGGCTTCGGCATCGCCGTGGTATCGCTGGCGACCCCGTTGATCAGCGAACGCATCTACGCCAAGTGGTTCACCCTGCCCAATCTGTACTGGCTGTTGCCAGTACCACTCGCCAGTGCGCTGGTGTTTGTGTGGTGCGAGCACACCCTGCGCCGCCTGCAACACCATCGCGGCTACGGCAGTTGGCAGCCGTTTGCCGCCGCGGTCAGCCTGTTCGTGCTCGCCTTCGTCGGCCTCGGCTACAGCCTGTTCCCGTATCTGGTGGTGGACCGTATCACCTACACGCAAGCCGCCAGTGCGCCGGAATCGCTGCGCTTCATTCTGGTCGGTGTCGCGATCACCCTACCGGTGATCCTCGCCTACACCGTGTATGCCTACCGGGTGTTCTGGGGCAAGGCCGGCGAGCTGCGTTACGAGTAGCCGCGTCTTGAAGTAGACCGGCTCCGGCAACTGCTCCTGCGTTGCTCTACCTCCGCCATCCATGGCGTCGCCGGCAACTGCTCCTGCGTTGCTCTACCTCCGCCATCCATGGCGTCGCCGGCAACTGCTCCTGCGTTGCTCTACCTCCGCCATCCATGGCGTCGCCGGCAACTGCTCCTGCGTTGCTCTACCTCCGCCATCCATGGCGTCGCCGGCAACTGCTCCTGCGTTGCTCTACCTCCGCCATCCATGGCGTCGCCGGCAACTGCTCCCGGCACTGCTCTCAGCTGCTGTTCCCGACGCGGCCCTACCTCGCCCATCCATGGCGGCGCAAAGGCCGCAGGCCTGGAGCCGACGAAGTGCACGCCCGGGTGATTTTGACCGGCACCACCAGCATGCACATCGGTGTCGATGTCGATGCGATCGAACCACGCAGTCAGACGCGCACCCGCACCACCCGTTGCGTGATGGTGTTTGTCGCCATCAACGATGCCGGCAAGTCCACACCGGTGCCGTCCTGGTCGCCAGTGACCGATGAAGACCGCTGGTTGGCCGAGTATGCCCAGCGCCTAAAGCCCGGCCGCGGCGATCTGGATACCGAGCTGCACGCGCACAGCGGCAACAACGACTGAGCATTGGCGCCACCGTGTGCGAGCCTGCATTTGTGGAGCGACGCTTGCCTTTGAGCCCATCCCCCGCTTGCGGGGGAGGGGTTGGGGAGAGGGGCTGTTGCCTTTGATTCCCTGGCTGGTGGGTGAATACCTGGAGCAAGATCACCAGCCCCTCTCTCCCGGCCTCTCCCCCGCAAGCGGGGGAGAGGAGCAAAGCCCGCATCGCCAAAGCCACAGTGGCGCTGGTCCGCGACTCCCAATTCCGGTCTCCCGTCTTTACGGCAGCCCACACTCGCAATGCGCTTGCAGGCTGATCGGTAGGCCGCTGCGGCGGCGGCTTTGGATCAGTGCCTGGACGCGGGCGAGTTCCTGGTGCTGCGCTTGGGATTGCCAAAACAGCGGCGAGATCAGGCCTTGTTCGCGCAGAAAACCGGTGATGCCAGACTGCGCCATGCTGGCAAAGAAGGCTTCCAGCGCGGTTGCTGGTTGCTCGATGTAGCGGGTGTCGTATTTTTTCAGGCCGGCGCGTTTGGCGGCGGCGGCGATGGCGTCATCCAAGGTGCCGAGGCGATCCACCAGGCCTCGCTCTTTGGCTTGCGCGCCGGTCCAAACGCGGCCACGGGCGATGCCATCGATGGCTTCCGGTGTCTGCTTTCTGGCGGCAGCCACTTTGCCAATGAAATCGGCGTAGCCCTTGTTCAGCACTTGCTGGATCATTTCGCCGACGCGCGGATCGAGCGCCCGCGTCGGGTCGAAAGCACCGGCCAGCCAAGTAGTGCCGACGCCGTCGCTATGGAGGCCGAGTTTGCCCATGGCCGCGGGGACATTGAAGACCAGTCCGTAGATGCCGATCGAGCCGGTGATGGTGCTCGGATCGGCGATGATCTCGTCGGCGTCCATGCTGATCCAGTAGCCGCCCGATGCCGCCAGGTCGCCCATCGACACCACCACCGGCAGGCCAGCGGCTTTGATCAAGGCGACTTCGCGGCGAATTTGTTCCGACGGGAACACGCTGCCACCGGGGGAATCGACGCGCAACACCAGCGCCTTGATGTTTTCGTCCAGACGAATGTCGCGCAACAGGGCGCTGGTCGAATCACCGCCGATGCTGCCGGGCCGCTGTTTGCCATCGACGATTTCGCCCTCGGTGACCAATACCGCTACTTGTGACTTGCCGGGGAATTGCGGCCGCGCCTGAAGGTGGTTGAGATAGTGGGCAAAATCGATTTGGCGAAAACTGTCGCCGGCGTCGTCGGCAACGCCCTCGGCCAACATCATCGCTTCGACTTCAGTTGCGGTTTTCAAACCATCGACCAGGCCTTGCTGGACCGCCAGTTGCGCCAGGTCGCCCTGGGTCGCCGCCACGCCCTCGACGTAGTCATCGATCACGGCGGTCAGCCCGGCCGGGGTCAGCTTGCGCGCCTTGGCGATGTCGGCGAGGTGGCGATTCCAGATGTCGTTCATCCAGTACTGATCGGCGGCTTCGGCCTCCGGCGATTGGTCGCTGCGGATGTAGGGTTCGCCGGCCGATTTGTATTCACCGACGCGAAACAGATGCGCCTCGATACCGAGTTTGTCGAACGCATCCTTGAAATAAGTGCGGTAGCGCGCCATCCCTTCGAGCAGCACGGCGCCGTCGGGATCGAGAAACACCTGGTTGGCTTGTGCCGCCAGCAGATAGCTGCGTTGGTCATAGCTGTTGGCGAATGCATACAGCGGCTTGCCGCTCTGCTTGAAGCGCGCCAAAGCGGCGGCCAGGGTGCGGGCAGTAGCCGGGCCGATGCCGGTGAGCTTGTGGGTGATCAGCAGCACGCGGTCGATGTGTTTGTCGTTGGCGGCAGCGTCCAGGGTTTGCAACAAGTCGCGCAATTGAACTTCCGGGTTGGGCTTGGCGAAAGCGCTGGCCAGAGCGCGGTCGGCCGGACTCGATGAGAATTGTTCGACGACCGCGCCTTCGGGATCCAGCACCAGCGCGGTATGCGCCTTGATGGTGCCGCCGGTGCTGCTGAAGATCGCGATCAGCACAATGATCACGATCAACAGGAAAATCAGGTTCATGGTCAAGCGCCGGGAGAAATCCAGCGCGTGCCAAAGCCCGGCGATCATTCGCCAAAGCAGGTTGTGTTGTCGCGGGGCGGCGGCCGCTGGTGCAGAAATCGACATGGGGGATTCTCTGGGTTGCTGGTTGATGGGTTGAATCCAGCCGGCGCCGGGGTCGGCGCGGCGGAGTACCAGCGGCACCTTACCGGCTTGGCCGTGGCTTGTCCGCTGCCATTAGTTGGGGCCAGTGCTGGTCGGCTGGACGCCGACCAGCGGCGAGCGCCGACCGACCAGGATCCACAACCGGGTCAGCAACAGGATTGCCGAGGCCGATAGGCCCGCAGCCAGTCCCCACCACATGCCGATGGCGCCCTGGCCACGGCCAAAGCACAGCCAGGCGCCGAGACTCATGCCGATTCCCCAGTAGGCAATCAGGGTCAGCACGGCCGGCAGGCGCACGTCTTTCAAACCGCGCAGGGCCGCCGAAGCGACCGCTTGCAAACCATCGGAAAACTGAAATATGGCGCAGACCAGTAGCAGCTGGCTGGCCAGACCGATGACGGCCATTTCGTGCGTGTACCAACCGGAGATCGCCCCGGCAAATCCGGCCATGGTGGTGGCCAGCAGCAATTGCGCGATCAGCACCCAGCCGAGTCCGGCGCAAACCGCGGCGCGCAGGCGCGGCAGATCGCCGGCGCCGAGCGCATTGCCAACGCGTACCGTGGTGGCCGCGCCGATCCCCAGCGGCACCATGAAGGCGACGCTGCCGACATTGATCGCGATCTGGTGGCTGGCAACGGCGGTGCCGCCAAGTCGTGAAATCAACAACGCCGCGACCACGAACATCGAGCCCTCCATCAACACCATGAACGCAATCGGGCCGCCGAGCGCCAGCAGGTGCCGCATGCCGCTCCAGCGTGGCCGCGCAAAGCGCCGCAGCAGATGCAGATCACGATAGACCGGATGGCGCAACACAAAAACGATGAAGGCGATCACCTGCAACCACAGGCTGACCGCCATGGCGATCGCGCAACCGAGTGCGCCACGCGCCGAAAACCCCAGATAACCGAACACCAGCACGCTGCCGATCGGAATGAACAGGGCCATGCCGAGCGCCGAAAAAATCAAAGTGGCACGGGAATAGCCGATGCCTTCACTGAAATAGCGCAACACGAAAAACAGCGCCAGCGCCGGCGCGCCCCAAGAGATCGCGCGCAAAAACTGCACCACATCGGCGATCAATGCCGAATCGACGCGCATCATCACCAATATCGGCCCGACCTGACGCACCGCAAAAAACAGCCCGCAGCCGATCAACAGGCCGAGCCAGAACGCCTGGCTGACGACGGCGGCGATGCGATCACGTCGGCCGGCGCCATCGAGTTCCGACACCAGCGGCGGCAGCGCATAGAGGAATCCGAGCACGATGATGATCACCAGCGACCAGACCGCACTGCCGACCGCGACCACCCCCAAGGCATGGCCGGAATAGCGGCCCGCCAGCAGCGTGTCGGCGACATTCATCCCCATGGCGAATAGCTGTCCGGTGACCACCGGCAGTGCCAGCCGCAGCACCGCGCGGGCCTCGTTGGGTAGTGCGGAGCGAAAACTGGAAAGCATCTTCAAATACCCAAAGCGCAGGCGCGCATCTTATCGGCAAGGCGGTGTCTGGCAGTGCCGCAGCAAGCCGGGCTTGGCTCCGGGTATAGTCCAGCCCCATCCGCTCCATCGCCAACTTCCGAGCGCAGGCCAAGCCATGAATGAAGTGGTTGCGAGTGAAACGGTAGTGACCGCCAGCGATCCGGCCCCGGCGTTGCGCTGCCCCAATTGTCAGACCCCGCTGCTGGGCGCCCATTGCTACGTTTGCGGCCAGCCGAAAAAAGGTTTTATCCGCCCAATCAGGGGCATCCTCGCGGATTTTTTCGACACCGTGTTCGATCTCGATTCGCGGCTGCTGCGCACGCTGCCTTCGTTGTACCTGAAGCCTGGATTTTTGAGTCTGGAATATTTCGCCGGTCGCCGCGTGCGTTACGTGACTCCGCTTCGACTGTATTTTTTCATCACCGTGATCGCTTTTCTGGCGATGTCGACGGTCAGCACGGTCAAGGTGGCGGGCGGTGCCAACGGTATTCAAATCGATTTTGCTGAGACGCCAGCGACGCCGGCACAGATCGACGCGGACGAGCAAGCGGCGCTCGCCGGATTGGAATCGGGACGGCCGTTCATGCCCGACCTGGCCTACCAAAGCGCGCGCGGCGACATCCAGGCGCAGTTCGCCGAACAACGCCTGGCGCAGGCGGCAGCGGTGAGGGCAGCAGCGGCGACGCGCGCGGCACCAGCGTTGGCGCCGCCACCAGTCGCGGCCAAGCCGCCACCACCAGTGCGCACTGAAGATCCGAACGACCCCAACCCGCTGCATCTGCGATTTGCCGAAGGCAAGGACTGGCATCCCGAGCACAATCCGTTGCGGTTCGCCTGGTTGGGGAGCGCTGGCAATGCCTGGCTCAATCAGCAGGTCGGGCTGATCGTCCGCAACACCCAGGCGGCCAAGAATGACCCGCAGCGCCTGGTCACGCAATTATTGAGCAAAGCGCCGCAAGTGTTGCTGGTGGTGTTGCCGTTGTTCGCGCTGCTGTTGAAGGTGATCCTGGTGTTTCGCCGTCGCCTGTATATGGAGCACTTGATCGTGGCGTTGCACAGCCACAGTTTTCTGGCCCTGTCGGGGCTGTTGTTGGTCGCCGTGAGTCAAGGCCAAACGCTGTTGGCGGAGGGTTTTTGGCACAGCGTTTGCGGCATCGGCTACGTGCTGATCTGGTTGTGGATTCCGGTGTATCTGTTGATCGCGCAAAAACGCATCTATCGCCAGGGCTGGGTGATGGCGGTGCTCAGCTATGGTTTGATCGGCATCGGCTACGGCGTGCTGCTGGCCTTTGGCGTGGTGTTCAACGTGCTGCTCAGCCTGGCCACTTTGTGAGGCGTCAGCGCGGTGGCGGTGGTGGTGTGGCCGCGTTGGTGCGCTGTTCAATCGCTTGACGGGACGCCGCATCGAGGCCGAGCGCGGCGCCGAGACGGTCGAGAAAATTGCGCTCGCTGCTGTGGTCGGTGTCGATGCTGAGCCAGGCGGCGGCGTAGACCGCGGCGCTCAACGCCGGTGGCGTGTCGGCAGCAATCTCATCGGCGCTGCGGGGTGCGGCCAGCTCGGTGCGCAGAAAGTCTTCGGCAGCAGCGTCGATCGTGCCAGCTCGGGCGAGGATGCGGGCTTGCTCGCTGGCATCGATGGCACCATCGGCGGCGGCCGCGGCAATCATCGTGCGGATCAGCAAAATCGCCTCATCATTGCCGCTGTTCGTCGCCAGTGCAGTACCTGCTTTTGTGGGTGGTGGTGGCGGCGTTGCTGTGGTCACCCGGCCTGGCGGCGGTGGTGGTTGTGCAGACGACGACTGGCCAAAATGCTCAGCGGCCGCCGTGCGTGTGCCGTAGCCGTAGGTCGGATCAAGCGCCGCAGGCGCGGATCCGACAAAGGGTGGAAGATTGCCGCAGTGTTGGGAATGTCGGCTCCGCCGCTGCGCGGCTTGAGCCGACCTACGACTCTCGGCCGCCGTTCCCGACGCGGCCCTACCTCCTCCATCCATGGAGTCGTCGGCCGCCGTTCCCGACGCGGCCCTACCTCCTCCATCCATGGAGTCGTCGGCCGCCGTTCCCGACGCGGCCCTACCTCCTCCATCCATGGAGTCGTCGGCCGCCGGCGCAATGTCCAGTGCGCCCAATCCCAAGGCGGCTTTGCTGCCCAGATCGGTGCCAGAGAAAATCGACTGTCGGCGTCCGCGCGAAGTCCCCTGCGAATCGGTCAACACAGGTCCCAATAAATTGCCCAATAGGGATTGCGGATCGAACATCGTGGTCACTCCCGGTGAATGGATTGGTTTCTGGCTGGTTTCATCCGGGCTACTGCTCATTGGTCTCTACACAGATGAACAGCGCAGCTTGTTGCCGGACGCTGGTCTTGGCATGATAGGCGCTTGGCTTAGGCGAGGTGGCTGGTCCATGTTGATTTTCGAGCGGTCTCGGGTGGGACGGGTAGCGGGTGCGCAGTTGCCTGACAAAATGGCCACGCCAGTCGATTTGCCGGCATCGATGTTGCGGCAGACGCCGATTGGTCTGCCCGAGGTTTCCGAGTTGCAAGCGGTGCGCCATTACACCAACTTGTCGCGGAAGAACTTTTCAATCGATACGAACTTCTATCCGCTGGGCTCGTGCACGATGAAATACAACCCGCGCGTATGCAATGAACTGGCGATGCTGGAAGGCTTTCTGATGCGCCATCCGACGGCACCACCGTCGCGCTCACAGGGCTATTTCGCCTGCATGTATGAGTTGCAGGACATGCTGGCCGAGGTGACCGGCATGCAGGGCGTGTCGCTGGCACCGATGGCCGGCGCCCAGGGCGAGTTTGCTGGCGTCGCCATGATCCTGGCCTATCACCGTGCCCGCGGCGATCTGCAACGCAACGAGATTATCGTTCCCGACGCTGCCCACGGCACCAATCCAGCGAGCGCCATGCAAGCCGGCGGCGTGGTCCGGGAAATCCCCACCGGCAAGAATGGCGATGTCGATATCGCCGCACTGAAAGCCGTGCTCGGCGCAAAGACGGCGGGCATCATGTTGACCAATCCGTCAACGCTGGGCGTGTTTGATCGCGGCATCGTCGAGATTGCCGAGTGCGTGCACGCGGCCGGCGGCTTGCTTTATTACGATGGCGCCAACCTCAATGCCATCCTCGGCAAGGTGCGTCCGGGCGACATGGGTTTCGACGCCATCCACATGAACTTGCACAAGACCTTCTCGACCCCGCACGGTGGTGGCGGACCCGGTGCCGGCGCGGTCGGCGTGTCGGCGCGCCTGCTGCCGTATTTGCCGTTGCCGGTGGTGCTCAAGGAGGCGTCCGGCTATCGCTTGGCGGATGAGGCAGATCGGCCGCAATCGATCGGTCGCCTGAGCGCTTTCGGCGGCAATCCTGGCGTGCTGCTGCGGGCCTATGTGTACGCCCGTCTGCTCGGTCGCGTCGGCATGCGCCGGGTCGGCGAGTTTGCCACCTTGAACGCCAATTATCTGGCCGCACGCATGCGCGAACGTGGCTTCGACCTGGCCCTGCCCGAACGCCGTGCCAGTCATGAGTTCATTGTTACTGTGGCCAGGCAGAAAAAGGAGCACGGCGTCAGCGCGTTGGATTTCGCCAAGACGCTGCTCGATTACGGCATCCACGCGCCAACCAACTATTTCCCGCTGATTGTGCCGGAGTGTTTGCTGATCGAGCCAACCGAGACCGAAAGCAAAGAGGAACTGGATCGTTTCGTCGACGTAATGAGCGAGATTTTGCAACTCGCCGCGACCGATCCCGCGCGCATGCATGGCGCGCCGTATACCTTGCCGGTGCGCCGTCTCGACGATGTCAAAGCGGTGCGCGAGCTGGATATCCGCTTCGTTCCGACGTCGGCCGAGGCTGCCTGATGGCGGATATCAAGGGTCTGACGCCACGTGGGTTCGGCCATCAACTGCGCGCCCTGGTTTGGTCTTATCAGGGCTTCAAGATTGCATTTCAAACCGAGAGCTCGTTTCGCACCGAAAGCTACCTGACGGTGATTCTGGGACCGTTGGCGTTTGTGCTCGGCCGCACGCCGGTGGAATGCGCGCTGCTGTTTGGCACGTTGTTGCTGTTGCTGTTGACCGAGCTGCTGAACTCGGCGATCGAAAAAGTGGTGGACCAGATCAGTCCGGACTATGCCGAGTTCGCTGGCCATGCCAAGGATATGGGTTCGGCGGCGGTGCTGATGGCGATCATCAATCTCATCGTCATCTGGGCGGCGGTGCTGTGGTCGCGGTTCGCCACCTGAGCCAGGACGAATAGCCCCTTATGGAAGTCTTCTTTACGTCCGAAGGGCTGGTCGCCCTGTTCACGCTGGCAACGCTGGAAATCGTGCTGGGCGTGGACAACCTGGTTTTTATCTCCATTGCCGTGGGCAAATTGGCGCACACCGAGCGCTCTTCGGCGCGGCGCTTTGGTTTGCTGCTGGCGGCGATTACCCGACTGGGTTTGTTGCTCACCCTGAGCTGGCTGGCGGGGATGACCATCACCGTGTGGGCGCCATTGGGTCAGGCGTTTTCGATCCGCGACCTGGTGCTGATTTTTGGTGGATTGTTTTTGTTGATCAAAGGCGCGATGGAAATCCACGAGGCGGTCTATGGCATTGCTGGCCGTGCCGAAGAGGGTGGAGCGTCGAGCAGTTTTATGGTGGTGGTGGTGCAAATCGCGATCATCGACATCGTGTTTTCGCTGGATAGCGTCATCACCGCCGTGGGCTTGGTGAATCAGGTGCCGATCATGGTCACCGCGATCCTGATCGCGGTGGCGGTGATGATGCTGGCGTCGGATATCGTCGGCGAGTTCATCGACCACAACCCGACCATCAAGATGCTGGCGCTGGCGTTCATCGTGATGGTCGGGGTGGCCTTGATCGCCAATGGCTTGGACCACGAGATTCCGCGCGGCTATTTGTATTTCGGCATGCTGTTCTCTGGCTTGGTGGAAGGCCTCAACCTGTACGCCAAACGTCGCCAAAACCGCCGTTAGCGGCGCGGTTGTGGCTGCCCGGCGGTCTGCGTTCGATGCAGTTGTGGCTGCCCGGTGGTCTGCGTTCGATGCGGTTGTGGCTGCCCGGTGGTCTGCGTTCGATGCGGTTGTGGCTGCCCGGTGGTCTGCGTTCGATGCGGTTGTGGGAGCGTCGCTGGCGTCGCGATGGTCGCCCAGCGCTAGCGGAAAATTACCGTAGCGCCGGGCTTGTCGGCTCCGCCGCTGCGCCGCTTGAGCCGACCTACATCGTGCGCGGCTGCGATGCAATCGATGGCGGAGTTACGAGTCCATCGATGGGCGAGACCGGGCCGCGTCGGGAGTGTTGTCAAATCACGCCGAGCTGTTTGCCGACTTTGATGAAGGCAGCGACCGCTCGTGCCACCTGTTCTGGGCTGTGCGCGGCGCTCATTTGGGTGCGAATGCGGGCCTCGCCTTTTGCTACCACCGGATAGAAAAAGCCGACCGCATAGATGCCTTCGTCGAGCAAGGCGGCGGCGAAACGCTGAGCCAATTCGGCATCGTGCAACATCACCGGCACGATCGGATGGTTGCCAGGTCGAATCTCGAAGCCGGCCGCGGCGATCTCGCGGCGAAAGCTATCGGTGTTTTCGCGCAGACGCGCGCGCAAGTCATCGGCGTGCTCCAGCAAGTCGAACACTTTGATGCCGGCAGCGACCACCGCCGGTGGCAACGAGTTGGAGAATAAATAAGGCCGCGAACGTTGCCGCAGCAGATCAATCACCGCCTGATGGCCCGTGGTAAAGCCGCCGATGGCGCCGCCGAGCGCCTTGCCGAGGGTGCCGGTGAAAATATCGATGCGATCCATCACCCCACAAAGTTCGGCCGAACCACGCCCGCTGGCGCCGAGAAAGCCGCTGGCGTGGCACTCGTCGATGTGTACGAGCGCTTGATACTGCCGGGCCAATTCGGTAATCCGGGCGAGCGGGGCGACGTAGCCATCCATGCTGAAGACGCCGTCTGAGGAAATCAGTTTGGTCCGGCAGCCAGCGGCGTCGGCGGCCTGTAGCTGGCGCTCCAGATCGGCCATATCGCTGTTGGCATAGCGAAAACGCTGGGCTTTGCAGAGGCGAACGCCGTCGATGATCGAGGCATGGTTCAGTGCATCGGAAATGATCGCGTCGGCTTCGCCCAGCAAGGGTTCGAACAAGCCGCCATTGGCATCAAAGCAGGCGGCGTAGAGGATGGCATCGTCGGTGCCGAAGAATGCCGCGATTTTCTTTTCCAGGGTCTTGTGCAGGTCTTGGGTGCCGCAGATGAAACGCACGCTGGCCATGCCAAAACCATGAGAGTCCAGCGCCTCCTTGGCGGCCTGGATCAGTGCCGGATGATCGGCCAGACCAAGATAATTGTTGGCGCAAAAATTGAGCACCTTGCGGCCGTCGGCCAGGGTGATTTCGGCGGACTGCGGCGATTGAATGATGCGCTCGCGTTTGCTCAGGCCAGCGGCCTCAATTTGTGCCAGTTCGGCCTGAAAACGGGATTGTGCGGGGTAGCTCATGGGGATGCCTGTCGCCGATGCGCGTTCGCGCAGAAATAGTGAGGACGCCTTATTGCCAACTGCAAACCACCTTGCCGCAGTTGCCCGCTTCCATCAGGTCGAAGCCGCGCTGGAAATCGTCGATATGGATCTGGTGGGTGAGCACCTTGCCGAGCGGGAAGCCGGACAACAACATCTGCGTCATCTTGTACCAGGTCTCATACATGCGTCGGCCGTACATGCCATGCAGTACCAGACCCTTGAAGATCACCTTGTCCCAGTCGATGCCAGCGCCGTTGGGCAGAATGCCGAGCAAGGCGATCTTGCCGCCGTGGTACATGCAGTCGAGCAGGTCGTTGAAGGCGCCGGCATTCCCGCTCATCTCCAGGCCGACATCGAAGCCCTCCATGTGCAGGTCTTTCATCACCTCGCGCAGCGATTGCTTGGAGACATTCACCACCCGGGTCGCGCCCATGTCGGCGGCCAGTTTGAGCCGATAGTCGTTGACATCGGTGACCACCACATTGCGGGCGCCGACGTGTTTGCAAATGCCAGCAGCGATGATGCCGATCGGTCCGGCGCCGGTGATCAGCACGTCTTCGCCGATCAAGTCGAACTCGAGGGCCGAGTGCGCGGCATTGCCGTAGGGGTCGAAAAACGCCGCCAGCTCGGAGGGAATCTGGTCCGGTATCGGCCATAGATTGGTCGCTGGCATGCTGATGTATTCGGCAAAGGCGCCGTGGCGATTGACGCCGATACCGACCGTGTGCGGGCACAGATGCTGGCGCCCGGCGCGACAATTGCGGCACATGCCGCAGACGATGTGGCCCTCGGCACTGACGCGCTGGCCGATTTTATAGTTCTGCACGCCAGCGCCCAGATCGACGATGCGGCCAACGAACTCGTGGCCAATCACCAGCCCCGGCTGGATCACCCGTTGGCTCCATTCGTCCCACTTGTAGATGTGCAGGTCGGTGCCGCAGATCGCGGTTTTTTCGACCTTGATCAGTACGTCGTTGGTGGCCACCGTCGGCATCGGTACTTGTTCCATCCAGATGCCCTTGCGGGCTTCGCGCTTGACCAGCGCTTTGATCATTTGCGGCATGGAAACCAATCTCCGGTTGGGGCGGAGATTATAGAGCGTGCCGCCGCCGCAAGACGTTGCCGGTGGCAGCCGCCTACAATGCCGACATGCACGACCAGCGTCCTCCGGCGATTTTGTTGATGGGCCCCACCGCTGCCGGCAAGACGGCGCTGGCGTTGGCGCTGGCCGAACGCCTGCCCTGCGATCTGATCAGCGTCGATTCGGCGCTGGTCTATCGCGGCATGGATATCGGCACCGCCAAGCCGGATGCGGCGACGTTGGCGCGCTACCCGCACCAGTTGATCGACATCTGTGAGCCCGAACAAAGCTATTCGGCGGCGATGTTCTGCGCCGATGCCGAGCGGCTGATGCAAGCCAGCGCTGATCGTGGACGGGTTGCGCTGCTGGTCGGTGGCACCAGCCTGTATTTCCGCGCGTTGCAGCGCGGTCTGTCGGTGCTGCCAGCGGCGGACGCGGAGGTGCGCGCACAATTGCAGGCCGAGGCCGGGCAGATCGGCTGGGCGGCGTTGCACCAGCGTCTGGCCCGGCTCGATCCCGAGGCCGCGCGGCGCATCCATCCGCATGATCCGCAGCGCATCGGGCGGGCGCTGGAAGTGATCGAACTCAGCGGCCAGACCTTGAGCGAGCTGCAGGGCCAGCGCCGAGGGCGATTGCCGTTCCGCCTGCTCAAATGGGCGATTTGCCCGCGGGATCGGGCGACCCTGCACGCGCGCATCGACACGCGCTTCCGGGCGATGTGCGCCGAGGGCTTGTTGGATGAAGTGCGGACCCTGCGCGGGCGCCCCGGTGTGCACGCGGCGCTGGGCTCGATGCGCGCGGTCGGTTATCGCCAGGCCTGGCAGCATCTGGACGGCGAGTTGGGCGCTGCTGATTGGATCGAGCAAGGCATTTTTGCTACCCGCCAGTTGGCCAAACGCCAGATCACCTGGCTGCGCGCCGAAGTCGATGCGTTCTGGCGCGACCCCGATCAGATCGGCGAGCGCAACGAGCTGTTGGCGATGACCGAGCGCTTTTGCCGGGAACCGCGCGCCCTGGAAGCGCCCGCCGCGCCTGCCCCATAAGTCATGGGGTCCTTGTTTCGCGCGGAATCGGCTCCATTCCTTGCTACAGTCGCGTCGGTAAGTTTTGGCAGCTGGTGCTGCAAAAGACGCATTTGCGCCGAAATGTGGTTGAATCGTGGTTGGATCGGAGAATAACAATGAGTAAAGGTCAATCCTTGCAAGACCCCTTCCTGAATGCGCTGCGCCGTGAACGCATCCCGGTGTCGATCTATCTGGTCAATGGCATCAAGTTGCAGGGCACCGTCGAATCTTTCGATCAATTTGTCGTGTTGTTGCGCAATACGGTCAGCCAGATGGTCTACAAGCACGCCATCTCGACCGTGGTGCCAGCGCGCAATGTGCGCGTCGATGGCGGCGGAGCCGATGCCGATCACGAACCCTCGTCTGCGGAAAGTTGAGCCATTGGATTACTTTAGTCGCGCCAAAGGCGGCGAGCGCGCGCTGCTGATTGAGCCCCATGCGCCGGGCGCGGATTGCCGTCAGACCGAGGCCGAGTTCGCCGAACTCGCCCGCTCGGCCGGGGCCGAGGTCGTTTGGCAACTGTTGGCGCGGGTGGAAAAACCCAACCCACGCTACTACATCGGTTCCGGCAAGGTCGAACAGATCGCCGCGCTTTGCGTCGAAAAACAGATCGACGTGGTATTGGTCAATCGTTCGTTGAGCCCGGTGCAGGAGCGCAATCTGGAAGCGGCTTGCCATTGCCGCGTGGTCGATCGCACCGGCCTGATCCTGGATATTTTTGCCCAGCGCGCGCGCAGCCACGAAGGCAAGCTGCAAGTGGAATTGGCGCAACTGCGCCATCTGGCCACCCGCCTGGTGCGCGGCTGGACGCATTTGGAGCGCCAACGTGGCGGCGCCATCGGTCTGCGCGGGCCCGGTGAGACACAACTCGAAATCGACCGACGGTTGCTGTCGGAGCGCGTCAAAATCCTCGAAGGTCGTCTCCAGAAGGTGACCGTTCAGCGCAGTCAGGCGCGGCGCCAGCGCGAGCGTGGCAAGTTGCCGGTGGTGACCCTGGTCGGTTACACCAACGCCGGTAAATCGACCTTGTTTAACGCCCTGACCGGCGCCGATGTGGTGGTTGCCGACCAATTGTTTGCCACCCTCGACCCGACCCTGCGCAAGCTCGGCGGGCTCGCCTCCGGCCCGGCCCTGATCGCCGATACGGTCGGCTTCGTGCGCGACCTGCCGCACGATCTGGTGGCAGCATTTCGCGCAACGCTGGCGGAAGTGCGCGACGCCGATCTGCTGTTGCATGTGATCGATGCGGCCGACCCGGAGCGCTGCCAGCGCATCGTTGAAGTCAATCAAGTGCTGGCCGAGATCGGTGCCGACGCGCTGCCGCAGATCCTGATCTACAACAAGATCGACTTGATCGACGGCGCCAGCGTCGGCAGCGTGGGGGTCGATAGCGATCAGCAGACGCGGGTGCGGGTGAGTGCCAGCACCGGCTTAGGGTTGGATTTGCTGCGCACGGCGATCAGCCAAGACCTGAATCACGCGCACTGGCACGGCGACATCAAATTGCCCTTGAGTGCCGGTCGCCTGCGTTCGCGACTGTTTGCGGCCGGCGTCGTCGACACCGAAAGCGCCGAAGAAGATGGCTGGAAGATGGCGATTGATGGCCCCGAAAGCCGTATCGTGCCACTGTTCGGATTACCCGATGGTGATGGCGAATGGCTGCGCGCGCGCTTGAAATCGGTGAGCGCCGCCGCCAGATGAGCCAGAGCCGATCATTGCTGTCGAGAGACTGGCTTTCTACAATGACCGGCCGCGGCTTCAATCCGTCCCGATCCCCCATGGTCGCTTGCGACTGCAACGAGAACTGAAATGGCCTGGAATGAGCCCGGAAAAGACAAGAAACGCGAGCCCTGGCAAGACGGCGAACCGCCGGACTTCGACGCCGCCCTCAAACAGATCAAAGATCGTCTGGCGCAATTCTTTGGCGGCGGTGGCGGTTCCGGGTTGACGATCGCCATCGCCGTCATCGTCGCTTTGCTGCTGGTCGTTGCGCTGGCGGATTCATTCAAGCAGATCAACGAATCGACCCGCGGCGTGGTGCTGCGCTTCGGCAAAGTAAACCGGATCATGACCGCCGGCCTCAACCTCAAGTGGCCGCGCCCGATCGAAGAAGTGCTGGTGGTCGACACCGCGCGCGTGCAGAGCTACTCGGCGCAGCGCGTGCGCATCCTGACCAGCGACGAGAATCTGCTCGATATCGATTTCAACGTGCAATTCCGCGCCGAAAATCCGCAGCAATGGTTGTTCGGCGCCCGCGGTCCGGAAACCAATCTGGAACAAGCTTCCGAAAGCGCCGTGCGGCAAGTCGTCGGCTCCAACACCATGGACAAAATCCTGTCGGAAGAACGCACCGCGATGGCCAGTGCGGCCAAGGAAGAATTGCAGCGTTTGCTCGAGCGCTATCACACCGGCATCGTGGTCACCGGCCTCAATTTCCAAAACCTGCGCCCGCCGGAAAAAGTGCAGGCCGCGTTTGACGATGCCATTGCCGCGCGCGAGGACAACCAGCGCTTCAAGAATCAGGCCGATGCTTATGCCAGCAAAGTCGTGCCCGAGGCCGGCGGTGCGGCGGCGCGGGTACGCACCGCGGCCGAAGGCGCCAAGCAGAGCGCCATTGCCAAGGCAACCGGTGATGCCAATCGCTTTGAACTGCTGCTGGCGCAATACCAGAAATCGCCGGTGGTCACCCGCAAGCGGCTGTTTCTCGAAACCATGCAAGAGGTGTTGGCCAACAACCCGAAAGTGATGGTCGATGTTTCCGGCGCTGGCAACCACATGATGGTGTTGCCGCTGGAGCAGTTGCTGCGCAACGCCGGAGCGGCGGTGACGCCGACACCCAACACCGGGCGGACCACGCTCGAGGCCCCGGCGGTCAGCGCCAGCCCGGCCGCGGCTGGTCGCAGTCCCAATCAAGATCCGCTGCGGGCACCACGGGAGCCGCGCCAATGAAGAACTTATTGCTGATCGCTGTGCTCGGCGTCCTGCTGCTGGGTGCCAATAGTTTGTTTGTCGTGCGCGAAGGCGAATACGCGGTACTGCTGCAGTTCGGCGCGGTCAAACGTACCGATTTCGAACCTGGCCTGCACTTCAAAACGCCGTTCATTCAGAGCGTGCGCAAACTGGAACGGCGCATCGTGACGCTCAATCGCGAACCGCAGCGTTACCTCACCTCCGAGAAAAAGGACGTGCTGGTCGATTTCTACGTCAAGTGGCGGATCAACCAGCCGGCGCTGTTCTACACCGCCTCCAGCGGCGATGAATCGCTGGCCGAGAGCCGTCTGGAAAACACCACGCGCGATGTGCTGGGCCGCGAGATCATCGCCATGGAGCTGAAGCAAGTCGTCGCCGATCAGCGTTCATCGCTGATGGAGACGATGAAGAAAACCCTCAACAAAACCGTTGGCGATCTGGGCATCGAAGTGGTTGACGTGCGGATGATGAGTATCGCCTTGCCGGAAGGCGTCAGCCAAAAAGTATTCGACCGGATGTCCTCTGAGCGCGAACAGGTAGCCAACAACCTGCGCTCCAAGGGCACCGAAGTCGCCGAGCAGATCCGCGCCACCGCCGACAAAAACGTGCAGGTGATGCTGGCCGAAGCCGAGCGCGATGCGCAGTTGTTGCGGGGTGAGGGCGATGCCCAGTCCGCCGCGATTTATGCCGCGGCCTATCAGCGCGATGCCGAGTTCTACAGTTTCTATCGCAGCTTGCAGGCCTATCGTGCAGCCTTTTCTGGCTCGGATTCGGTGCTGGTGCTGGACCCTAAATCGGAATTCTTCCAGTATTTTGGTAGCGGCAGCAAGCGTTGATTGCGGGCGCGGGCGAGCGCCATGCCACATGAAATCTGGGTCGCCTGTTGCCTGGTACTGGTATTTGAGGGAATGGTGCTTGCGGCCGTTCCCAAAGCTTGGCAGCGGATGATGGTAGAACTCTCCAGCGTCCGCCCACGGCAGTTGCGGGTGGGCGGGATGCTGGCCATGGGACTCGGCCTGATCTGCCTGAAACTGGTTCAGGGTTGAAGTCAATACTGTTAGGCGTCGCGCAAAAATAACTTGCCCATCTTGCTGGTCCTTATCGCCCGCCTGCGTCGTTGCACAAAGCGTCACATAGTCCGACTATGCTCCCCTTTGTGCGCCTTGCAGGCGAACGAAAGTCCGGCGCAATCTGCGCAAGTTATTTCTG
>Ga0210033_1001700_pt1 | contig 19735 bp, 10 predicted proteins | sample CryGeymeta201501_FD_185465 | JGI IMG/M metagenome (GOLD analysis project Ga0210033, IMG submission 185465) | Groundwater microbial communities from Crystal Geyser aquifers in Utah, USA - Crystal Geyser metaG 2015-01 (SPAdes) (version 2) | ecosystem: Environmental > Aquatic > Deep subsurface >... | reverse complement strand
CCGCCTGGCGGTGGTCGTAGATGGCCTGGGCATGAAGCTCGCCGCCTTCGGCGACGTCGACGGCGTAGCAGTCGCGGGTGGCGCCGCAGAGCGTGAGCCCGTCCAGGACGCCGGGGCTGACGTGGCAGGCGACGTCGGGGTCGTTGTTGGGCTCGAAGGCGTCATCCACGCAGCGCGGGGGGACGCGGCGCACGGCAAGGTCGTAGGTGAGGCTCACGGGACCATTGCCGGCGCGGGCGAGCTCGATGATGTACTCGCCGGGCGCGGCGTCGTCGATGTCGATGCGCTGGCCGTTGGGTTCGGTGAGGCCGGAGTACACGGTGTTGTCCGGGGCGGTCACGGTGAAGATGGAGCTGGCGGTGGAGGAGGGCACGGAGGTGGTGATCTCGATGGACTCCGCCTCGAAGAGGGTGAACACGAAGCGGTCCACGTCGTTTCTGCAGAGCGTCAGGGCGCCTCGGCGGCCGTAGTTGCCGTCGAAGGCGAGGCCACCCTCCTGGCCGTCGCGGTCGTTGGGCTCGGCGGTGTCCGGGGCGCAGTCGGCGGAGGCAGGGTCGATCTCGACGGAGAGGTCGTAGGTGGTGTTGGCGTTCGGGTCGAAGGGCAGCACGCGCAGGTAGTAGGTGCCTGGCACCACAGGCGTGTACACGATGCTGTCCAGATCCTCGACCGAGTTCGACCGGGCGATCAGGGTCTGGTTGCTGTTGTACAGCTCGATGTCGACGTCGACGCGATAGGCCAGGTACCAGGCCGTCGCATGCAGGGTCTCGCCTGCGCCGAGGGTGATGGCGTACCAATCCTCGTCGCCTGCGCACAGGCCGAGCCCCTCGAACAGGCCCTGGGGGAGCGGGGTGGCGTTGGCGCGCGCGTTGTTGGGCTCGTCGGCGTCGTTGACGCAGGCCCCGACGAGGTCGACGTTGACGCTGTAGGTCTGGTTCTCCGTGGTCGGGCCGGTGACCCAGACCACGTACTCATCCGTCGCGGGCAGGGTGACGGAGACCTCCTCATTGTCGGTGGCCGTGTCGACCGCGACGACAGACTGGAGGCCCGTGAGGCGGAAGACCTCGAGGGCGAGGTCACCGCGGCTGTGGTCGAAGTCGAGGCGGACGTGGAGGGTGTCGCCCTCGAGCCCGAAGAAGCGGTAGGCGTCCGGGTCGCCGCCGCAGACCTTGGCGCCGCGCAGGGGCTCGATGGCGGCGGTGTCCTGCGGGTTGCTGTAGATGAGGCCCAACGGGATGGGGTTGAGGAGGCTGGCGCGTCGATCGCGCAGCAACGTGGCGTTCTGTGGCCCATCGTTGTCCTCCCAGGCGTCGTCGACGCAGTTGGCCTCACCGGCGAAGCCGACCTCGAGGGTGTAGCTGTTCTCGACGGCGGCGTCGAAGCCGCTGGCGAGCACCCAGACGCACACGACCTCGTCCTGGCCGCTGGCGAAGTTGTAGTACTGCACGCGCTCGATGTCGCTGCTGGTCGCGCTGGCGCCCAGCGGCTGGCCGGTCGGCGTGACGAGCTGGATCTCGAGGTCGCCGGCGTCGTGCTCGAAGAAGGCGGTGGCGATGATCTGCTCGTTGTTGGGGACGAGCACGCAGAAGTAGTCGAAGTCGTCCGAGCAGATGGTGAGGTCGGGGTAGAGGCCTGGTGTTGAGAGGTTCTGGGCCTGGATGCTGATGTTGTCGTTGTCCTCCCAGGCATCGGGCAGGCACACCTCGGACAGGCCGACGCGCAGGGTGTACTGGCGGAAGGTGGTGGCGCCGTCGATCGCGAGGTAGAGGTCGCCGCCGGTGGGCGCGTCCGCGAACAGGGAGACGCTCTGGCCCGAGATGGAGTAGGTGGCGAAGGGGGTGGTGAGGTTGACCGCGCGGAAGAACCGCGCCCGCAGGTCACTGGTGCCTTCGCGCAGCCCGGCGTCGACAAAGACCTCCTGGCCGGGCAGCAGCGCCGGGAACTTGTACCAGTCCACGTCGCCCTCACAGACCCGCAGATCGTCGTAGAGGCGATCGATGGCCGGCACCGCGGCGTCGCCCGCGGTGTCGTTCGGCTCGAACTCGTCAGGGAGGCAGGGGTTCAACGTGACGGTCAGGCTGTAGGCGCCCACCGCTGCCGAGGGCGAGACGACCCGGACGAACCACGTCCCGGCCTCGGGCAGGAAGGCGCGCGCGAGGGTGCCGTCGGCGGCGGGGCGCTGCAACGAGATGATGGTGCGCCCGTCGGCGTCGATGATGTCGGCGCGGGCGTCGCTGGAGCCTCCCACGAGCGCCTCGGCGACCACGCCCGCCGGTGCCTCGAAGGAGAACCAGTCGCTGTCCTCGGGGCAGAGGAACAGGTCGTGGGTCTCGTCGAGCGGGAGCGGCATCGCCTCCATGGCGCCGTTGTTGGGCTCAAAGCCGTCGTTGGTGCAGGTGAGGGTGGCGGTCGTGTTGACGATCAGTCCGTAGGGCCCCGCGGCGTCGACCGTGTACATCCTCAGGTCATACCGTCCCTCCTCGCCGTCACCGACGGTGTGCCGCAGGGCGAGGGTGGTCTCGTCGGTGGACGCGACGACCTGGCCTGTACTGTCGCGGAGCTCGGCGAGCACGACGCCGCCGAGCGTGACGGGGTCCTGCTGGATGGTGACGACGAGGTCGTTGCCGGCGGTGACCTGCACGAAGAACCAGTCCTCGTCGCCGCACATGGTCAGGGGGATGGCGGCGGGCGAGGGCGAGAGCTCGATGGCCTGGGCAAGATCGTCGTTGGGCTCGTAGCCATCGGGGGCGCAGGTGGCGTCGGGGAGCGAGAAGCGGAGGCGGTAGTCGGCCGAGGTCGCGTCGAGCGGCTGAATCAGCAGCGGGTAGGTGCCGGAGGTCGACGGCGTGAACCGCAGCGCATAGCCGGTATCGGTGCGGGCGGCGGCCGCGGCCACGAGGTTGGCGGCGAAGGGCTGGCGCAGCGAGACCCCGAAGGAGGCCTCCGCGGTGATCTCCAGCACGATCTCCTGGCCGACGGTGGCCTCGAGGTTGAACCAGTCGTTGTCGCCGGGGCAGGCCGTCAGATCGTAGTCGAGGTCGGGGTCGATCGCAGCGGCGGTGCCGTTGTTGTCGTTCTGCTCGAGGTCGTCGTCGACGCAGATGACGGCGGCGTCGGTGTCCTCGACGGCGTCGGGGTCTTCGGCGGTGTCGGGATCCTCGGCGGTGTCTGCGTCTGCGTCGTCGGTGGCGTTGTTGTCTGCGTCGTCGGCGTCGTCGGTGGCGTCTGCGTCCGCAACGACGTCACTGGCGTCGTCGTCGCCGGCGTCCGGCTCGATGTTGTTGTTCGAGGCGCCGACGCAGATGCCGATGCGGCAGACCGCGTCGCCCGCGCAGTCGTCGTCGGTGGCGCAGGGGCAGCCCGCGGTGACGCAGGTGTTCGGCGGGGGACTTGCGCTGTCGTCGCAGACGCAGGATGGGGCCAGGAGGTTGAGCAGGAGCATCAAGCCAGCGAGCTGGAGGAGGCGAGCCCAGGGCGCGGTGGTGGTGGCGCGGGTGGAGGGCTGGGGTGAGGAGGCGAGGGGCGTGGCTTCGGGTCGGGTCATGGCAGTGTTCCCGCGGTGTGGAGGGAGGGGGACGCTGGCATTGTAGTGTTGGGGCGGAGGTGCGGCAACCGGAACCGTCGGGGCGCGTTTCGGGAGGTGGTGGTGGTGGGGCGCATGGGTCTTGTGCCGGTCGTTCGGCATCAGTAGAGTGTGGCCGCCATGGGAACGGACGGACCAGGACAGGAGCCCCGCGCGGGTTCACAGGATGTGCCGGAGCGCGGTCTGCTGCGTGCAGACTGGGACCCCGGGACGGGTGTGCGCGCCGCGCGGCGCGACCCGGTCCCCGATGTGGTCGAGCTCGGGGACGATGACAGCCTCCCGGTGGTGCGCGAGGCGGTGCGGGGTGGTCTGAACCTGCTTCGCCAGGAGCCGACGCTGGTGGTGTGGTCCGTCCTGGCCCGGATGCTGCGCTCGGTCGTGGAGGCGCTTCCCTTCGTGGTGCTGCTCTTCTTTGTGATGATTCAGCTGGCCAGGCTCTCCGAGCCGTCGCTCGATGGGATCGCGGTATGGGCCTCGCAGACGCTGACGGCGGTGCGGTCGCCCAGCTTCCTGATCGGCGTTGGCGGTGTGTTCGGGGTCGCCTCGGTGCTGTCGTGGGGCGTGGGCGTCGCCACGGACACGGGCGTGCTCGGCGCGCTGAGCCGGCGGGTGACGGCGGGTCGCGTGGTGGTGGAGCAGGGCCTGTTCTTCAAGCTGGTGGGAGAGCGATTCAGCACGCTGCTCGGCTTCGGGTTGATCCGGGGCCTGCTGAACACGGCGGCGCTGGCCCTGGGCGGCGGGCTGTTCTGGCTCGGGCTGGACGTGATGGAGGGGGCCGGTTTGTTCGAGGCGCCGGCCAGCCGTGTCGGGGCGACGCTGGGCCTTGCCGTGTTCGGGATGCTGGGCGCGGGGCTGGTGTTGATGGTGTGGATGCTCTGCCATGTGGCGCAGGCGCAGCTGATGATGCACGACCGCGGGATCTTCGAGTCGTTCTCGGAGGCCTTCGAGCTGCTGACGGCGCGAGTCGGCGAGGGGATCTGGCTGTACTTGATGGTCGGTGGGGTGTTCGTGATGTTGTGGGCGGTGTATGTGCCGTTCTACGGGCTGGGCTCCATGATGGGTGCGGAGCCTCGGCTGGCTCTGGTCGGCGGGCTGGTGCAGTTTCTGGCCAATGGGGTGCTGATGGTGGGCACGGCGATCGCGTCGGTGTGGAGCCACGGGGCGGCGTTCACGTGGGTGGGGCTGCGGACGGGGCTGGTGGATCGGGCGCCGTCGCCGCCGCGCCGTCGTCAGCCGGGTGCGCTGCCGGCCATCGTGCCCGGATTGGCCGTTCAGGGCGCCGCCGCGCGTCCTGCCGGTGTGGACGACGGGGCGCTCGAGGACCTGCTTCCGGAGGCGACGCCGCACGTCGTGTCGTGGGAGGCGATCCGGCGCGGCCTCGTCGAGGGCGACGACCGCTGAGCACGGCGTGCGGCGAGCCCGTCTCTGACGGGGCGGGACGTTGGGACTGGAAACCTTCACAAGCTCGCTTTACATCGGCCAGGACCGCAACTAGACTTCGAACTGTCCGCCGTCGGGCAGCGAGCACGCGCACGCCGCTGCGGACGGGCAGGAGCAGGGTCTGGGCGCCGTGAAGTTTTCCGTCTCCACCGTGTCGGTTCCGGTCGTTCACACCGAGGTTCGGCCGAGCGTCGTGGAAAGGGGCGGGGAAAGAATTGAACGCGGCGCGATGTTCGCTACAGTGTGCAGGTGTGGAGTACGGCGCTGTGAGAAGCCGTTCGAAAAATATATGCCTCGTTTCCTCGTATCTTCTAGACCGTCGTGCATCTCGGTTGAGCCCGCGATGCAGGGTCTTCTGCGAGCTATCGCTCACAGAAGCCCCTGCCCTGCGGGCTCAACCGAGATGCAGACTGGGTTGCCCCAGGCGTGTCTTCTACTCGGTCATGGGCCTCTGGGCCCACTCCCTCACATCAGACGCCACCTGGGACCAGAATCTACGTCGGATCCATCGGCATCTATTTTCCGAATGGCTTCTGAACCACCGCGCCAACCTCAACGCAGCTGCACCCGACCGACCTGCACCCACCCGCTCGCCTCCGCCGGCACCACGAACCGGTCCACCGTCCGACGCTCTCCCGCCATGCCCGGCCACTCGATCACCACCAGCCGCCCCTCCGTGCTCTCCCTCCGATACGCCTGATTGACCACCCACAGCCGCACCGCACCGCGCACCCCCGGCTCGATCACCATCACCTCCGACCCCGGCGCCGCCGCCCTTCCCCCGATCCGATGCGCCCCCGGCCCTGCCTTGTCCAGCGTGCGCAGCGCCCCGCCGGGCAGCCGCACCCCCAGCTGCAGCCGGGCCAGCGGGCTCTCCCACATCACCACCGCCACCGCCGCCTGCCCCCGTGTCATCCGCCCGATCGCGTCCAGCACGCAATCCTCGATCGCCGGCACCTCGCGGTCCGGCGCCTCCTCCAGCAGCGCCAGCATGTCGCCGAGCCACGGGGCGCGCTCGGGGTCCAGCGCCACCGCATCGGCGCCGACCTCGCAGGCCTCCACGCGCGCGCCCGCCGACACCAGCCGGTCGAACACCTGCCGGCGCACCGCCTCGTCCCACGGGTGGAACTCCACCAGCTCGCTCACCGTCTGCACCGCCTCCGTCCGCCGCCCCACCAACGCCTGCGCCGACGCCAGCGCCTCCAGCACCTCCAGATCCCCCGGCCGCTCGCGCCGAAGCCGCTCCAGCTCCAGCCGATGCGCCTCGGTCAGCCGCTCCAACAGCGGCCCCACACCAGGCTCCGACCGCACCCGAGCGAGCTGCCGACGACACGCCTCGGCAGGCGCCGACGCCCGCTCGCACGCAGTCCGAAGCACCCGGCCCAGCACCTCGTACCGCTCCAGTCGAACCGCCGCCCGCGTGGCAGCGTCCACCACCGCCGCGTCCACCGGCCCCGCGTTCACCAGCGCCGCAGCCGCCCGAAGCTCCTCCTCCGCGAACCGACGCTCCAGCCCCGACGAGCCCACGAGCGCCGCCAGGGTCTCCGCGGGCGTCGCCCGCTCCAGCCACCGACGCCCGACCCGACGCCCCTCCTCCTCCCCCAGCCCCTCGACCGCCCGCGACAGCAGGAACGAGAGCCCCGGATGCTCGAGCGCCGCTGGCGTCCCCACCAGCGCGACCAGCACCGCGACATCGCGCCGCGCCACCGCCTCCAGGAACACCCCATCGAACAGGCCCGCCGGCGGAGCCGGCACCGCCAACCGCGCGAGCGACGCCTCCAGGAACGCCGCCGGGAACGCCGCCCTCACCTGCGGCGCCACGAACAACGCCATCCGACGCTGCGCCGCCAACGCCACCGGCTCCCCCGCCAGGGCCGCCAACGCCCCCTCCATCAGCGAGGCTGCCTCCTCTCGTCGGTCAAGCCGAAGCTTCGCCTCGATCATTCGCCCCAACCGAAGCTCGCCGTTCTCCGCCGCCTCCAGCGGAGGCAGGCTCGCCACCAGGGCGTCCACCTCGTCGTCGCCGGCGCTCGACGGGCTCGCCGCAGCCGTGGACGGCTCCTCCGGCACGAACTGGAACGGATACGTCACCGTGATCCGCCCCATGCCCTCCGAGGTCGGAAACCGCCACGTCCGCACGTCCGCCAGGATGCAGTCGTGCAGCTCCGCGTCCTCGTTCGAGCTCGACCCCACCCGTGACGCGATCACCTGCCCCACCTCCACCGAGAACGTGATCGCCACCTTCCCCCCCAGCGTCGGCTCCCGCTGCAACGACCGCTGATAGCAGGCGCGAATCGCCGGCACGTGCGCCCGAATCACCTTTCGGATCAGGCCACTATCCAGCGAGCCCATCACCACCACCCGCCCCACCCGGAGCTTTGGGGTCGCGACACGACGCCCCCGAACAGCGCCCGGGGCGCCCCCACCAGCGCTGGCGCGGCGCCGCACCGCGAACCGCCCGAACCTCGCCCCCCGCTCCAGCACCAGCAGCGACGACCGACGGCCCATCACCCCACGCGCTCCGCTCGCCGGCGGCAGCGCCGACCTCGGCGCGTGAACCGCCTCCATCCGCCGAGTCCGCGCCTTCGACCACAGCGGCACCACCGACGCGCCCGCCTCCCCCTCGCCCAACACGACCCGCCTTCGCTCCTCCCCGCCCGCCCACCGGCTCACGACCTCCACCACCGCGCGCCGCGACTCCAACTCGCCCGCGAACGCCACCCGCGCCCCCGGCGCCACCATCGACGGCCCGAGCACCTCAAGCCCCGACACCGCCCCCGACACCACGTCCACGCTCACCTTCACCTCGCGGCGCAAGGCCACCGCGCGCTCCAGCCTCCCCACCACCTCCTCCACCGCCGCGCCCCGACGCCCGTCCACCACCTGCCCGCCGTGCCGCTCCACCAGGGCGCGCAGCATCCCGAAGTCCGGCACGGCCCCCGTCGCCACCGCGAACAGGTCCGCGCCGCGCTCACCGCCGAGCAGGTCGCCATCCCGCTCCCCCATCGTCGCAGCGCCGTCGCTGAACAGCACCACCTCCGCCCCGTCCCCGAGGTCGCGCGCGGCCCTCAACGCCTCCCGCGCGAGCCCGTCCAGGTCCGTGCCTCCGCGCGGCGCGACCCCGGCCATGCAACCCGCGACGCCGCCACCGGCCTGCACCGCACACCGCCGCATGGTCACGCCGCCGCTCACCACCGTGATCGCTCGCCCCGGCGAAGCCTCCACCCACGCCGACGCCACCGAGATCGCCTGCGCCAGGTCCGACGCCCGCACGCCCGCCGAGGTGTCGAACGCCAACACCACCGGCCGCGCCGCCGTCCGCGCCCCGAGCACACCGCCCGCCGTCACATCCGCCAGCCCGTACCGCGCCGCCCCCACAGACGCCGTGCGCGCGATCACCGGCGCCTCCAGTGGCCTCAGGTGCACCTCGAACGCCGCGCCACCCACACGGACCGCATCGGCCCGCATCCCCCAATCACCGTCCGGCAGCGGCCCCACCCCGCGACCGCGCGACGCCAACACCTCCGACCCCGCCCGCACCCGCACCTCCACCCGCTCCGTCGGCGGCGGCGTGCCCGCCGTGAGACTCTCGGGCGCCTGGTAGCGGTACACCCACGCCCCGTCCTCCTCCGGCAGCACCTCGTCCCACGCCATGACCACCGTGCGGCTACCGCGCGCCGGGATCGGGAACACCCGCAGCGCGAACCGCCCGTAGCCTCGCCACTCCAGCAGCGCCGGATCCTCGCTCCGCCGCACGATCCCCTCGTAGACCTCCTTCGACCGCTCTCGATCGTGGAGCTCGCCCTCGGTCATCACGCCGCCGATGTCCATCGCCAGCCGCGTCACCGCGGCGCGCTCGGGCAGCATCACCGCGAACCGCCCCTCGGCCTGTGAGCCCCCGTCGTTGGCGACCGCCTGCACCACCTCCGTGTGGGCCAGCCTCCCGTCCACGCGCACGTCCACGTGCAGCGACGCCACCCGCACCGTGGGGTCCCCCCCGCCTTGCACTCGCCATCCCACCACGCTGTCGCCGAACGGATCGGCCTCGAGCGCCACGGCGTCCGCAGCCGCCACCGGCGCCGCGGGGCCGGCCTCGGCCGGAGCGACCTCCACCGCAGGCGAGGCCGTGGGCGGACCGGCCAGCGGCGCCAGCTCGCCGTGAACACACCCGGCGGTGAGCAACAGCATCGTCAGCAGCGTAGCGCGCATGGGGGCTTCCTCGGCGGCAGGTTCGTCCTCGGGGCCTCGATGGGACACCCCACGGCCGCCAATGTTCCAGCACGCGCCCAGACACCCGTCGCACCGACCGCGCTTGCAGGCCGTTGACAACCCCCACCGTTCTCGCCACCCTGAACGGCGTTCGCCTGATCCTGCATACCCTGCCCGTCACTGAGGTCCCCCATGCTCCACGTCCTGAAACAACACGCCCTGCTGACCCGCCTCTGCCTGTTGTCCCTCATCGTCCCTGCCGTCGCGACGATGTCCGCCTGCGATGACTCGGAGGTGATCGAAGGCGAGGCGATCGGCCAGGACCTCGACGAGGACGGGATCATCGACCTGTTCGACAACTGCACGGAGAACCCGAACGAGGAGCAGACGGATCTGGACTTCGACGGGATGGGCGACGCCTGCGACACCTTCCCGATGGACCCTCGCAACGACCAGGACTCCGACGGCCTGTCCGCCGACACCGACAACTGCCCCACCGAGGCCAACAGCGACCAGGCCGACGCCGACGGTGACGGCATCGGCGACGCCTGCGAGCCGGACGCCGACAACGACTCCGTCATCGACGACCTCGACAACTGCGTCCGCACCCCCAACACCGAGCAGACCGACTCCGACAGCGACGGCGTCGGCGACGCCTGTGAGCCCGACTCCGACGCAGACGGCATCGTCGACGACATCGACAACTGCCTCCGCATGGCGAACCCCGACCAGAACGACGTCGACGCCGATGGCCTCGGGGACACCTGCGAGCCGGACAGCGACGACGACGGCGTCGTCGACGACCTCGACAACTGCCGCGCCGACGCCAACGACGGCCAGGACGACGCCGACAACGACGGCATCGGCGACTCCTGCGACAACTGCCCCTCCGTCCCCAACTTCGATCAAGCCGACGCCGACGACGACGGCGAGGGCGACGCGTGCGAGGTGGTGGCCTGCACGGACTCGGACGAGGACTCGGCCTGCGACGAGGTGGACGCCTGCCCCAACGACGCCGACAAGATCGAGGACGCCGGCCAGTGCGGCTGCGGCGTCGCCGAGACCGACACCGACGCCGACGGCACCGCCGACTGCAACGACCTCTGCCCCGACGACGCCGACAAGATCGCCGAGGGACTCTGCGGCTGCGGCACCGCCGACACCGACGCCGACGAAGACGGCACCCCCGACTGCAACGACCTCTGCCCCGACGACGGCGCCAAGACCGCCGAGGGCCTCTGCGGCTGTGGCACCCCCGACACCGACACCGACACCGACGGCACACCCGACTGCGACGACCTCTGCCCCGAAGACGGCGCCAAGACCGCCGCGGGTCAGTGCGGCTGCGGCAACCCCGACACCGACACCGACAGCGACGGCACCGCCAACTGCATCGACAACTGCCCCGACACCGCCGGCGCCCAGACCGACGCCGACAGCGACGGCCTCGGCGACGTCTGCGACCTCTGCCCCGACGACAGCGTCAAGCCCGACCCCGGTCAGTGCGGCTGCGGCATCCCCGACACCGACACCGACACCGACGGCACCGCCGACTGCAACGACCTCTGCCCCGACGATGGCGCCAAGACCGAAGAGGGCCTCTGCGGCTGCGGCACCGCCGACAACGACGCCGACAACGACGGCACCCCCGACTGCGACGACAACTGCCCGCTGAGCGCCAACCCCCTCCAGCGCGACACCGACGAAGACGGCACCGGCGACGTCTGCGACAACTGCCCGATCGACTACAGCACGGAGCAGACGGACAGCGACGAGGACGGCGTCGGTGACATCTGTGACATCTGCCCCGACGTCGCCAACGCCGGTCAGGATGGCTGGCTCGACGCGGGCGTCTGCCACACCTGCGACGAGGTCGACTTCTCCCCTCTCTGCTCACTCGACCCCGCGGAGCCGTTCACCTACGACCTCGAGACGGACCAGGCGACCTTCACCCTCACCGGCGTGCTCGCGGTGGAGTCCGCCTCCCTGCACATCTTCTACAACGACTTCAAGAACGGCGGTCAGGGCTACCGCGACATCCCGCTGACCCCAGACGGCCTTGCCCTCAGCTTCCAGCTCAACGACTTCATCACGCCCGGCATCGACGCCCAGGTCATCGGCATGACGGTCAACGACACGTGCGGCAACGTGCACGAGGTCGAGTTCTCCGACGAGGTGTACTTCTACAACTGGGGCAACGGCGCCGAGGCCGACGTCTTCCCCATCTGCCGCACCTGCCCCGTCGGCCAGTTCGAGGGCGAGGGCTGCGACAGCTGCGCCAACGTCTTCTTTGACTCGAGCTGCGCGATGCCTGAGGGGGCCGCGGCCACCTGGGAGCCCACGACGCGCGAGCTCACCGTCCATCTCCAGGGGTACGTGCAGTTCACCTACATTGACGTCTGCTACGAGTTCTATCCGGGCGGAGATGTGGGCTCGATCTTCGAGTGCCAGCCCGCCCTCCTCAACGGCCTGGACGCCACCGTCGTCGTCCCGCCCTTCGCCGACGTCGGTGGGTACTTCGCGATCAACGACATCTACCCCGGCGACGTGTGCACCAACGGCTGGGGTGTCTGGATCAATCAGACCATCTCGGTCTTCAACGACCCCATGGCCGGCAGCGAGGTCCTCATCGACAACTACAGCTGCATCGTCGCCAACTGACGCGCCGCCATGTTGTCGCTGAACCTTGAGCAACGGGCGAGCCTGGCGGCGTTCGCCGCCGCGTTCCCCTTCGAGGAGGTGCTGCTCGGGCGCATCCTCGAGGAGGAGTTCGGCGAGGTGGTCGTCGATCGATGGCCGGAGCCGCGGGCAGCGATGCTCAGCGGCGTGGAGACCGCCTTCCTGGTGGGTGACGCGAGCGTGGAAGACGCTCCGGCGCTCGTCCAGGCCGCCGTCGCCAACGGCACCACCCTCATGCTGCACCCCGCGGCGGACTGGGAGGCCCTGCTGATCCAGAGCTTCGGCCCCGACAGGGTCCGCAAAGCCGACTGGACCGCGCTCGACGGCTCGTCGATGAGCCTCGACGAGGTCCTCGCCCTCAAGACCACCCTGCCCGCAGAGTGCACCTGCCGCCGCATGACCGCCGAGGACGCCCGCCGCCTCGTGGCCGAGGACGCCATCGTGATCGGACCGTGGTGGAGCTCCCCGGAGGACTTCTTCGCCCGTGGCTTCGGCTACGTCGTCGAGGGCGAAGACGGGGGCCTGCTGGCCAGCATCCACACGGCGCGCATCCGGGGCAAGCGGATGCGCGTCTTCATCCAGACGCAGCGGGACGCCCGGCGCAAGGGGCTGGCGATGGCCATGACGGCGCATTTCATCGAGTTTTGCCGCCTGAACGGCGGCTATCGCTCGTGGTGGAACGCCATCAACCCCGACGCCATCGCGCTGGCGCAGAGCCTCGGCTTCTCGACCGTCGGCACCTTCCAGACCTGGCACGTTCGGGGCACCCGTGCCCGGCCCCCTCGCCCGCGCTGACCCTCAGGCTGCGAGCAGCCACGACACCAGCCACCAGCCGAGCCCGCCCAGCAGCGCCAGGACGATCAGCGCCACCAGCCAGCCCACCCACGCCGACCGCCGACGCTTGACCGGGAACGTCGACGGCGACGCCAGCGGCGCACCGGCCATGGAGGGCATGGACTGCGCAAAGGTGGTGCTGCGCAGCATCGGCGCGCCGGCCCCTCCCGTCAACGTGGAGGTCCCCGGCGCCGCGGCCATCGCCGCCGGGCGGTTCACCGCCGCCATGGAGCCCGTGCTCGCCGCGCCTCCCACACCCCAACCCGACGGGTTCTCGACCGGCTGCAGCACGCTGTGCTGCGGGACACCCTCGGTGACCACCTCCTCATCCACGGCGACGAACGCCGTGAAGCGGGACAGCACCCCGAACCGCAGCGAGGTCTCGACGATCCGCGCGTGCCCGTCGAGCGCGAGCTGACCGGCGTCGAAGGCGTCCTCGAGCGCGCGTACCTGCCCCCGCGCCCACACCTCCCGCACCGCCGGGTCGTGCCGCACCACCCCCTCCACGCGCTCGACCCACTGACTCCCTGTCGACGCCAACCCCTTCACCGCGACCTCGCCGTAGTGCGCCCCTGTGTAGCGCCCGCACAACGTCAGCGACGCGCCCGCGTGCAGATCGGGGATGCGGCGAGGAACGAGGGTGGCGGCGTCGATGGCCGGACCGTGGCCTTCGATGGAGAGCTTCGTCAGCTCCGGCTCGCCGATCGCCCGATGGATGCGCTCCATCACCTCCTCCAGCCTCGCCTCGCCCTCCACCAGCTCGAACGCGCCGCCGCCGAGCTCGGCGAGCTTCTGCAGGAAGCCGATGTTGACCGAACGGTCGATCCCCACCGTGAACACACGCACGTGCTTCAGCCGCGGCCCGAGGGTCTTGATGATCTGGGCCTCGTTGCCAACCTGACCGTCGGTGACCAGCACGACCATCGGCGAGCGGTCGGCGACGCCGAGGTCGACGCGCTCGGCGGCCAGCCGCAGCGGCTCGGCCATCTCCGTCCCGCCCCACGCCTTGATCCCCGCCAGCAGCTGCGCGGCCTCAAAGCGATAGCGGTTGATCCCCGGCCGCAGGTCGTGATCGCCAAACGCCGTCTCGATGCGGTCGTCGAAGGCGTAGACCGCGAAGCGGTCCGACTCGCCGAGCGTCTCCACCATCGAGGCCACCGCCCGCCGCGCCGCGACCATCTTCCACCCGTCCATGCTCCCCGACCGGTCCAGCACGAACACGATGTCGCGCCCGCGCCGAGCTCCCGCCGGCAGGATGGGCGGCACCACGGTCAGCATGAACGTGCCCTCGCGCGCGCCGTCGCTGTCCGGGCACAGCACCAGCCCCGTCTGGACGGCCTCGCGACCGACCTGCCACCGCAGGATGAAGTCCCGATCCAGACGCTCCCCGGGCTGCAGGCGCAGCCGCCACCGCGTCCCATCGCTCTCCACCACCACCGTGTGCAGGCTCGACCGCACCCGAGCGATGGACAGTCCCCCGCCGTCGAGCTCCACCTCCACGCTCAGCCGCACCGCCGCCGGGAAGCCGGGCAGCCGCACGGGCGGCGAGATACGCGAGGCGTCAGGGACGGCGTCGGTGTCGGCCTCCGTGCCATCGCCCACCGAGGCACCATCGAGCGGCGCACCCGGGATGTACCGTGGCGCCACCACCAGCGGGAAGCGGAACGTCGCCTCACCTTCCCGGCAATCCAGCGGCTGCGTCATCGTCAAGCGCACCCGCGCCGACTCGCCCGGCAGGATGTTGCCGACGCTCATCGTGAACACCCCCGACCGGTCCTCCTCGGCCAGCGCCGCCCGCTGCCCGGCCGCCAGCGCGGCCTCGTAGTCCTGACGGGCCTCACCACGCTCCTTGAGCTCCCCCCGCACCAGCCGCCCGGCGACCTCCAGCACGAACGCGCTCACCGCTGCCCGCTCCGGCAGCGGGAAGATGTAGGTGGCCTCGATGGCGACCGGATGGTGGTTGACGTAGGTCTGGGCGACCTCCACCCGCGCCACCAGCCCCGTCACAGCCGCCCGCACATCCATCGCCTCCAGCGGTAGCAAGCCCCGGTCGCAGCGGAGCGCTCCGAAGCCAACCTCGTCGCCGCGATGGTCGGTCGTCCAGAGCGAGGGGTCTTCGGTGATCGTCGGCGTCGCCATGGTGCTCACTTCGTTCATGCTCGGACCTCCGTGTCAGTCGGCTTCGGGACGCGGGTTCACGCGTCGGGGTCGCGCTCGGGTGTCAGCAGCCCGCGCAGGCGCAGGACGGCCAGCAGCGGCTCGCTCGCCGCCAGGATCGCTTCAACGTCCGCCCGCTCGAGGCGGCTGGCGCCGCCCTCGATCCAGAGGCGGACCCTTGGGTGGAGCTTCACGCCGGTCATCGCCTCAACGGGATGACCGGACGCCTCGGGGCCCGGCCGCTCCACCGCCTCCACCGGGGGCTCGGCCCACAACGCGGCGTCCCTCCGGCCACCGCCCCGGCTCCGTGAACCGCCAGCGTGAGGGAGCTTCGCGAGGGCCGCCAGCTCGGCGCCGGAGCTCCCGACCAGCCGGGCCTGCACCGCCTCCAGCGACGCGCCCTCGGCCTGAAGACGCTTGACGGCGACGAGCTGCAGCAGGTGGCGCTCGTCGTAGAGCGCCGTGCGCCCCTTGAACGCCGCGGGCGGCGCCACGATCCCGAGCGTGGTGTAGTACCGGACCGTCCGGGCCGTCGGCACCTCGGTCACTCGACCGCTCTCCTGGTCCAGCCCGACCTCGGAGAGCGCCACCGCGACCTTCGCCACCAGCTCGCCCATCGTCCATCGTGTCGGCTCTGCCGTCATGCCTCGGATCTCCTGCGGCCCTCTCGAGCTCGACTCGCCACCTGCCGTCCTCATCACGAGCGACAATGTAACACTGTCATATGCAATGTCAACAGTGTAGCGCATCAACCCCACAAGAAAGGGATCGATCACAGCACCCAACAGGAGTCCATACGACACTGTAACATCACACAAGCCGGATGCGCGGTGAGGCACGGCGCACGGCGCGCCCAACGCTGTCTTGCGACCGCGCGGGAACAACCCGTCGGAGGTCGATGTTGGGTCAGAAGCCATTCGGAAAATAGATGCCGATGGATCCGACGTAGATTCTGTTTCCAGGTGGCGTCTGATGGGAGGGAGTGGGCCCAGAGGCCCATGACCGAGCAACCCAGCCTGAGTGACAGTCCGACCCGCAGGGCAGGGACCCGTGCGAGCGAAAGCTCGCAGGGGGCCCTGCTTCGCGGGACGGACTGCCACTCACGGCGGTATAGAAGACACACCTGGAGACAGAAGATACGAGGAAACAAGGCATGTATTTTTCGAACGGCTTCTCAAGCTGTCCTGATGGGTTGAGGGTGTCCGTCGCGCGACGCGCACTGGAGGGTCGTGCCCCTCTCGGAACCCCTCGCAAAGCGCCCCGCTGCGGGGTCACACGCGCCACAACGCGCGGAGGTCATGCCGAGATGTCTACGTTCAGAACCGTCCTCAAGCTCGCCGGAGGCGTCACCCTCGCCTCCCTCGTCGTCCGCCGCATCGTCAAGCGGATCCGCAGGCGCCGCACGCGCCAGCTCGAGCTGATGAAGAAGCTGGGCCGACACGCCCTCGTCGGCAAGACCTGCCGCGTTCGCACCCACGAGGTCAGCGACACCTTCGGCCGTGCCGACTTCCACGCCGAGGGCCACACCCTCGACCTCGACGTCCGCTGCCTCTCCCCCAACGAGCTCACCCAGGGCGCCATCGCCCGCATCGTCGCCTACCACGAGGGCAGCGACACCTACGAGCTCGTCGCCCCCGCCCCCACCGAGGGCCCCGGCTTCGAGCGCCAGGAAGACGACGAAGACGACCTCGAGGACGACGACCTCGAGGACGACGAGGCGCCCTTCTGACGAGGCGTCCACACCGCGCCCTCAGCAGCCGTTGCGCTCACACGTCGCTGGCGCACCAAAGTTGTTCACGCAGGTGATCTGGCAGCCGCAGCAGCTCGTGCCGCAGCCGCCGTTGTTCGTCGAGCACTCGTCGATGTCGACGCACTCGTGCGCCGCCCGGTCGTGGTTCACGCAGCGGACGAACTGAGCGTCGCCGCAGCCGCCGTTGTTCGTCGCGCACTCGTCGATGTCGGCGCACGTCGCCGCCGCACCCTGGTTGTTGGTGCAGCGCGCGAACGCCTGGTCACCGCAGCCGCCGTTATTCGTCGTGCACTCGTTGATGTCGGCGCAGGACGGGGGGCCGTAGAGGTTCGGTGAGCAGGTGAAGAAGGCCGGATCGCCGCAGCCGCCGTTGTCGTCCGCGCACTGCCCCGAGGCGTCGCAGGTCTGGGGCGCGGCGAAGTTGTTGGTGCACGCCACCCAGGCGGGATCGCCGCAGCCACCGTTGTCCGTGGCGCACTCGTCGATGTCGACGCAGCTCGGCGGCGCATCGACCGTGTCCACGCACGTCACGAACGCAGGATCGCCGCACCCGCCGTTGTCTCCGCCGCACTCGTCCTCGCACAGATCGCCCGTGCCGTCGGCGTTGGTGTCGGCCTGATCGGGGTTCGGGACGCGGCGGCAGTTGTCGCAGTCGTCGCCGACGCCGTCAGCGTCGCTGTCGGCCTGGTCCAGGTTCGGGATGCGGGCGCAGTTGTCGAGGGCGTTGGCGACGCCGTCGAGGTCGTCGTCGGTGTCGTCGGTCACCACGCCGTTGTTCGCGGCGGAGGTGCAGGAGCCGCTCTCGGGCACGCAGACGCGGAAGACGGCGTCGCCGCCTTCGGAGGCCTCGGCGCAGGTGTAGCCGGGCAGGCAGGTGGCGTGCTCGCAGTCGCTCGCGCAGATCCCGGAGCCATCACCCGGATCGACGCAGTGGGCCATGGGGCTGAGGCAGTCGAGCGTCCGGGCGCACACCCCACAGATGCCCACGCGCCCGCGCGTCTCGAGGCACGCGGGGTCCGTCGAGCCCGGGATGCAGCCGGTGTCGCCGGTGTCGCCGGTGTCGCCGTTGTTGGCGTCGTCGAAGATGTCGCCCTCGGCGGGGTCATCGGAGACGGCGCCGCCGCACGACCATGCCGCGGCGGCCAGCGCCACGCTGAGGGCGCAAGCGCACAGGAGGAAGGTGCGAGGAGAGCGAAGGACGTTGGTGTGGGTCAGCATGGTGGGGTCACGCGTGTGAGAGGGATGGAGCCAGCCTGTGATCGTCTCCCCATCGTCGCAGCGCCGCCGCCTTGCGTCCATGATCCAGATCAGTTCGCCCCCAAGAAAAAGGAGTCAGACATCCATGGTTAGCGAGCGAGCACGCCACACACGCCCCGGAAGCCGGCCGTCTCGTCGCTCGCCGAACCCCGCCCCGACGAGCTACGAACCCGATTCACATCAGCTCGGGGATGCCCCGGATCGCCTCGCCCTCGGCCGTGTAATGACGTCCATCGCGCTCCACGACGAGGATGTGCTGGTAATAGTACAGCGGCCCCACCGAGGGCGTCTGGATGTACCGCCCCGGAGTCTCCCACGCCGCCAGCGCCGCATCCCGGTCGGCGAACTCCCCCTCGACCCCCGACACCTCGGGCGTGCCGTGGTCGATGGTCAGCTTGATGATCTTCCAGGTCTCAGCCATCCCGTCCTCCCTTCGTCGCCCCACGACACCTCAGCCCGATCCGCTGCCGCCGCGCGTCGAGCTCCACGACCTCCACCTCCACCCGATCGCCCCGCGCGAACCCTCCGACTGCCCTTCCCTCAAGGTTCGAGCTGTGGATCAGCCCATCCTTCGGCCCCCCGAAGTCGACGAACACCCCGAACTCCGCGGTCCCCGTCACCGTGCCCGACAGCTTCGCCCCCACCACGAGGTCGGCCCACGCCAGGTACGCCCTCGGCGCCAGCCGGCTCCCGAAGCTGATGCGCCTCAGCTGCCCGAGCGGCAACCGCGACGGCGACCGCTGGCCGACCTCGTGAAACCGCAGCTCCGTCGTCGACGGCGCCTTCCCGACCAGCTTCTTGCCGGCCCGATCGACGAACACCAGGTGGCAGGTCGGCGCGCTGAACAGCGCCCAAAACACGCTTCGCTCCGCCTCCACCTCGATGTGATCGAAGCGCTCCCGATCGGTCAGCCGCAGGTCGTTGACGATCACGTCGTCCTCCGCCCCCCCGAGCACGTCCCCCGACAGCCGCTGCCCCCCGTGAAGCTCCACCGTATCCCAGGTTCCCAGCGCCGACAGCGACGCGCACAACGCATCGATCGCCGCATCCGGCGCGCCCGCCGCGAGCGTGTCCGAGAGCCCCAGCCACCGCAGCAGCCCCACGAGCACGCCCTCGGCCTCCCCCCGATCGGTCGCCGCCTGCGCCGAGACCTCCGCCCGCAGCTCAGCAAAGCTGACCACGTCGTCCCGCGCCAGCAGCTTCGGGTCCACCACCGCGCTCCGGTTGTGGAACACCAGCAACGCCCTCATCGGCGGCGTCTTCCGATGGGTCTTGCGGTGGCGCCCCCCCAACGCCGCCACCTTCCGCTCCAGCTCCCCCAGCACGTCACCATGATCCACCACCTCCCCACCTCGCCGAACCTGCTCCATCGACCTCCCCCGCGCCCGCACCTCCCCCGCCCAGTTCTTGAGCTCCACCACGATCGCGTCGTTCGGCGACACGATCACGAAGTCCAGCTCATACCGCCGCGTCCCATCCAACGACGGCAACCGCACCCCCCGAAACAATCGATACCCCGCGTCCGCGAGGTCCCTTGTCAGCACCCGCAGCGCCTCCTCCTCCGCCACACGCCCCGCCTCAACCCGCGGGTCTGGACGGTGCGTCCTGGCGTTGGCTCGTGCCTGGGCGAGCCGCTCGGCGAGTGTAGACATCGGGGTGCTCCTGCAGGGGGTCGGACGGCGCGGCGAAAGATCCAGCCTGGGTGGGACGATGGCACAGTGGGGGTTGGGGCTCAAGCCTCACCCCCAGGCGGCCCTCACCCCCCAGCCCCCTCTCCCCTCGACGGGGAGAGGGGGAGGCCCTCACCCCCCAGCCCCCTCTCCCCT
>Ga0210033_1001682_pt1 | contig 19901 bp, 26 predicted proteins | sample CryGeymeta201501_FD_185465 | JGI IMG/M metagenome (GOLD analysis project Ga0210033, IMG submission 185465) | Groundwater microbial communities from Crystal Geyser aquifers in Utah, USA - Crystal Geyser metaG 2015-01 (SPAdes) (version 2) | ecosystem: Environmental > Aquatic > Deep subsurface >... | reverse complement strand
TATCAGGGCTTTATTGCGCGTCAATAAAAGCGTCTAAATAGCGCGACGTGCCACCACACGTGTTTTGGGAAATGGCCGCCTCAACCCGCATAGCTGTGGGGGGCTCGGGGGAAAAAACGGGATTTTTGGGAACGAACTGTCGAACCCAGGCGGCCACTCTCCTTGAGCGAAAGCTCGATCATCGAAAGCGTGCTGTCGCCGAGGGCGCTGCCATTCAACGGCCTGTCGAGGTTCGACGGCCCTTTTTAACGTGCGCTGTCCACGACCTTGGCAGGCCGTGCCAAGCAATCCGGGGTATGAGTGAATGGCGGCGGGTCGAGTTAGCTTGCGCGGTCGTTGCCTTCAAAGGTTTTCACGACCTCAGCCCTACGCGACGGCACACCCGTAGTTTCTTTCATCATCAGGGGTGCCGGGCACATGCCGGCATGAAAGTTAGCCCGGATTGCCCTGTTTGCGTGCTGAGAACTGTAGCACTGGCGTCCCGCCGGATTCGTTCAATCGATCAGGCCAAAGAGCCGGCGAGACACCGGCGCTACAAGTTAACGGATGCAGGGAAGTTTGCCGTCTTCGCCCACTTCAGCCGGCACCTTGCCGACCCACATCTGATACATCGAGGTGAACCACATGATGGCGAAGGCGGTGGCCATTAGGGCGCCGGAGAGGATCACCACCCAGGCGAAGCCTTCCCACACCTTGGTTAGATACCAGGAGGCGACGTCGGCCATCAGGCACAGGAAAGGTGTGGCGATCACCACGCATTTCAGCCAGGTGGGCCGAATCATGGCGTGGGTGAAGATGAAGCCGACGATGAAGAAGATGAAGGTGATCGAGAACAGGTGGATGTGGGAGACGCGTACCAGGGTGGGGATGGTCATGCCCTCATCCTTGGCGGTCACCGTCTTGAGGCCATCAGGTTTGGCGAAGTTGGGCAGATGCGGGTTGGCCTCGGGGTTGTGGCAGGCCACGCAATGCTCTTGCAGGATGGGGTTGATCTTGGCCTCGACTTCTTCGTCTTTGGCGCCGTTGTGCAGCCAATCGAAGATGGTCTGGCGTTTTTCCGCCGGCAGCATGTCCGCCATGGGGCCGCGCAGGGCGGTTTCCATCTTGGTGCCATTGGGGTTGCCGCCATAGGAGATCATCAAATCTTTGGCGGACAACATCGGGTCGCCGTCCTTGCCGGCATCGCTCACCCACACCTGGATCATGGCCATGCAGTAGGCCAGGCCGAAAACCAGCAGGACCATGGTGAACAGTACCCGCATCGACATTGGCAGGAATTTGAAGTGCACGATATTCAGGTTGGACATGGTTTTCTTCCTCTTAAAAAATGTTGGGTGAGTTTATAAGCGGACTCTGATGTCGTCAATTTGATGTTCGATCAGAGCCAACGGGGGGATTGATACGGGCATACCAGGCCGCGGCGATGAAAAACAGCAAAGACAGCGCGACTTCGAGCAAAGCCAGTGTGGCGGAATCGCCACGGTCAGACCAGGCCCGCACGGTGCCTTCGGTGAAGTAGAGCCAGATCAACAACGTGGACCAACGGTAGGTATAGACGCGGCCGTGCAGGATACCGAACAACGGCAATAGTAGGGGCAAGACTTTCAAAACCAGCCAGGAACCGCCTGGGCGCAAGGGCGCCAGCCAGAGTTCCCAGGTCACGCACAAGGAGATGAGCGCGATCAGACTGCCCGCTGCCAGATTGCGCAGGCGTGTGGGATTCACCGGATAGGGCTGGAATCGCGGGCCGCTTGCGCCAGCGCCACCAGGGCCTGCCGCGCTTCCTGGGCGTTGTTGACCGATGCGTCGAATTCGAAGCGCAAATCCCTTCCTTCCGCGCGCACGTCGAAGCCATCCGGGTCGATGCCGAGCAGCGTCGCGGAACCGGTCTCCACCCCATGCACGTGGTGGCAGTAAGCACGCAGGTTGTCGCTATGGTCGGTGTTCATGTGCGCGACGATGTCGCTCTCCTGCATGGCGAGCGGGCCTTCCGGGCATAGATAAGTCTCCGGCTCCGCCCAATGAATCCGTCCGAAGCCGCCGATGTAGCGCACCCGCACCGGGTCGATGCGATAAAACTGGAAGTCGTGCATGGCAAAGTAGGTTTCCGCCCGCGGGTGGTAGCGGAGATAGCGTGGCCCCAGGGTGTCCTTGTCTGGCAAGCGAACCGCATTGCCGATGATCGTCACCCGGCCGGTTACCTGCATGTCCGGGCTATACGGCTGCACGATCAGGGAAACTCGCGGGTCGGCGACGAGGTTTCTGGTGTGCTCGGCGATGTCTGAAATCAGGATCACCGGCCGGCCAGTATGGTCGAGGATGAATGGCGCCACCGAACCGAAGGGGTAGCCTTCCAACCGTTTTGAAATCGTCGATAACACCCCGCTGTGCTGGCTGCGGGTGAAGCGGCGGGCTTCAGCGCCGCTGTTGTTGCCCGCATGGTTGCCACCCTCGCTCATGCCGACAACCTCGCCGCGGTTTCCGCCAGGCGCCGTCCCAGGGCGAAGGCCAGCTTGCGTTCTTCTTCCGTGACCGGTTCGCGTCCATCCGGCCCGGCCCAGTGGCTGGCGCCATAGGGTGTGCCGCCGGAGCGGGTCTGGTTCAACTCGGGGTTGGAGTAGGGCAGGCCGACGATGATCATGCCGTGGTGCAGCAAGGGCATCATCATCGTGATCAGGGTGGTTTCCTGGCCGCCGTGCAGGCTGGCGGTGGAGGTGAACACGGAGGCCGGTTTGCCGGCCAGATCGCCGTTCAACCACAGGCTGGAGGTGCCATCCCAGAAATGTTTCATGGCCGCCGCCATGTTGCCGAAACGGGTGGGCGAACCCACTGCCACGGCCACACACTCCTGCAAATCCAGCTGCGTGGCATAAGGCGCGCCCGCATCCGGCACTCGCTTGGCGGGGGCGTCGCTCTCGGTCATCACCTTCGCCACGGTGCGCACTCGCGCCCTCATGCCTTCGACCGACTCGACGCCGTGCGCCAGATGTTGCGCCAACTGCTTCACGGAACCGTGCAGGCTGTAATACAGAACCAGAATGTCTTTCATGGGGAAGGGCGGGGGAGCAATGAACCGGGCGAATGCTAACTCAGAGGGTGCCGACGCGCGGTTCAATCCCAGGCCAGCGCGCCGCCGGTCTGATACTCGGTCACCCGGGTCTCGAAGAAGTTCTTTTCCTTCTTCAAATCGATCATTTCAGCCATCCATGGGAACGGGTTGTTGGCGCCAGGATAGAGTTCGTCGAGGCCGATTTGCGAGGCGCGACGATTGGCGATGAAGCGCAGGTATTCCTTGAACATCGGCGCATTCAGGCCGAGCACTCCGCGCGGCATGGTGTCCTCGGCGTACTGGTATTCCAGCGCCACGGCATTTTCGAACATGCCTTTCAGTTCGGCCTTGAGCGCATTGGTCCACAGGCCGGGGTTTTCCAGCTTGATCTGGTTGATCATGTCGATGCCGAAATTGCAGTGCATCGACTCGTCGCGCAGGATGTACTGGTACTGCTCGGCCGCGCCGGTCATCTTGTTCTGCCGTCCCAGCGCCAGAATCTGCACGAAGCCGACGTAGAAGAACAGGCCTTCCATGATGCAGGCGAAGGCGATCAGGCTCTTCAGGAAAGCCTGGTCGGTCTCCGGCGTGCCGGTCTTGAAGGTGGGGTTGGACAGCACATCGATGTAAGGCAGCAGAAATTCATCCTTCGCCTTGATGCTGCTGACTTCGTGATAAGCGTTGAAAATTTCGCCCTCGTCCAGCCCCAGGCTTTCCACGATGTACTGGTAGGCGTGGGTGTGGATCGCTTCCTCGAAGGCTTGCCGCAGCAGGTACTGGCGGCACTCCGGCGCGGTGATCTGGCGATAGGTGCCAAGCACGATGTTGTTGGCGGCCAGGCTGTCGGCGGTGACGAAGAAGCCCAGGTTGCGCTTGATGATGTGGCGCTCGTCTTCGGACAGGCCGTTGGGGTCTTTCCAGGTCGCGATGTCGCGGTTCATGTTCACTTCCTGCGGCATCCAGTGGTTCGCGCAGGCGGCAATATATTTTTCCCACGCCCATTTGTACTTGAACGGCACCAGCTGGTTGACGTCGGCGCGGGCGTTGATGATCAGCTTGTCCTCGATGCGCACGCGGCGGTGGGCGATGTCGTCGACGGCGGGAGCAGGCGCGGGTTTTTCCCAGGCCGGATGTGCGATGCCGGCGCCGCTGAAGTTGATGCCCAGGGTCGCGGGTTGCAGTTGCGGCAGCGGTGGCATGGGGCGGAAAGCAGGTTGCGCGGGCGGCGGGGTGTCATCTTCGAAGTTCAACATGGGAGTCTCCTCAGGGGTGGGTTTGGGGACGCGATCAGAAAATCAGCGTGGAACCGGGGTTGATGATTTTGATCAGCGCGAAGGTCTGGGCCAGGGCCTCCAGGCGGATGGCTTCCAGGTCTTCGGCGGAAATAGCCAGGATCTCGGCGGCGGCTGGGTCGAAGCCGGGCTCATAGACGTCGAGCGTGGCGCGCTGTTTCAGGCAGGGCGCGATGTTGGCGGCGATATCGTTGGCGATATGAACAATGGCTACTTCGCGGATGAATGCGGCGGGCGCGCCCACGAGATCGGTCTGGTTGACGATGGCAAAGCGCAATCGTTCCGGCAGATTCCAGTTCTCCAGCAGGGCGGCGCCGAGTTCGGCGTAGTCGAAACCGAAGGCGGCCCGTTCGCCCGCCGCCAACGCCTTATCCCCCGTCGGCGCGGCGGTCAGCAAAGCTCGGTATTGCTCCGGCCGGCGCGCGTAGAACACCAGGCGGCCGACGCCATGCAGCAGGCCGGCGAGGAACAAGCTATCGGCCTCGCGCATCCGGACATGGTGCCCCAGTTGTTGCGCCACGACGCCACAGGTAATGCTGTTGTCCCAGAACGTGGGCATGTCCACGAACTCTTCCGGAATGGCCTGAAACACCTTCACCACCGAGGTCGCCAGCACCATCTCACGCAGCGCGCGGCGGCCGATCAGGTCGATGGCCCGCGCCACCGTGTCCACCCAGCCACGCTGGCCATAGAGCGGGCTGTTGGCGAGGTGCAGCACCCCAACCGCGAGTCCGGGATCGAGTTCCACGGCGCCGCTGATCTCGCGCGCATTGGCCTCCGGATCGTCGAGCAGCGTGTTCACCCGTAATACCGCATCGGGTAGCGCGAACAGGGATTCGACTTCGGCGGCGAGGGATTGCGGGGTCATGGATGGTCTCCTTTCCCGGTTCACGCAGCCAGCTTCCAGCGTTGCACTTGCTGAATGAGCAAGGGCAACACTTGCGGCCAATCGTGCAAGGTTTCCGGGTCGAAGTCGGCGCCGTTCGGCCAAACCAGGGTATGTGCTTCGGGGTCAAGGCGAAACTGATTGAACACTTGCTCGGCAGGCAGCGGACCAAACATCTCGTCCGCCAGAACCGGGTTGAAGTCGATCACCTGTTCCAGGCCGTCGTCGAAGGTCACCGCGAGGGTGTAGGGCGCAACAAGGCGAAGGCACGGACACGGAAGATTTTGTGATTCATGGCATGTCTCACTTTAATAGGGTGTTGAAAATCGCGCGTTTCTCCCACTTGATGGAAAAACGGGCCGAAATAATGCTGATATTGCACAATAAATAAGCAAGATTTTCTTGTTTAGCATGCAATTTGACGGGTTTTTATACATTTGAGTATGCCATTTCCCACTGGACCTCTATTTTTCAACACCCTGTTAATTGTTTTCAATGTTTATTTGCAAATACATTAATTCGAGCCTGGCTCCTTTGATTCCTTTCCTTTGATTCATTTCTCGGTATTTCGTAAAGGTCGCACATAGTGGCAGGCAAGAACAAGCTTCATTTTTTCTCGTCCTCCTTCAATCGCTTTAGCATTGCTTTATCCAGTAAATCCTTTTCTCGATAATCGGTCTTGGATTTCAACAAACCATCAATGTCGAGTACGGGAATTTGCACACCTTCCAGGTCTATTACGCGCACATGTGGTTGCAGAGACTCGTAGGATTCACCGTTCACCGCGAACAGGATGTCGATGACGATACGGTCGGCGATGCGGATGTTTTCGATGTCGGGTTCATTGGCTTCGCGACTGAACCAGGCGGGGTCGATTTCGCGAACGGATTCGAGAAATGCCAGGCTTTCAACAAGACGCGCACCGTTGCCCTGATCGAACGGAACCAGAATATCCACATCCTCGGTGGCGCGCAGGATGCCGTTGAGGCGGACGGCATGACCACCGACGAGGATGTAGCGCACCCCGCAGGTTTGTAGTCCGCGACATACCTCAAGCAGGTCGTTTTGCATGTTCTTGAAACCAGGCCTGACGCTTACGTTCCTTCTCCGCATCCATTGCGTCGAAGAAGGCTTGTGTGCCGCGAAAGATGCCGCGCGGCTGGAAGTCCGGTACGCCGGGCAAACGTGTCATGGCATCCAGCCGCGCACCGCGCTCCAGAGCTTCTTGCGGCGTTGCGGCGAATTCTTGCCATTGGCGGTTGCCGACGATGCGCATGGGCTGATCACTCATAGCTATAGCCCAGTTCACGTTGATGTCTGATCGCCAACACGAGTGCTGTTTCCGTGACCACAACATAGCGGTAGAGCGCTATGTACCCGTTGCGGCCATGGGATATCACCAGTTTTCGATAACCTTCTTCGACTTTGCGGCCGACCAGAGGATGGTTCTTCAATATGTACATGCCCTGCATGAGCAGGTCGCCTATATCAAGCGCTGCATGCGGGCTGGCATCAAGCAGGAAATCGGTGAGTCGATTCATGTCGATGAGTGCGCGCGGGGCGAGAGCAAGTCGAGTCACTTCTTATAGCTTGACGGGAGTGGGGGATTCGACAGTCCGGCCTTCCAGTTTGGCCCGCATGTAGCTGAATACCTCGTCAGCGTCATAAACCAGGCCGTATTGGGCGACTTCCTGCTCAGCCAGGATGGCGGCGTTGACGAATTCACGCCGCTTTTCCGCCAGTTCGGTTTGCACGTGCAGGGCTTCAACCATAAAGGTGTGAAACGTTATTCCGGCGGCTTCAGCGGCATTGGCGATGCGAGTTTTCAGGGAGTCAGGCAGTTTCAAGGTCGTTGTGGCACTAGACATGTTGAATCTCCTTTTTGAATTCAGGTGCTACCAAAGTAGCAGCACCTGAATATATTCACGGCAACGCGCAAATGCAGGACTGGCTTACTGACACGTCCGCATTCCTTGGTGACAGGAGTTTGCTGCAGGCGTCTTCAAAGATAGGCATCTTCATTCGATTTCCACCACCCTGACCAATTCCGAATACTTTGCCAGCAGCGCGTCACTGGTCAGTAAATAGGCGGGAATCGTTTGTGCTTGTGAAATCAGCAACCGGTCGAATGGGTCGCGATGATGCCAAGGCATGTCAACCAGCTTGAAGCAGTGATTGGACTGGATCGGTAGTTCGGTGAAGCCGGTTTCCAGTGCTAGTTGCTGAATGGCTTCAGGCAGGAAGTTGAAGTCGTCGCGGCCAAGCGAGCGTTTGATGGCGATCTCCCAAATGCTCGCGGTACTAAACAGAATGCTGTTCTTCGGGTTTTGCAGGTGTGCCTGGGTTTCCATGTCTAGCGCTTCAGGTTTGATCAGGGCCGTTAGCAGGATGTTGGTATCCAGCAGGAGTTTCTGTGCAGACATGTTTATTCGCAGGACTCGAACATGCGCTGGATGGCGTCCTGATGCAGCTGCGAGAAATTTTCGGGCAGGCTGAACCGGCCTTTGCCCAAGCCCAGAATGCGGGGTTTGTCGATATCCGTTTCCAGTGGCACCAGACGTGCGATCGGCTTTCCGGCGCGGGCGATGAGGATTTCCTCACCGGCTGCGGCCTGGTCGACAAATCGTGAAAGATGCGTTTTTGCTTCGTGGATGTTGACTGTTTGCATCAGGGTACTCCGGGCGCATGAATGGCTAAGCTTAGTCCGGTCTAGTCCGTTTTTGCAAGATTCTGCCTCGCATTGGTATCCGTCATTCCGGCGTAGGACGGAATGACGGATGTGCCTTTGAAGCTTACTGACACGCCTCACATTCCTCGAACCCCGCATCACCCGGCCGCAGGGTGCAGGCTTTGCCGACGATTTCCGGTTCCGGCAGGTTGGGGGAGGCGACATAGCCGCCGCCAGCGCCGTGCGCTGAAACCGCATTCAATTCGCCGCCTTTGCCGGTCGATTTCTCGGCGGCGGTGGCACCCATCGAGCGCAGGTAGTAGGTGGTTTTCAGGCCGCGTATCCAGGCCAGTTTGTAGGTTTCGTCCAGCTTCTTACCACTGGCGCCGTGGAAATAGAGGTTGAGGCTTTGCGCCTGGTCGATCCACTTCTGGCGACGGGCACCGGCTTCGATCAGCCAGGCCGGGTCGACTTCGAAGGCAGTGGCGTAGAGCTGGCGCAGGTCGGCCGGGATGCGGTCGATCTTGGCCAGGCTGCCGTCGAAGTATTTGATGTCGCCGACCATGACTTCGTCCCACAGGTTCAGCGCTTTCAGGTCGCGCACCAGGTACTGGTTGACCACGGTGAACTCGCCGGACAGGTTGGATTTGACGAACAGGTTCTGGTAGGTCGGCTCGATCGAGGCGGAGACGCCGACGATGTTGGCGATGGTGGCGGTGGGGGCGATGGCCAGGCAGTTGGAGTTGCGCATGCCGACCGTCATGATGCGTTGCCGCAAGGCGTTCCAGTCCAGCGTTTCGGACAGGTCGGCTTCCAGGTATCCACCGCGCTCGGTGGCCAATTTCCGCAGTGAATCCTGCGGCAGGATGCCTTGGCTCCACAGCGAGCCGTTGAAGCTGGAGTAGCGGCCGCGTTCTTCGGCCAGATCGGCGGAAGCCGAGTAGGCGTAGTAGGCGACGGCTTCCTGCGTGCGGTCGGCGAATTCGACGGCTTCATTACTGGCGTAAGGGATGCGCAGCAGGTGCAGCGCATCCTGGAAGGCCATGGTGCCCAGACCCACGGGGCGGTGTTTCAGGTTGGAATTGCGCGCCTTGCCGACGTTGTAGAAGTTGATGTCGATGACGTTGTCCAACATGCGCATGGCGGTGCGGATGGTCTTCTGCAATTTCTCCAGGTCCAGGCTGCTGTCCTGGATGTGGTTGGCCAGGTTTACCGAGCCCAGGTTGCACACGGCGATTTCGTTGTCGTTGGTGTGCAGCGTGATTTCGGTGCACAGATTGGAACTGTGTACGACGCCGACGTGCTGGTTGGTGTAGCGCACGTTACAGGCATCCTTGAAGGTGATCCAGGGATGGCCGGTTTCGAACAGCATGGAAATCATCTTGCGCCACAGGCCGATGGCGGCGATTTTCTTGAATACCTTGATCTCGCCGCGCGCGGCCTTCTCTTCATAACGGGTGTAGGCGGCTTCGAAGGCCTGGCCGAACAGGTCATGCAGATCGGGCACGTCGGAGGGTGAGAACAGCGTCCACTCGGCGTTCTCCATCACCCGTTTCATGAACAGGTCCGGCACCCAGTTGGAGGTGTTCATGTCGTGCGTGCGGCGGCGGTCGTCGCCGGTGTTCTTGCGCAGTTCGAGGAATTCTTCGATGTCCATGTGCCAGGTTTCCAGGAAGGCGCATACCGCGCCCTTGCGCTTGCCGCCCTGATTCACCGCGACCGCCGTGTCGTTGGCGACTTTCAGGAAGGGCACCACGCCCTGCGATTTGCCGTTGGTGCCCTTGATGTAGGCGCCCAGGCTGCGCACCCGGGTCCAGTCGTTGCCGATGCCGCCGGCGAATTTCTGCAACAGGGCGTTTTCCTTGATGCCCTGGTAGATGCCGTCGAGGTCGTCGGGAATGGTGGTGAGGTAGCAGCTGGAAAGCTGGGAATGCCGGGTGCCGGCGTTGAACAGGGTGGGCGTGCTGCTCATGTAGTCGAAGCGCGAGAGCACTTCGTAGAACTCCAGGGCGCGCGCTTCGCGGTCGATCTCGTTGAGCGAGAGGCCCATCGCCACGCGCATGAAGAAGGCTTGCGGCAGCTCGATGCGGCGCTCGTCGATGTGCAGGAAATACCGGTCGTACAGGGTTTGCAAGCCGAGATACTGGAATTGCAGGTCGCGCTTCGAATCCAGCGCGGCAGCCAGGCGCGGCAGGTCGAACTGGCGCAGGCGCTCATCGAGCAGTTCAGCTTCGATGCCTGTCTGGATGTATTCCGGGAAGTAATCGGCATAGCGCGCGGCCATCTCGGCCTGGCCGACTTCCTCGCCCAGCACTTCGCGGCGGATGGAGTGCATCAAGAGGCGCGAGGTGGCGTAGTTGTATTCCGGGTCTTTTTCAATCAGCGAGCGCGCCGAGAGGATCAGCGAGCGGCGCACTTCGTCCATTGGCACGCCGTCGTAGATGTCGCGCAGGGTGGCTTGCAGGATGGCGTCCGGGTTGGTCTCTTTCAGGCCTTCGCAGGCCGCGCCGATCACCAAGGCCAGGTGCCGCAGGTCGAGCGGGTGGCGCTCGCCCAGTTCCAGGCAGAACAGTGCATGGTCATCGACCTGCTGCTGTTTCTGCTTGGCGCGCTCTTCGTTGCGCTTCTCGCGGTAGAGCACATAGGCGCGGGCGACTTCGTGTTCGCCGGAGCGCATCAGGGCCAGTTCGACCTGGTCCTGGATGTCTTCGATATGGAAGGTGCCGCCGTTGGGCTGGCGGCGGATCAGGGCGCCGACCACGTTGTCCGTGAGGTTCTCCACCCGTTCGCGGATGCGGGCGCTGGCGGCGGCCTGACCACCATTGACGGCGATGAACGCCTTGGTCAGGGCGACGGCGATCTTGCCGGGTTCGAAGGCAACCACGGCGCCATTGCGGCGGATGATCTTGTGGTCGGGATAGGCGGGGGTGGCGGGCGCTTCCGGCGAAAGCAGATCGTTGCCGGGGAGGGGATGGACGGGTGCCGGGAAGTCGGTTGAAAGCTGCATGGGTGCGTCTCCTTCGAGTCTGGTGCCGGTGTGGTCGCGGCATCCTGTGGTTTATTAGAAAACACTAAATCTATGGTATAGCGATATAGAGCGGCGCTAATTCTAGTGTTGACGACCTGCCCGTCAACCGCTTTTTTGTGCACAGGATGCCCACAGGAAAGGTACAGGGTTATCTACAGGGGCCGGGCGGCGCGCAGCGTTCAGGCACGGGCCGGGCGGGGGGCTGGCGGCGACTTATCCACAGAAAGTGCCGCACCCGCCGGGGTATCATGGCCGCCGTTTTTTCAACCGAAGACCGTCATGCGCAACACCGCCGTTCTCCTCATCGCCTGCCCCGACAACAAGGGTCTGGTCGCCGCCATCGCCAATTTTTTGCTCAAGCACAACGCCAACATCCTGCACGCTGATCAGCATCAGGACAGCGCCGCTGGCCTGTTTCTGATGCGGGTGGAATGGGCGCTGGAAGGCTTCGAACTGGGCTTGCACAAGTTCGACGAGTCCTTCGGACCCATCGCGGTGAAACACGACATGGCCTGGAATCTGTCGCTTTCCTCAGTGCGTCCGCGCATGGCGATCTTCGTGTCCAAGCTCGATCACTGTCTAGCTGATTTGCTATATCGCCACCATGCCGGCGAGCTGTACTGCGACATCCCCCTGATTATCAGCAACCATCCGGACACCCACTGGCTGGCCGAGGCTTACAAAATTCCTTTCCAGCACATTCCTGTCAGCAAGGAAAACAAGCAGGAAGCGGAGGCGCAGCAACGTGCACTGTTGGAAGCCCACCACGTCGATTTCATGGTGCTGGCGCGCTACATGCAGGTGTTGTCATCCGGGTTCATCGCCCATTACCTCAACCGCATTATCAACATCCACCACTCCTTCCTGCCCGCCTTTCACGGTGCCAAGCCCTACCAGCGCGCCTTTGATCGGGGGGTAAAGTTGATTGGTGCGACTTCTCATTACGTGACAGAAGATCTGGACGACGGCCCGATCATCGAACAGGACGTCACCCGTATCTCGCATCGTGACGATCTGGAAACCCTGGTGCAAAAGGGTGCTGACCTGGAAAAAGTGGTGCTGTCGCGCGCCGTGCGCTGGCACATCGACAATCGCATCCTGGTCTATGGCAACAAGACGGTGGTGTTCGACTGAGGGATGTAGCGTCGGCATTATGTCCCGACGGGACGGTACCCCTTGGGGCCTTGCCGGCACGGCCGGCTCGAGGCCGATGCTTCAAGTAGTCGTTCGAGCCTGCCAGGCCGCCCGAGAATGGGAAAGCCGGCGCAAGGCCGGCTTTCCCATGGGTATGCGCCCTGAGGGGCACCGGGAAATCTTAACTCTCGTGCGATTTCTTGGCTAGCTTGGCCCAGATAAACAAGCCCATAACAATAATGAAACCGATGGTGAACAGGCTAAGTAGCCCGATGGGGGAGTTGAACAACAGATTCATCACGACGTCCATGTGCGTGCTCCTATTGATTGCCCCTTTATGGGTGCGTTGAGGGTTTGCTTCCTTCGGCTACCAGCTCTGTCATGCCAGAGAAGGGTGCCATCCACTGGCCGCTGATCCGCCAGGCCTGGTCTTCCGGTTCGAGTACCAGAATTCGCTTTCCCGACCCCGTGTTCGGTACAGGAACAATATACGATAAATCGTGCGAACGATCCAAGAGGATATGAATATCCTGATTATCTTGGGTGGGGTGCACGATGTTAAGTGAAACATGCCTGGGCGTTGCCATCAGCCGCCCTTTCAGCGTGACTTCAATCTGGCCGTTTCTCACGCTTAGATGAGCAATCAGCCCCATTGCGGCGGCTGCTTTGTCGGCATCGGTCAATTGCGACACCACCGCAAGGCCTTCCTTGCGGTAATCGGCCTTGACCAGGCTGTCCGGGTTGTGGGCGGCGATGAAATAAGTGGTGAAGCTGGCGATGACGGCGGTGGCAGGCAGTCCGGCGACCAGCCAGACCATGGGTTCCTTCCACCAGGGGCGACTTGGAGCGGGATCGAGCGCCATCCTGTTTCCGCTTTATTTCAAAAAGCTGGATTTTGCTTCACGCACGATCTTGGGATTTTCATCCGCCTGAATCGTGAACAAGACCGGTTGGCTGGGACGATTCAACTCGCCAGGATCAGCGCGCAGCACGACATTGTGGTTGACTGTACTCAAGGCCGAAACCCCCACGTTGTCGCCTGTTGTCACTAGCAACCCTTTGATGCCGCTGGCCTTTATGCGGTAATGATGGGCGCTGTTTTCCATGTTGATGATGCGCAACTGGTACAGGTTCTCGATCTGCCCATTCTCGACTTCCCGCGACAGCGTCAAGCGGTCGCGAATCACGTCGACACGCATGGGAATACGCATGGCCAGGGTGTAGAAGAAGGCGGCGGTGATGATGCTGACGACGGCGATGTAGAACAGTGTGCGCGGACGGAATACATGCTTGGGGATTTCCTTGTCGCTGTAGACACCGTCGATGGCGTTCTGCGTCGAGTAGCGGATAAGTCCCTTGGGGTAGCCCATTTTGTCCATGACCTGATCACAGGCGTCGACACAGGCCGCGCAACCGATGCACATGTATTGCAGACCGTTGCGGATGTCGATGCCAGTCGGGCAGACCTGTACACAGATGCCGCAGTCCACGCAATCGCCCAGACCTTGCGTCTTGTAGTCGGCGCCTTTCCTGCGCGTGCCGCGCGACTCGCCGCGCTGGTAGTCATAGGTGATGATCAGGGTGTCGGTATCGAACATCACGCTCTGGAAGCGGGCGTAGGGGCACATGTATTTACACACCTGCTCGCGCATGAAGCCAGCGAAGCCCCAGGTGGCGAAACCGTAAAACAGAATCCAGAAGGTTTCCCAGGGGCCGGTCGAGAGTGCGAGAACTTCCTGGCCTAAAACGTGAATAGGCGTGAAATAGCCCACGAAGGTAAACCCCGTCCAGAGTGACAACAGCACCCAGGCCACATGCTTGCCGCCCCGGCGGAGGAGCTTTTCGCCGTTCCAGGGCATGGCGTTGAGCTTCTGCTGCTTCTTGTAGTCACCCTCGATCCAGCTTTCGATCCAGATGAATAACTCGGTGTAAACCGTTTGCGGGCAGGCATAACCGCACCAAAGGCGGCCGGCGATGGCGGTGAACAGGAACAGGCCGAGCGCGGAGAGAATCAGAATGACGGCCAGCCAGATGAAATCCTGCGGCCAGAAAACCAGATCAAACAGATAGAACTTGCGTGCGCCCAGATCGAAGAGAACCGCCTGGCGATCATTCCAGGTAATCCAGGGAAGGCCGTAGAAGATCGCTTGGGTAAAGACCACCAGCGCGATGCGCCAGTAATTGAAAATGCCGGTTACGGCACGCGGATAGATTTTCTGGTGAACGGCGTAGAGCGATTGCTCGGCGTCGCTTCCAGCATCCTTGATGATGGGGATGCCTTCAATTTTATGGTCAGACACAGTATTCCTCTCTCTCAATAAAGGTATCAGTCAAGCGAGCCTGTCCTCCATGCCTGTCTCCGGTGAGCCCTCTGTTTATCTTGCCTGGGGTCATTGTCGTGCCGGAAGCCAGCCCACTCTCGCGAATAAGCTGGGTTCCGGGGCCGGCCCACATGGGGCCGGCCTCATAGCCCTTGCAGGCTTAGTTTGCCGCGGGAGCCGCTACTGCGGGATCCGCGTCAGCCGGTGCCTCGGGAGTGGTGGGTGCCGGGGGAACCGGCTGCTGGCCACCACCTAGACCCCAGATATAGGCGGCTAGCAGGTGAACCTTGGCTTCGCCCAGACCTTTGTGCTCAGGCATACCTTCCTTGCGGCCTTTGAGGATGCTCTGCACGATGGCGGATTCGCTGCCCCCATACTCCCAGGCATCATCCGTCAGGTTGGGGAATCTGGCTTCTTTGTTGCCTTTGCCATCCTCACCATGGCAACCGGCGCAAGCGGCAAACTTGGCCTGGCCGGCGGCGGCGAGCGCTGCATCATGCGGTTTGCCACCGAGAGACAGGACATAGTTCGCGACTTCTTTGGCACCCGGCTCGCCACCCACAGCATCCCCCATCGGTGGCATCTCGGCTTCAAGGCCATTGCTGATGCTGGTCCGGATGTCCTCGGGCGTGCCGCCGAACAGCCATAGATTATCAGTCAGGTTGGGGAAGCCCTTGCCGCCCTGGGCGCTGGAGCCGTGGCATTGGGAACAGTAGGTCATGAACAGGTTCTGGCCCATTTGCTTGGCTTTCGGGTCCGCCGCGACCGCCATCAGGTCTTGCGACTTGAACGGCGCCATGACCTTGTCGAACTCGGCGTCGACGGCATCCTTGTCATCCTTCCATTCCTGGTAGGAAGTCCATCCCAGTGTGCCGGCGAACTTGCCCATGCCCGGATAGAGCACCAGGTAGCCAATGGCAAAGACAATCGTGCCGTAGAACAGCCATATCCACCAGCGCGGCAGCGGGTTGTTGAGTTCCTGCAGGTCGCCATCCCAAGTGTGGACCATCACTTCGGCCTGCTCGCCTTCGGCGAGTTTCTTGGTGGTCTGGTTGCTGAGCACCCAGAGTGAAAACAGGATGCCAACGACAGTGAATGCGGCAATGTAGTAATGCCAGAACTCACTGAAAAAGTCTGATCCAGCAAAATCGGTCATGTTAAGTGTCTCCTAGTCTGTACGGCGTTTACCGGTTTCCCTGGCGTCTTCCTGGAAGGGAAGATTGGCGGCGTCCTCGAATTTCTGCTTGTTCTCGCGGCGGAAAGCCCACCAGAGGATGACGATGAACAGCAGAAAGAAGAGGACGGTGACCACTGCACCAAAGGTGCCGGTGTCCATGTCACTTGTCCTTCGGCGCGGAAGTGCCCAGCACTTGCAGGTAGGCGATCAGGGCCTTCATTTCCGTCGTGCCTTCCAGCATGGCGGGCGCTTCGGCGATTTCCTGCTCCGTATAGCCATGGCCGACGATGTTGAGCGTCTTCATCTTCGCCTGGATGTCGGCGGCGTCCGCGGGCGCCTCCGCCAGCCAGAAATAGGAAGGCATGTTGGATTCCGGTACCACGTCACGCGGGTTCATCAGGTGGGTGTAGTGCCAGTCATCCGAGTAACGCCCACCGACGCGGTGCAAGTCCGGGCCAGTACGCTTTGAACCCCACTGGAATGGGCGGTCATAGACGAACTCGCCGGCCACGGAGAAGTGGCCATAACGCTCGGTCTCGGCGCGGAACGGACGCACCATCTGGGAATGGCAGTTGTAGCAGCCTTCCCGGATGTAGATGTCGCGACCGGTCAATTGCAGCGCGTTGTAGGGTTTGAGTCCTTCCACGGGTTGCATGGTCGATTTCTGGAAGAACAGTGGCAAGATCTGGACCATACCGCCGATGGACACGACGATGAACGTCAGGACCATCAGCCAGCCGATGTTCTTTTCAAGAGCCTTGTGTGAAAACATGCGATGTCTCCTTTCCGTTAAACGTAACGGATTAAGCCGCGACGGCTTCGGGGATACGGGCGTCGTTCACCGCTTTGCCTGCGGCGACGGTCTTCCACACGTTGTAAGCCATCAACAGCATGCCCGCGAAGAACATGGTGCCGCCGATCAGGCGAATCGTATAGAAGGGGTACATGGCGGCGACGGATTGGGCGAAGCTGTAAGTCAGCGTGCCGTCTGTGTTGGTCGCGCGCCACATCAGACCCTGTGCCACACCGGCAATCCAGAGTGCTGCGATGTAGAGCACCACGCCGATGGTCGACCACCAGAAGTGCACGTTGATCAGCTTCACACTGTGCATCTCCTCGCGGCCAAACAGGCGCGGGATGAGGTGGTACAGGGAGCCGATCGTAACCATTGCCACCCAGCCGAGCGCGCCAGAGTGCACGTGGCCGACAGTCCACTCGGTGTAGTGGGACAGCGCGTTCACGGTCTTCACCGACATCATCGGGCCTTCGAAGGTTGACATGCCGTAGAAGGACATGGCGGTGATCAGGAACTTCAGGATCGGGTCAGTGCGCAGCTTATGCCAGGCACCAGACAGGGTCATGATGCCGTTCATCATGCCACCCCAGGAAGGCGCTAGCAGCATCAGCGAAAACACCATGCCGAGAGACTGCGCCCAGTCGGGCAGCGCGGTATAGAGCAGGTGGTGCGGACCGGCCCACATGTAGATGAAGTTCAGGGTCCAGAAGTGCACGATGGACAGGCGGTAGGAATAGATCGGGCGGCCAGCCTGCTTGGGAATGAAGTAGTACATCATGCCCAGGAAGGCGACGGTCAGGAAGAAGCCCACCGCGTTGTGCCCATACCACCACTGCACCATCGCATCCTGCACACCGGCATAGGCGGAGTAGGATTTCAGCCAGCTACCACCGCCCAGTGCCCACGGCAACTCGGCGCTGTTGACCAGGTGCAGCAGGGCAATGGCGAGGATATAGGCGCCGAAGAACCAGTTGGACACATAGATGTGCTTGGTCTTGCGGATGACGATGGTGCCGAGGAACAACACGGCGTAAGCCACCCAGACCACGGTGATCAACAGGTCAATGGGCCATTCCAGTTCGGCGTATTCCTTGCCGGTGGTGTAGCCCATGGGCAGCGAGACCGCCGCCAGCAGGATAATTAGTTGCCAGCCCCAGAATACGAAGGATGCCAGGCCGTCGGACAGCAGACGAGTCTGGCAGGTGCGCTGGACGATATACAGCGAAGTGGCGAACAACCCACAGCCGCCGAAAGCGAAGATGACTGCGTTGGTGTGCAGCGGACGCAGGCGTCCGTAGGAGAGGTAAGGAGCCAGAGGCCCCAGGGATTCGGTCAATGTAGGCCAGATGAGTTGAGAGGCGATGATGACGCCCACCAACATCCCGACAATTCCCCATACAACAGTCATGATGGCGAACTGGCGGACGACCTTGTAGTTGTAGGTTGCTTCCATACGGGTCTCCTTGAGCAGTTGAGGCTGGGTCTAAATTTTATTGACGTCGAGAACTCGACATCCGAATGCTATTGACCGGCTTGCTTAAAGTCAATGGACGTTGTTGTCTGATTTTTCCTGTGCGGCTGACTCAGCCATGAGCGATATTGGCTCGTCGTCCATCAGGATGCGGTGCGCCGGGCCTTCCATATCTTCAAACTGGCCGCTTTTGACGGCCCAGAGAAAGGCGTAAGCGATAACCACCACGAAGACCAGGCTGAGGGGGATCAGGAGATAGAGGATGTCCATGAGATCAGAGGCGGGTGAGTCATTCTGGATGAGGGTACATAGGGAGGAGGACATTTCCTCAGGGGGCTACATGGTATCAATAGAATTTAATTATTTGATGTAACTACTCAGGTGCCCTTGCCGTAACCGAAGCTCAAGCGAAACGAGGCTGGGGCGGTTGGCCTTGGAAGGTCAGGGTGAGCGCCTGAAAGAGGTTGGCGCCCTGCTTGTGCAGGGTTGCGAGGTAGGAACGGATGGTGCAGAAGGTATCGGCGCCGTTCTGGGTTCTGAATCCGCCGGAGATTTTTTGTTTGAGCTTGGGCATGCGAACGGCCTGCTCGGCAAGGTTATTGGTGAAGGGGACGTCGTGGTCAGTCGCAAAGCGCCAAACATCATCCGCATAGGTGCGCATTCGCCAGATCCGGTTGGCCGCCTTGCTCTGTCGGGTGCGGCCCCGTTTCCCCGATTTCGGGACGAGGGGATTCAGGACATCGCCCTCGGCGAGTATTTCCTGATAACGGAAACGGAAGTTAGCGAGCTGCGCAGTCGGCATCGGGCCGGCGAGGACGTTGACCTGGTCGCAGGTGGCCACCAGCAGGTCAATCATGCGGCCAGCCCAGGGCTGGCCCAGTTCCTCGAAGACATAGGTCAGTTCACGCAAGTGGTGGGCATTGCACAAACCGTGCTGACACGCGAGCTCGCGATAGGGCCTCCAGCCATCGTGAATCAGCGTGCCGAGAAATCCGGGGAGGATGCCCAGGGCATCGAAAGCCTGCCTGCCCCGTTTTGCATGGCACGCAACCCAGGTCAGGGTTGTGGTCGCCAGCACATGCATCCAGTGCAGCGAGCCCGCAACCCGCATCCCGGTTTCATCGGCATGGGCCACTTCAGCGGCTTGAATCGCCTGGCCGATCGCGCCCACCGTGGCGGTGAGACGATCCCGTGCTTCCTCGCTCGCGGCCAGCACCGTGGCCTCCGCCATTGGCAGGCCGAAGAAGTCGCCCATCAAGGCCGCAGTACGCTGCACCGGCAGCATGTGGTGATGGGTCAAATGCACGACCGCAGCCAGGGCTGCCGGCCCATATTGAACCGGCGCCGAGACGCCTTCGGGAAAGGTTCCCCGGCAAATCTTGCCGCAAAGGCGGCAAGAAGCGGCAGAAACCTGATGTTCGGTCACCTCGAAACGCAGTGGCGGGAGGTCGAACACTTGGCGCACTTCAACGACTTTTGCGTCGTTCAAGGCGTGATGGCATCCGTCACAGTGCGATGGTGCGGGGTGCTGCACGACCCGATCCGGTTTGCTGACTTGCTTGAGCGTTCCGCCGGGGTGCCCCTTCTGACCGCCATTCGGATGCTTCCCAGACTGGCGCAGCGACTTGGGCTTCGGCTTGTTCAGCCCATCCGAGGACGGCGGCTTGCTCGAATTGCGGCTGTTCTGCGCCAGCCTGGCTTCCAGTTCAACGACCCTGGCCATCAGTGCCCGCACCTGGGCGAAAAGCTCGCGGATCAGGTCATCTTTCTCGGCCACACTCAGCCGTGCAAGGTCAGGCAGTTCGTCCATACCTCTCCCATGAGCACGTTCCATGCCAGGCACCTGAGTAGTTACTTATAGGCTCTGTTCGCGAATGCTGTGGTTAAGCATGGTCACCCATGGCCAAAGCCAGCCACTGTGGGGGTTTCAGGACGTCAGCCGATTTACGGTCCAGCGTCCGGAACCATCCCAGGTAGTTTTCGAGATAGCGTGTGGCCACGCCGTTGAACTTCCGGACCCAGGTTTTGAGCCGGCTATGGTACGCATTCACGTTCTGGATATGCCAGGCGCCGTCCACA
>Ga0210033_1001677_pt1 | contig 19921 bp, 15 predicted proteins | sample CryGeymeta201501_FD_185465 | JGI IMG/M metagenome (GOLD analysis project Ga0210033, IMG submission 185465) | Groundwater microbial communities from Crystal Geyser aquifers in Utah, USA - Crystal Geyser metaG 2015-01 (SPAdes) (version 2) | ecosystem: Environmental > Aquatic > Deep subsurface >... | reverse complement strand
CACACCGTTTCCGCAGCGTTAACGCTGCGGCCCCATTGAAGGCGGGCGCCGTGGGCCCGCTCCGCCCGGGCTTTCGTGGTTTCCGCAGCGTTAACGCTGCGGCCCCATTGAAGGCGTAGCTGCGCGTCTTCCCCCGTGTCTACGAACAGGTTTCCGCAGCGTTAACGCTGCGGCCCCATTGAAGGGCCAGGAATGAAGCGGCCATCGCCACGATGAAATCGTGTTTCCGCAGCGTTAACGCTGCGGCCCCATTGAAGGTGCGCCCCCGGAGGAGGGCGCTCCGAACGATCTTGGTCGTTTCCGCAGCGTTAACGCTGCGGCCCCATTGAAGGCTGGAGGATGTCGAACTCACTGAACTCCGCCCCCTCCGGTTTCCGCAGCGTTAACGCTGCGGCCCCATTGAAGGACTCAGATGATTTTCAATGTCGCTCTTACTGGCGAGTTTCCGCAGCGTTAACGCTGCGGCCCCATTGAAGGGACACCCCATTCCCGCCGACCATGGCCACCACGTTCGTTTCCGCAGCGTTAACGCTGCGGCCCCATTGAAGGGCGCGCCGGGGGTGGCCCCCGGCGCCTGCTGGGCGGGTTTCCGCAGCGTTAACGCTGCGGCCCCATTGAAGGTTCGTGGCCTGGCGCCACAGCTCCCCCTCCTTCGTGTTTCCGCAGCGTTAACGCTGCGGCCCCATTGAAGGTTGGCGGCCGCGCGCGCCACAAACATGGCGCGCCAGTTTCCGCAGCGTTAACGCTGCGGCCCCATTGAAGGTCTCCCACCACGCGATACTCGCGATCGACGCTGAGAGTTTCCGCAGCGTTAACGCTGCGGCCCCATTGAAGGGCGCCGGACCCGCTAGATCAAGTCGTCATTGAAAAGTTTCCGCAGCGTTAACGCTGCGGCCCCATTGAAGGCGAGGCTGCTCTTCCCGTGGCACGCCGCCGCCATCGCGTTTCCGCAGCGTTAACGCTGCGGCCCCATTGAAGGTCGGTGATCCGGTTGGCCCTCTCCTCCTTCACGTTCGTTTCCGCAGCGTTAACGCTGCGGCCCCATTGAAGGGGGGACGCCTTGGCCTGCTTCTTCACGTACTGGCTGGTTTCCGCAGCGTTAACGCTGCGGCCCCATTGAAGGCTGGGCAGCCTGGCTTAGGATGGCCGCCATGTTCTCGTTTCCGCAGCGTTAACGCTGCGGCCCCATTGAAGGTGCTGAGTCCCATCGTTCAGAGAGCGTAATCTCCTGGTTTCCGCAGCGTTAACGCTGCGGCCCCATTGAAGGTGGACGACATCGGGGACCGTCTGCCCGAGTTGTCGAGTTTCCGCAGCGTTAACGCTGCGGCCCCATTGAAGGGCGTATTGGGGTCATCGCCATACATTTTATTCACGAGTTTCCGCAGCGTTAACGCTGCGGCCCCATTGAAGGGCGTTGATGTCCACCGGGTGAGATCGCGCCGTCATCAGGTTTCCGCAGCGTTAACGCTGCGGCCCCATTGAAGGCCCCCCTCGGACTCGCTGTTGAACATAACTCTATCCTGTTTCCGCAGCGTTAACGCTGCGGCCCCATTGAAGGATGTTGTCGTTGTCCAAGAGCCCGGCCCCCGAAACGTTTCCGCAGCGTTAACGCTGCGGCCCCATTGAAGGGAGTCAGTCGCCCGCGTAGTCGCCCGGTGCTGGTAGGTTTCCGCAGCGTTAACGCTGCGGCCCCATTGAAGGCAACCGGCCACACGCGATGGAGTGGTTCGTCAGCCAGTTTCCGCAGCGTTAACGCTGCGGCCCCATTGAAGGGAAGAGGTTGACTAAGATCTTGTTGAAGTCGTCCGTCGTTTCCGCAGCGTTAACGCTGCGGCCCCATTGAAGCGCATCGCCGGGAAATCGAACAAAACCCCGATCCATTGTTTCCGCAGCGTTAACGCTGCGGCCCCATTGAAGCGCGGCACCCTGGCCGAGGGCGGAAGCCCCCCCCTGGTTTCCGCAGCGTTAACGCTGCGGCCCCATTGAAGCGCCGATGGGTCATCCATCCGCGCGGCGATGGTCCCGTTTCCGCAGCGTTAACGCTGCGGCCCCATTGAAGCCACCCCTGGCAGGTGTCGATGGCGCCGGGCCCGTTCGTTTCCGCAGCGTTAACGCTGCGGCCCCATTGAAGCATCGCGGCACGGATCGCATCGTGGAGGGGAAAATAAATGTTTCCGCAGCGTTAACGCTGCGGCCCCATTGAAGCGAGGGTCCTCACGCCGCGGGACGTGAGCAGGGCGCCGGTTTCCGCAGCGTTAACGCTGCGGCCCCATTGAAGCCACTGGCTGAAAAGGTCCAGAGGGTTGTTGCCAACCGGTTTCCGCAGCGTTAACGCTGCGGCCCCATTGAAGCGAGCAGGGAAGTGTCCACCTGGACAAGCTGGCTGCCGCGTTTCCGCAGCGTTAACGCTGCGGCCCCATTGAAGCCCGATCTCGTCCATCACCGAGACCAGCGTCTCCAGTCGGGTTTCCGCAGCGTTAACGCTGCGGCCCCATTGAAGCAGACCGGGTTGGTCGGCGGCGCGGGTCTCGTCGTCCAGTTTCCGCAGCGTTAACGCTGCGGCCCCATTGAAGCACCCGCCTCAGCCGAGAGGAGATCGACACGCTGAGCCTGTTTCCGCAGCGTTAACGCTGCGGCCCCATTGAGGCGCTGTGCGGGTGCATCTTCTTCGACTCCGTCGGACCAAGACGGGCGGCCGTGTCGCGGCGGAGTGGCCGTGTTTGGTGGGGAGGGTGGGGGGGTACGGCTTAGGGGGTGCCGGTCTTACGGCTGGCGGTGGAGTTGTCGGCGGGTGCGCCCGAGGGCGGTGGCACAGGTGATCAGGCCGATGAGCAGGAGCGGCCAGCGCCAGGAGTCGGGGACCTGTTTGGTCTTGAAGGCTTGCCAGACGAGGAGGGTGCCCATGAGGGCGAGCAGCAGGGTGTGGAGGGCGCGGCCGGCGGGGTCGGTGTGGTGGAGGTGGAGATGGCCGGTGAGGCGGTTGATCCGCGGCGCGGCTGCGAGGGTGGCGAGGGCGATGGCGGCACCGAGGAGCGCGGCGGCGAGGACGTCGCCGGGAAAGTGGACGGCGTTGTAGACGCGCGAGACGCCGACTGCCGCGGCCGTCAGGTAGAGCAGGGGCCGGAGGCGCGGGAAGCGGTGGCCGACGACGCCGGCGATGGCGACGGCGGTGGTGGTGTGGCCGGAGGGGAAGGAGAGGTTGCCGAGGTGGGGGCCGAGGAGGTGGAGGCCGGTGATCACCTGCGACGGGCGCAACCGGCAGACGAGGTGCTTGAGCCAGCCGACCGCCGCCGCCGTCGCGACCAGGCTGAGGAGGGCCTCGGTGAGGAAGGGGCGGCGCACCACCATTGCCGCCCACAAGAGCAGCAGGAGCACGACCGCCGCGTCGCCGAGCATGGTGACGTGGACCGTCACCCGGTCGAGCGACGGCGTCCGCAGGTGGTGCTGCACCGCGAGGAAGAGGGCGTGGTCGAATCTTTGGGCCGGGGCGGTGGTGAGCGCCCAGGCGAGGAGGGCGAGGGCGGCGAGGAGGAGGGCGAGCGCCAGGGCGCGCCGCCGGTGGGGGGGCGAACCGATCACCGGTTCAGAGACCATCGCAAAGTTGTGGCAACGACGTCCCGTCCCCCGCGTACTGGAGAGCGAGCGCTCGCCGGTTCAGGGACCACCGCAAGGTTGTGACCCGGCGGCGCGGGAGATCGCGCCGCCGGGCGGCAACATGGGCCTTTGGAGCCTGTTGGACTGGGTCTCGATCGACCGCGAGGCAGGGGATGGTCGCTCGGAGCCGGGCGTGGGCTCGGGCTCGAATCAAGGTTCGGAGCGGGGTCCGTGGTCGTTGCCGAGGAGTCTGTCGGACTCGGTCGATCGTGATTTGAGAAGAGGCGGGTTCGAGCCCGGATTGGGAGCCATTCATCGAGCTACGTGGGGCTAGGCGCCGAAGAACGGCCCACGATCCGGGCCCACGAGTCCGGGCATGGGTCCGCTCGCTGCACTCGATCGGGACAAAGTCCAATAGGCTCCTAGCCCCACGATGGTCCTTGAATGGGTCCCGATCCGGACTTGCGCCGGGCGCGGGCGGCGGCTGGATGCGGATTTGCAGGTGATGGTCCTTGAATGGGTCCCGATCCGGACTTGCGCCCGCCTCTTCTCGCCACGATCGACCGCGTCCAACCGCTCCCTCACCTGCATGGTTCACCGTGAATCTGCTCCGCTCAGGCAAGCGGGCGGATCTTTTGCCCGTGTCCTCGTCCGAGTCGTCGACTGGCGTGGCCCGCCTGCCGGGGAGCTCGGACTTGCGGGCCGGCTGGGGTCTACGGCCGGGGCCACGTCTGCGCGCCAATCTCGGGTGCGCCATGCGGGTTAGCTCTCGATGCCGTAGGAGGAGAGGGGGCGGCCGACGGAGTGGTAGTTGAAGCCGGCCTCCTTCATGCGCACCGGGTTGTAGACGTTGCGCAGGTCGACAAAGGTGGGGGTGGTGAGGGTCTGCTTGATCCGTTCGAGGTCGAGGTTGCGGAAGACATTCCACTCGGTGACCAGGGCGACGCAGTCGGCGCCCGCGGTGGCCTCGTAGGCGTCGGTGCAGTAGACGACGTGATCCATCTCCGCCTTCGAGGTCTCCATCGCCGCCGGGTCGTAGGCGCGCACCCGCACGCCGGCCGCTTGCAGGCCGCGGACGATGACGATCGCCGGTGCCTCGCGCATGTCGTCGGTGTTCGGCTTGAAGGCGAGGCCGAGGAGGGCCACGGTCTTGCCTTCCGGGTTGGCACCGAGGGCGGTGAGGATCGCCTGCAGGCCGCGCTGCTTCTGCCGTTCGTTCACCGCCACGACGCTCTCGATGATCTCAAAGCGGTAGTCGTGGCTGCATGCGATGTGGGTGAGCGCGAGGGTGTCCTTGGGGAAGCAGGAGCCGCCGTAGCCAGGGCCGGCGTGGAGGAACTTGGCGCCGATGCGCTGGTCGAGCCCCATCCCCTTGGCCACGTCCTGGACGTTGGCGCCGACTTTCTCACACAGGTTGGCGCACTCGTTGATGAAGGAGATCTTGGTGGCGAGGAAGGCGTTGGCGGCGTACTTGATGAGCTCGGCGGTCTCCGGGTTGGTGATCACCATCGGCGTTTCAATCAAATAGAGCGGCCGGTAGAGGTCCTGAAGGATGGCGCGCGCCCGCTCGTCGTCGAGGCCGATCACCACCCGGTTGGGACGCATGCAGTCCTCGATGGCGGACCCTTCGCGGAGGAACTCGGGGTTGGAGGCGATGTCCACCCGGTGCCTGCCCTGCAACACCTCCTCCATGATTTTCTTCACCCGCCGCGCGGTCCCCACCGGGACGGTGGATTTGTTGACGATCAGCTTGTAGCCGTCCATCGCCGCGGCGACGTCGCGCGCCACCTGCTCTACGTACTGGAGGTCGGCGGAGCCATCCGTTCCCGGTGGCGTGCCGACGGCGATCATCACCACCAGCGACGAGTCGACCCCCTCTTTGAGGTTGGTGGTGAAGGTGAGGCGCCCCTCGGCGACGTTCTTCGCCACCATCCGGTCGAGGCCGGGCTCGTAGATGGGGATCTCGCCCCGGTGCAGCGCCGCGATCTTGGCCTCGTCGTTGTCCACGCAGGTGACGTGGACGCCGAACTCGGCGAAGCAGGTGCCGGTGACGAGGCCAACGTAGCCGGTGCCGATGACGCAAATGTTCATGGGAAGCCTTTCCTGAAGGGGTAGAGATGGCTAGACGTGTTTCCTATCCCGAATGGTAGGTAAAACGCGCGGTGCGCCGTAAGAGCACCAGGGGACAAAAAAGTTTCGCTCCGTACGCTGGCGAGTCCGCGGATGATCTGCTCTCACGACGGGTCCGTCGCCAGACCGCTGGCCGGCAGGTGCGCCGGTGTCACCCGTGATGGACCCCCGGCGATCGTTGCGGACCATGGGCTGGGAGCGCGGGGCCGGGGATGGTCGGAGGGCATGGACCGTTACCGCATCTTCGCCACCGCCTCGCTTGCCCGGGCGCGGGCCCAGGAATCGAGGGCCAGGATCTCGTCGAGGGTGGCCGGCGGTGGGCAGGTGCACGCGGCCATCGCTGTCTCGATCACCGCGGGGATGGCGGTGAACGGCAGGCGGTTGGCGAGGAAGGCGGCCACTGCGGTTTCGTTGGCGCCGTTGAGGACGCATGGCAATGAGCCCCCGGCGGCGAGGGCGGCGAAGCCGAGGCGCAGGCAGGGGAAGCGGTCCAGATCCGGGGCGGTGAAGTGGAGCGGGGTGGCGGTAAGGTCGAGACGCTCCGTCACGCCGGCGACCCGCCGCGGGCCGGTGAGGGCGTAGGCGATGGGGCCGCGCATGTCCGGCCGGCCGAGTTGGGCGAGCATCTGGCCGTCGCGCAGCTCCACGATCGAGTGGACGATGGACTCGGGGTGGACCACCACCTCGATGGTTGCCTCGGCTCCGTCGCTGATGAAGAGGTGGCGCGCCTCGATCACCTCCAGCCCTTTGTTCATTAAGGTGGCGGAGTCGATGGAGATCTTCTCGCCCATCGACCAGTTGGGGTGGGCGAGGGCCTGGGCGCGGGTCACCGTGGTGAGGTCGATCTCCGGGTGGCCGTGAAAGGGGCCGCCCGAGGCGGTGAGAATGATCCGTCGCACGTCCTCGGCGCGGCAGCCTTGCAGGCACTGGTAGACCGCCGAGTGCTCCGAGTCGACCGGGATGAGGCGGCCACCGCCGGCGGCCATCTCGGCGAGAAAGAGGTCGCCGGCCATCACCAGGGCCTCTTTGTTCGCCAGGGCGACGTCTTTGCCGGCGCGGGCGGCGGCGAGGGTCGGGGCGAGGCCGGCGCCCCCGACGATCGCGGCCAGCACCGTGTCGCACTCGGGCAGGGTGGCGACTTGCTCCAGCCCCGCCGGGCCGGCGACCAGCTCGGTGGCGGTGGCGCCGACCCGCTCCATAAGCTCGGGCAGCAGGGCCGGGTCCGCGATTGCCGCGACTGCCGGCCGGAACTCGGTGACCACCGCGGCGAGGGCGGCAACTTGCTGGTGGGCGGTGAGCCCCACGACCCGCACCTCCTCCGGGTAGCGGCGCACGAGGTCGAGGGTGGAGCGGCCGATGGAGCCGGTGGCGCCAAGGAGGGAGAGGTTGCGCATGGGGCGGGCACGGTAGCACGGGGACTCCGGGGGGGGATCGCGGGGGTGGTGAACGGCGGCGGGCGCGCGGCGAAGGTAGCCTTTCGTGACCACATTCCTGCCTTGCCGGGGCGCGCTGGCGCCTGGCTTCTGGGCGTGAATCAACCCGCCACCATGGCTTGTCGATAAGGCAGGGGAGCGGCGTCTGGCGACTCCGGAAGGAGGCTTCCTTGTTCGGTTTTGGAAAAAACGAGACGAAGGATTCGACCGAGGCCACCGGGGTCATTCCGGTGCACCGGGGTGGCCTGATCGCCTTCCTCAAGCGGCGGATCAACCCCCTGGCGGCGGATCGTGAGGAGAAGTTCGCCCGCCTGGAGGCGCGCGTGGCGAGCGGCGTCGCCACCGGCGATCAGTTCAATCAGCTCGGTGACATGAAGCAGGAGAAGGGGCTCAGGGACGACGCCCTCGATCTCTACAAGTCGGCCTGCGATCAGTTCCTCGAAGAGGACCTGGTGGTCAAGTCGATCGCGGTCATCAAGAAGATCGTCAAGCAGTTCCCGGAGGACGCCTGCGCGACCGAGATGTACGTCCGCCTTGGTGACTTGAACCAGCGGCGCGGCATGGTGGCCAACGCCAAGGAGGCGTACCTCGCGGCGGCGCAGCGCTACCAAGAGCATGGCGCCATTCGCGACGCCCTCGGCGTCTTCCAGCGCCTTGCCGACCTGTTGCCCGACAACGTCGAGCTCAATGCCGACCTCGGCCGCATGTACGCCAAGGAGGGGATGAAGGCGGAGGCGTCGACCCAATACGGGCGCACCGCCCAGCGCCTCATCGAGATGGGCGACCTGCGCCGTGCGCGGGAGCTATGTCTCTCCAGCCTCGGGCAGAAGGCGGGCAACCGCGATGCCCTGCGTGGCCTGCTGCACATCGCCCTGGTGGAGGAGGACTACGCGGAGGCGGATGCCTACATGGGCCATCTCAGCGACTACGTCGAGTCGGACTGGGAGCTGCTCAAGGCGTACGGCGACCTCCTTGCCCACCAGGGGCGGGTGGAAGAGGCGACGATCCAGTACCAGAAGGCGTCGGCCCTCAACCCGATGAACCAGGAGCTGGAGCAGGCGCTGCACGCGGTAAGCCACGCGCGCCTCCCGGCCCCCGAGGTCACGACCCCGGTCACGACTCCGGTCACGGTCGCGGGCGATGGGGAGATGGAATCGGCGCCGGTCATCGAGCTCGACGATCAGGCGGTCGCCGGCTTCGATCCCACCTGTCTGGCGGCCATCGGCGAGGTTGAGGTCGATGTCCCAGAGGCGGCGGTGGACGAGGCCGCGGAGGAGGGGGCGGACGAGGGCGGTGGTCCGGCGGCGGTCGAGTTGGAGGACTACACCGCCCTCTTCGATCAAGGCACGGCGGGCGAGGCGGAGGGGGTCGCGCCGGCCACGGTGGCCGCGGCCACCGAGGGCGAGGGGGTGGGGGAGAGCGCGCCGCCGGTGGTGGACGAGGCCGAGGTGGAGCGCCAGCTCACCGAGGCACGATTCTACGAAGAGATCGGCATGGGCGCGGAGGCCACGGCGGTTTGGCGCTCCCTCATGGAGGTGATTCCCGACCACCCGCAGGTGGTGGCGGCGATGGCGCGGCTCGGCCTGGGGACCCTCTCCCCCGCGGCCACGATTCCCGCGGTCGCCACCCCGGCGGCCCCGATCGCCGCGGCGGAGGTGGCCGATCTGCTTGCCGAGGCGGACATCTATGTGGCGGGCACCCTGTTCCACGAGGCGATCGCGATCTACGAACGCATCCTTGCCGGTGTACCAGGCCAGGGGGATGCGGCGGCCGGACTCAAGCAGGCACGCCAGCTCGCCGGCGATCCAGGGCTACAGAAAGAGGAGAAGCTCTTCGAAGATGGCATCGAACGGCAGATGACCCACCTCCTCGCCGACTTGGTGGGGGAGGACGACGGGGTGAACGAGGATCCGGCCCTGCACCTGGAGCTCGCCAGCTCCTACCTCGAGATGGGGATGGTGGAGGAGGCGCTGGCCGAGGCGCGGGTCGCGACCCAGGCGGACACCCCGCCGGCCGCGGCCTTTCTCCTGCTCGGGCGGTGTTACGTGATGCGCGATGAGGGCGAGGCGGCGGTCACGGCGCTGCAAATCTTCCTGTCGCGCGCCGCCGACAGCGCGGAGACCGTGGAGGCGCGCTACGAGCTCGCCTTGCTGCACCTGGAACGCGGCGAGTCGGCCGCGGCCCATGTGCAACTCCAACAGATCGAGGCGGCGTCGCCGGGCTATCGCGACGTGGCCACCTTGCTCGCCGGCTGCGCGCGGTAGGCGCGGACCGCCGGCGGCGCAGCGCGGCCGGCGGCGAGTCCACCACGGATCCGCGCTTCTTGGTGACCTACCGGCGCACGCCGCTCGCGCGGTGCGGGTCCACGCGCCGGGCCCCAAGGAGTTGGATCGGGTGGTGGTTGACGCCCACCCGAGGCGGGCTCGAGGCCGGATCGGGAAGGGGTCGCTAAGCCACGCCGGCTCCGCGGACGAAGGAGGCCCCGCCGCGGGACTTGGCGCGGTCGATCGACCCAGTCCGCCACCCTTCCCTGGGCCAGCCACCGCGGCGGGGCGGCCTACGGGAGTTGCGGGTGGTGGAGGGCGATGCGGGCGTCGGCGATCGCCTCGCGCACCTGCGCCGGGGCGGTGCCGCCGAGGGCGACGCGGGCCGCCACCGAGCCGTCCACGGTGAGGCGGTGCAATAGGTCGGGGTCGGCGCCGGGGACCAGGTCGGTGAGCGTGGCCGCCGGCAGCTCGGCGAGGTCGCACCCCGCCTCTTCCGCACGCGCCACCAGCTTGCCCACCACCTCGTGGGCGTCGCGGAAGGGAAGGCCGGTGCGCACCAAAGCGTCGGCGAGGTCGGTGGCGGTGGCGAAACCCTGGCCGGCAAGGGCGCGGGCGCGGGCGCGGTTCACCGTCAGTCCCGCCATCAGGCCGGTGATCGCGGTGAGGCAGCCATGCACCGTATCCAGCGCATCGAACAGCGGCTCTTTGTCTTCCTGCATGTCCTTGTTGTAGGCGAGCGGCAGCCCCTTCATCACCGTCAGCAGGGCGGTGAGGTCGCCGAACACCCGGCCGCTCTTGCCGCGGATCAGCTCGGGTACGTCCGGGTTGCGCTTCTGCGGCATGATCGACGAGCCGGTGCAGTACCCCTCGGGCAGGTGGACCAGGTGGAAGGGGGGCGACGACCAGAGGACCAGCTCCTCAGCCAGGCGCGACAAATGGACCATGATCAGGCTGGCCGCGGCGAGGATCTCGATGGCGAAGTCGCGGTCGGAGACCGCATCGAGCGAGTTGCGGCAGACGCCGTCGAAGCCGAGCTCGCGGGCGACCCCGAGGCGGTCAATGGGGAAGGTGGTGCCCGCCAAGGCGCCGGCGCCGAGGGGGAGCTGGTTGAGCCGCCGGTAGGCGTCGGCGAGCCGGCCGTGGTCGCGCGCCGCCATCTCGTAGTAGGCGAGGAGGTGGTGGCCGAAAACCACCGGCTGCGCCGTCTGCATATGGGTGAAGCCGGGGAAGACCACCTCCACATGCACCTCGGCCTGATCTACCAGCACCCGCTGAAACTCGACGAGCTGGTGCGCGAGGGCGGTGACCTCGTCGCGCAGGTAGAGGCGGATGTCGGTGGCGACCTGATCGTTGCGCGATCGCGCCGTGTGCAGCTTGCCGCCGATCGCGCCCACCTTGGCGATGAGGCGCGCCTCCACGTTCATGTGGATGTCCTCCAGCGCGTCGGAGAAGGGAAAGGTCCCGTGCGCCAGCTCGTCGCGGATCTCCTCCAGCGCCGCGACGATCTGCTCCACCTCGTGCGCCCCCACGATCCCCTGGCGGCCGAGCATGTGGGCGTGGGCGATGGAGCCGGCGATGTCCACCGCGGCGAGGCGCTGGTCAAAGGCGATCGACGCCTGCCAGCGCTCCACGAAGCGGTCGGTGGCGGCGTGGAAGCGGCCGCCCCACGGCTTTTTTTGCGGCGTTTCGGACATGGTTGGCGATGTGGCCGGGCGTGCGCCTTAGGCGTCGTTGCCCATCGCCCGGAGGCGCAGGCGCAGGGCGTTGAGCTTGATAAAGCCGCCGGCGTCCGCCTGGTTGTAGACCGTGTCCTCTTCGAAGGTGGCGACCTCTTGGGAGTAGAGGGAGTGCGGCGAGCGCCTGCCAGTCACGGTCACGTTGCCCTTGTAGAGCTTCAGGCGGACCTCACCGCTCACCCGCTCGGCCACTCGATCCACCAGCACCTGCAGGGCCTCGCGCTCGGGGGAGAACCAGTAGCCGTTGTAGACCAGCCGGGCGTAACGCGGCATCAGGTCTTCCAGCAAATGGAGCGCCTCGCGGTCGACGGTGAGTGACTGCATCGCCTGGTGGGCGGTGTGCCAGACGGTGCCGCCCGGGGTCTCGTAGACGCCGCGCGACTTCATCCCTACGTAACGGTTCTCCACCAAGTCGACACGGCCGATGCCGTTGGCGCCGGCGATCTCGTTGAGGCGGGCGAGCAGCCGCGCGGGCGACAGCGGCGCGCCGTCGATGGCCACCGGGTTGCCGTGGTCAAAGGTGAGGGTGAGCTCGGTCACCGCATCCGGTGCCGCCTGCGGGGCGACGGTGCGCTCGAACATCTCCGCCTCGGGCTCCGCCCACGGGTCTTCCAGGATGCCGCCCTCGAAGGAGAGGTGCAGGAGGTTGCCGTCCGACGACCACGGCTTCTTCGGGGTGACCGGTACCGGGATGGAGTGGGCCTTCGCGTAGGCGACGAGCTGCTCGCGCGCGCCGAGGTCCCACTCGCGCCACGGCGCCACGATCCGGATCTGCGGTGCCAGGGCGTAGGCGGAGAGCTCGAAGCGCACCTGGTCGTTGCCCTTGCCGGTGGCGCCGTGGGCGATCGCGTCGGCGCCGGTTTGGCGGGCGATCTCCACCAGCCGCTTGGCGATCAGCGGCCGGGCGATGGAGGTGCCGAGGAGGTAGACCCCCTCGTAGAGGGCGCCGGCGCGCATCATCGGCTGGACGAAGTCGGCCACGAACTCTTCGCGCAGGTCCTCGACGAAGGCCTCCGTGGCGCCGGTGGCGAGCGCCTTCTGCCGTACCCCGGAGAGGTCCTCCCCCTGGCCGAGGTCGGCGGTGAAGCAGACCACTGCGCAGCCGTAGGTCTCGATCAGCCAGGAGACGATCACCGAGGTATCGAGACCTCCGGAGTAGGCGAGGACAACCTTCTTGGGATGGGCCATGGGGTGGATCTCGGTGGGGAAGAGGGAGGACGGAAGAAGGAGAAAGGGGGAGGGAGAAAGGGGGCGATGAATCAAGCCGATGTCTCGCCTCTCTACCTTCTCCTCATGGCTACCGCCTACGCCTGCGGTTGCCCCAAAAGCCGCACGAGGATCGCCTTTTGCACGTGCAAGCGGTTTTCCGCCTGGTCGAAGACGATGGACTGGGGGCTATCGAAGAGCTCGGCGGTGACCTCGTCGCCGCGGTGGGCGGGGAGGCAGTGCATGAACACAGCGCCGTCGGCGGCGTGGGCCATGAGGGCGGCGTCCACCCGGTACGGCTGGAAGGCGGCGAGCCGCTCCACCTCGCTCGCCTCGTCGCCCATGGAGACCCAGGTGTCGGTGTGGACTGCCACGACGCCATCCACCGCGGCCACTGGATCGTCGCCGATGGAGAGGGTGGCGCCGTGTTCGGCAGCGAGTTGCTGGGCGCGCGCCACCACGAGCGGGTTGGGCCGGTAGTCCGGCGGGGTGGCGAGGCGGAAGTCCATCCCGAAGAGGGCGGCGCCGAGGAGCCACGAGTGGGCCATGTTGTTGCCGTCGCCGATGAAGGCAACACGCATCCCGGAGAGATTGCCGAACCGCTCGCGCAGGGTGAACAGGTCGGTGATCACCTGGCACGGATGGTAGGTGTCGGTGAGGCCGTTGATCACCGGGATCGTGGCCGCGGCCGCCAGCCGCTCCAGCAGGGTGTGGCCGAAGGTGCGGATGAGGATCCCGTCGAGGTAGCGCGACAGCACGTGCGCGGTGTCTTCCAGGGTCTCCCCGCGACCGAGCTGCATGTCGCGCCCGGAGAGGTGCAGGGCGTGGCCGCCGAGCTGAAACATCCCGGTCTCGAAGGAGACCCGGGTGCGGGTCGACGCCTTCTCGAAGATCATCCCCAGGCTCTTGCCGGCGAGCCGCCGATGCGGCTGTCCTGCACGGAGCTCGGCCTTCAGGCGCACGGCGTCGTCGAGGAGGGCGGTGAGCTCCTCCGGCGACCAGTCGGCAAGGGTGAGAAAGTCGCGTTTCATGGAGTCCGGGCGCGCGGCCGCGCGCGGGCGCGGCGGGAAAGGGCGGAGGATGGCAGATCGGGGGGCGGCTGGAAAAGGCGGACCGCTCCCCCCTTCGTTTCGCGAACCGCTTTCCACGGGGAGGTGGGGAGGCGCTGGGGATGGGCGGCGTACGGCGTCTTTGCCGATCGCATCGCCAAGGTGGCCGTTCACGGGGGTGCGGCATGGCCGTCCGGCGATGGCAGGCGCCGCCCCCCAACACCAGCGGACGGCCGGTCCGCGCCGCCCAGTTTTGGGGAATCAACGGTTCGGGTCGGTTTCGCACCTCTTTCGGTGGTGAACCCCCGACCCCTACGGCCGCCCCCTTGGCCGGCTACACTCCCCGCCCATGGCCGCCATCGCCCTCATCGACACGAGCCGTCTGCCGGCGTGGGTGGGGGCGGCGGCGGCGGGCGAGGCGCGGCTGGCGGAGCTTGCGGGGGGGCGGCGGGGGGGCGATCGGCTCATTTCCACCCTCCTCGCCTGCGTTGGGGAGGTGGGGCTCGACCTGGCGCGCCTCGACGCCCTGGTCGTCGTGGTGGGTCCCGGCTCTTTCACCGGTCTGCGCGCCGGGGTGGCGGCGGCCCAGGGGTTGGGTCGGGCCAGCGGGGTGGCGCTGGTGGGGGTGAGCGGTTTGGAGCTTGTGGCCCGCGCCTCCGGCGGCCTCCCCGGGCAGTGGCTCCTGCCCCTCGGCGCCGGCCGCCATGGGCGCCTCTACGGCTGCCTCTACCGGGTTGACGAGCAGCGAGTCGTCCACGCCGCGGGCGCGCTGGCGGAGCAAGAGATGGCGGCGTGGCGGGCGGCGGCGCCGGCCGGCTGTAGCCTGCTCCTCGCCGGTGGCGCCACCGGCGAGATCGCCACCCTCCCCTCTCCAGGCCCGGCGGCGCGGCTTCTGGCGGCGTTGGCACTGGTGGTGGCGGGCGCGGCGACCACCCCGCCTCCCGCACTCCAGCCCCTGTACGTGCGCGGCTGGCTGGGGTGACCGGGCGGTCCGTGGCCGGCGCCGGGTCGGGTGGCCGGCTCTGTTTTGCTTCGCTCCCGCCGCGCCGGCGATCGACCGTAGCGGGCTCCCGGCCCGGAGCCTTGTGCTCGCCCCGTCCGCCCTTACCCGAGGGCGAAGAGGCCACCCGCCCGCGCGCGGGGGGGGCGCGGGACCTCACCCCGGCGCAGGCGAAGGCGATCACCCACCCGCCCGCGCGCGGGGAAGCGCGATGTGTCTCAGGCGCCCCCCCTCGCACCGTCGCCGCACCCGCCCGCGCGCGGGGAAGCGCGGAACACCACCACCCCCACCACCACCACCACCCACGCACCCGCCCGCGCGCGGGGAAGCGCGACGCTGCGCCAGGGCCGAGCCGCCATTACGTTCCGCACCCGCCCGCGCGCGGGGGAAGCGCCCCTGGCACCGAGCCACCCGCGGCGTGGTGCGGCCACCCGCCCGCGCGCGGGGGGCGGGGGGGGGCACGGAATTCGGCGCGGTGCGCACATCCACGAACTCGCACCCCCCCGCGCGCGGGGGGGGCCAGCACCACTAAGCTCCTATATGCCGCCCAGGATGCGCACCCCCCCGCGCGCGGGGGGGGCCAACAAGTTGCGTGTTTGCAGGACTGACCCCAAAGCGCACCCCCCCCGCGCGCGGGGGGGGGCAACATCCGGAAGCGTGGCCACGGTCGCGGCCTTTCGGTTGACCCAGGTAGGGGGTCGTTTGACCCGCTTCCACGGCGGTCGCTAGACTCGTTGGCCAATGGAGGTCGAGATGGGGGGACGGCGATGACCAAGGCGGATCTGGTAGAGCAGGTCTACGAGCGGATCGGCTTCTCCAAGAAAGAGGCGGCGTTCGCGGTGGAGACGGTGCTGGAGTCGATCCGGTCGGCTCTCATTGACGGCCAGACGGTGAAGATCGTTGGCTTCGGCAACTTCGTGGTGCGCCACAAAGAGGCCCGCAAGGGGCGCAACCCGAAGAGCGGTGAAGAGGTGACCATCACCCCGCGGCAGGTGGTGAACTTCAAACCGAGCCAGGTCCTGAAGGATGCCGTCCAGGGCGGCACGGTGGGCGCGCCTGGCGGCGAGTAGGCGGCGCGGGCGGAAGGTAGGGCGGGGTGGCTGACCAGGAAAACCGGCGGCGGGCTGAGACCAAGGGTGGTGCGCCGGCGCCGCTGGAGATCCCCGACAAGTTCTTCTTCAAGATCGGCGAGGTGGCACGGCTCACCGATCTTCCCGCCCATGTCCTGCGTTACTGGGAGACCGAGTTTTCCGAGCTGGCGCCGCGCAAACACGGCAACGGCCAGCGCGTCTACCGGCGCAAGGAGATCGATCTCATTCTGGAGATTCGCGACCTCCTCCACCGCCAACGGTTCACCATCGAGGGGGCGCGGAAGGAGTTGCGCCGCCGCCGGTTCAACCATGAAGCGGCCCACCAGGTCGACCACTGGCAGCTCCTCCACGAGCTACGGGACGAGGTGACCGGGTTGCTTGCAATGTTGGAGGCGGATGGCTAGCGTTCCGCCCCTAGCTCGGACCGGGGCGTAGCGCAGTCTGGTAGCGTACCTGAATGGGGTTCAGGTGGTCGGAGGTTCAAATCCTCTCGCCCCGACCAGATCCGAGTTGGCACCGCGCCACCGTTTCTTCCGCCATGGTCGTGTGCCCGCGAACCCGGATTGCGCACCGGGGATCTCCTGCTCGCCGCCACCCACGGTCGTGCGGCTTGGCGCCGCCAGCCGGGGCGGGGGGGTGATGGCGGCGCGTGACACCGCGCCCTTTGCGCAGGCACGGCAGGAGCTCGTCGAGCGGGTGCGGCGCCAGGGGGTGCACGACCCGCGGGTGCTGGCGGCCCTGGCGCGGGTGCCACGCCACTGCTTCGTCCCCGAGGCCCTGGCGGTCCAGGCGTACCGCGACACCTCTCTGCCGATCGGGCGCGACCAGACCATCTCCCAGCCCTCCATCGTCGGCCTGATGACCGAGGCGGTCGCCGTACAGGCCACCGACCGGGTGTTGGAGCTGGGTACCGGCAGCGGTTACCAGACCGCCATCCTCGCCGAGCTCGCGGCGAAGGTCTTCACCATCGAGCGGATCCACTCCCTGGCCACTGCCGCGCACCACCGCCTCGACGAACTCGGTTACACGAACGTGGTCTTTCGCATCGCCGATGGCACCTTTGGTTGGGCGGAGCACGCCCCGTACCAGGTGATCGTGGTCGCCGCCGCCGCCCCGGAGGTTCCGGCGCCGCTCCTCGCCCAGCTCGACGCCGGCGGCCGGCTCGTGATCCCGGTTGGCTCCGGCGACGTGCAGGAGCTCATGCTGGTGAAACGTACCCGCGACGGGTTCGAGCGCCAGCCGCTCCTGCCGTGCCGCTTTGTGCGCCTCGTTGGTCGCCACGGGTGGACGGAGTGACGCGGCCGCGTGGGCCGGGAGTGGGGGATGGGGGGGAGCCGGCCGCTGGCCGGCGAGATTGTGAGGGGTCTCGCCCCTCGGCATGATTGCCGGCCCGCAGGACCGACCTCTCCCCATCCCGGCGCGTCTAGGGTTTCCCATGTTTTCGGATCTCACCCAATGGATAGTCCAGTGGGCCGCGACGCCCGGGGCAACCTGGGCGCTGTTTTGGCTCGCGGTGGCCGAGTCCTCCTTCTTCCCCATCCCGGTGGATGTCCTGCTCATCGCCATGGGGCTGATCACCCCGGAGGCGGGGGTGCGGTACGGGGTGATCGCTACCGTCGGCTCGGCGGCTGGGGCGGTGGTCGGCTACTGGATCGGCCAGTGGGGCGGGAGGCCCCTTCTGGAACGGTGGGTCTCCACCGAGCGGATCGCCAAGGTGGAGGCGACCTTCCTGCGCTACGAGGTGTGGGCGATCGCGGTCGCCGGCTTCACCCCGATCCCGTACAAGGTCTTCACCATCGCCGCCGGGATCTTCCGCGCCACGATGTGGAAGTTCATCGCCGTCTCCTTCCTCAGCCGTGGCGCCCGGTTCGTGGGCGAGGGGCTCCTCTTTTATTTCTATGGCAAGCCGATCGCCGACTTCATCCACCGCTATTTCAACATTCTCTCCGTAGTGATCGTCGTTTTGCTTGCGCTGGGTGCCTATGCTATACACCGCCGCTCGCGCGCGGCCGTAGGCCGTGCAGACCCGAGGGGCGGGGCGTAGCGCAGCCTGGTAGCGCACCTGCTTCGGGAGCAGGGAGTCGGAGGTTCAAATCCTCTCGCCCCGACCACCTCGATCCTCCCCTCGGGTCTGCGCGGGCGGCAGGAGATTCGACGGGCCATGGACATGGTGCGACACCCACATTGCCAGGAGGCCGATGACGCGCGAGCCGCGTGGCGAGGCCGATAGTGCAGCGGCCGCCGTTCCACTGGTTTGTGGCCGTCGCCTTGGGCGTCGTCTTGCTGGTGATCACCGTGGTGGTCTACCAGTCCATGGAGGGGCCCGTCCCCTTTGAGCGCGCGGTGGTGGCACAAGTGGCGCCGCCACCCTTTGCCCTCCAGCCGGGCGCGGCCGCGCCAACGCTCGCCGCACCGGTGGCGGAGGAACACGCCGAGCCCATCGCCCTGCCCGAGCGGGGCAATACCTACCTGACGATGCTCGTCGATTGGCTCGGTGAGGCGCGCGAGCGCGAGCCGGCGCGGGTGGAGCAAGACCTCACGCGCCTCGCCCGTCTCGACGCCCCGGAGGTGCGCATCTACCGCTGGCTCGGGGTGATCGCCCACCGGCGCGGTGACGAACTCGCCGCCACCGCCTACTTCGAGCACGCGGTCCGCCTCGCCCCGGAGGAGGCGGCCGACCTCTTCAACCTCGCCACCCTCTATCTCTTACAGGAGCGCTACCCCGAGGCGATCCGTACCTTCGACCGGGTCGTCCGCCTCCAACCCCCTTTCCTCGACGACACCTACGCCTACCTGGGCTACTGCCTCGACCAGATGGGGGCGCGGGAGGAGGCGCAGCGCGCCTGGCGCACGGCGATCGAGATTGACCCCAACAACGCAATGGCCCGCCGCTACCTCGGCGAGCAGGTGGCCCCTGCCGCGGCGGGGCCGCTCCCGCCGCCCCCGGGATCGCCGCCCCCCGCCGAGTAGTCAACACGATCGCCCCCCGCGCTCTCCTCGTCCCTAGGGCGGCTCACGGTGCGCGCAGGGGATGGGGGATGGCGGTGGTTGGCCGCGTCGCGGCCCGCCATGGGTTTCGAGGGTTGCTTCCAGTCCCACCTCGACGGTGTTTTGTCGGTGTTACGACGCGCCGCGGCCCGCCATGGGTTTCGAGGGTTGCTTCCCTCTTTCTCGCATCCGCCCGCGGGGTGGTCCTGCCCTACTCCCTACCTCCCCTCAGTAGCGCACCTGAAAGACGTGGCGGACCGGGCCGCCGAGGAAGCGGGCGGCGACCTCCGAGAAGGTGTGGGGGAGGTCGGTGAGGTAGAAGGTCGGCTCCACGGGCTCGCCGGTGGGTGCGCCCAGCCGCGTCGCCACCGCCGTGGCGGTCGCCTCGGCGGAGTCCACCAACCTCACCCCCGGCCCGAGGAGGTCGGCGAGGAGCGGCTTGAACAGGGGGTAGTGGGTGCAGCCGAGGACCAGGGTGTCGATCTCCTCGCGGCGCAGGTCTTCCAGGTAGTGGGCCAGCGCCGCGCGCGCCACGTCGTTGTCGGTCCACCCCTGCTCGGCGAGGGGGACGAGGAGCGGACACGGCCGGGCGAGGGTGCGGGCGGTGGGCAGGCGGTTGCGGATCGCCTCCTCGTAGGCGCGCGAGGCGATGGTCGTCTCGGTGCCGATGATCCCGATGCGGCCGGAGCGCGTCGCCGCCACCGCCGCCTCCGCCCCCGGCTCGACCACCCCGATCACCGGTACCGGCAGGGCATCGCACAGGGCGTCGAGGGCGACGGCGGAGACCGTGTTGCACGCCACGACCACCATCTGCACCTGCCGTTCGAGGAGAAACCGTCCCCCCTCCACCGCGTAGCGACGCACGGTCTCGGGCGACCGGCTGCCGTACGGCACGCGCGCCGTGTCGCCCAGGTAGACCAGGGGCAGGGCGGGCAGCCGGGCCCGGATCGCGCGCAGCACCGTGAGGCCGCCGACGCCGGAGTCGAAGATGCCGATCGGGGCAGTGGCGGTCATGGGCGGTCGATCTCGCAAAGGGCGCGCGGCCGCGCAGTAAACCGCACCTCCCGGGCAGGCGGAAGGGTGGCCCCGGCGCGTCCGCGCGGTTTTGCCCCCCCTCCGGCGCGACCGCGCCCCGCCCGACGGTCCGTGGGTTGACCCGCCCGCCGCCCGCCGGCCACACGGGTGGCGTAACGCCCGCCCCCAATCGGGAGGGGCGGGGGAGGCGGAGGGGGGCGGCGCGTGGGCCACCGCCGCCAGGCCGCCTCCCGGCTCGATGCGGCCCGCCATCGCCGCGCCTCGCCCCTCCCCACGGAAACACCGCCGCCAGGCCGCCTCCCGGCTCGATGCGGCCCGCCATCGCCGCGCCTCACCCCTGCCCCACGGAAACACCGCCGCCAGGCCGCCTCCCGGCTCGATGGGGCCCGCCA
>Ga0210033_1001676_pt1 | contig 19924 bp, 18 predicted proteins | sample CryGeymeta201501_FD_185465 | JGI IMG/M metagenome (GOLD analysis project Ga0210033, IMG submission 185465) | Groundwater microbial communities from Crystal Geyser aquifers in Utah, USA - Crystal Geyser metaG 2015-01 (SPAdes) (version 2) | ecosystem: Environmental > Aquatic > Deep subsurface >... | reverse complement strand
CAATCCATATATAAATTTCGCTCCGCCGATGTCACCGTCTTCCGCCGCGTCCAATCCGAGATCCAATCCTCCGGCGGTCTCTCTCTCGACCTCGATCTGACCTTCCGCGCCCACAAGCCTCTCCTCGAAACGCTAAATTCTCTGCTCGCCCCCATCCTCGGCGAAAGCGACGACCCTGCCCGCCCCTACGCGGTTCCCTTCGCCCCTTTGCGCGCCTACCGCCAAATGCCCGCCCGCGAAAACATCCAGCCGCCCTACGTCGAATTCCACCTCGGCCTGGGCGAAAACGCCGAAGAAGGCCGCCTCGCCGCCGCGACCGCCCTCTCCCGCCGCTTACGCCGACTGTATGAAACCGAAGGCTTCGGTTGGGGTGAGATGGCGCTACTCTTTCGCTCCTCCACCGCCTTCGCTGCCTACGAGACCGCCCTCGAAGGGGCCGCCATTCCCTTCGTCACCGTCGCCGGGCGCGGATTTTATGACCGCCCCGAGATCCGCGACCTGCTCAATGCGCTGGCTGCCATCGCCGACCCCAGCGACGACCTTGCCCTGGCTGGCCTGCTGCGCTCCCCCGCCTTTGCCCTCTCCGACGCCGACATCTACCGCCTCCGCTTCCCCAACCAATCAACCTCTCCCGCCAAACTCATAGACAGTCTCCGTGCCTCGCCCATTCATCCTTCCGACTCCCCTCTTCATCCTTCATCTTTCATCCCTTCGGCTTCCGCTTCGACAAGCTCAGCGCGGCGGCTCAGGGCAAGCCTTCATCCTTTCACCATCCTCACCGAACTTCACGATTTGTCTTCTCGCGCTCCCGCCGCCGCCGTCCTCAAACGCCTGCTCGACCTGACCGGCTACCGTGCCACGCTTCGCGTCGCCAGCCTCCCCGGCGGGGCGCGCATGATCCGCAACGTCGAAAAATTGCTTGCCGACGCCCACCGCTCGCGCCTCGTCAGCCTGACCGACTTCCTGGCCTACGTTCAGACCCTGCGGGATGTTGGCCTGCGCGAGGGCGAAGCCCCCGCCGATCCTTCCTCCTCCGCGGACGATGCGACACGTTCAGGGGGCGCCGTCCAACTGATGACCGTCCACAAAGCCAAGGGCCTCGAATTTCCCCTCACCGTCATCGCCGACGCCGCCTACGAGCATCGCGGCGGCGCGGGCAAAACCCTGCTCCATCCCGAACTTGGCCTCCTGCTCGACCTGAAAGACGGCGACTTCCACCCGGCCGCCTGGCAACTTTCATCTCGTCTCGCAGATGAACTCGACGACGCCGAAGACCGTCGCCTGCTCTACGTGGCTGCCACGCGTGCCAAAGAGAAACTGCTCATCAGCGGTCATGTTAAACCCAAAAAAGACGGCTCGCTCACCCTCAACGGCTGGCTGGAACGTTTCGGCGCAGTCGTGGGGCTGGATGAGATCAAAATGGATGGGGAAATGTCCACGCCCCGGGCTTTCCCCGCCAAACTGGGCGGAATCTCCCTCACGCTTTATCCCGTTTCGTCAGCCACCGCATCGGACGCCCCTGAGCTTGCTCCCGTTTCGACAGACTCCCCTCTCCCCGCGGAAGCCCCACAGGGGTACTTCGCGAAGGGATTGGGGGTGAAGGTTGATCTGCTCGAGCCCCTCGCTCCATCCATCCCCGCCGCCGACGAAAAAACCCGCGCCCGCGAAGCTGACCCGCCCCAGCGCATCTGGCGCGTCGTCTCCACTGCACGCAGACCGCGCGCTCCCGCCTGGGTGGTGGGCAAACTCGTCCACGAGTGTCTGCACCGCTGGCGTTTCCCCGCCGAAGTACAGCGGGGCTTCCCCGATGACGGCTTCGATGCCTTCCTGCGCCCCTTCGCCATCGAATCGGGACTCACTGACCCAGCAGAAATCCACGCCGCCGTTCAAGAGTCCCGCCTCCTGCTGGAACGCCTGCGCGCCCATCCCCTCTTTGCCGAACTCGACACTGCCGAACGCCATCACGAAGTCCGCTATGATTTGCCGGAAGGACGCGGCGTGATTGACTTGCTCTATCGTACTCCCGAAGGTTGGTTTATCATTGACTTCAAAACCGACGAAGTCCGCTCGGACGAGGAAGCGCGGTCAATTATCAGCCGCGAACGGTACGACCTTCAGGTGGCGCGCTACGCCGAGGCAATCGCAACCCAACTCGGGTTCCAGGCAAAGACGCGGCTCATCTTCCTGAACGTGAACGGCGCGATATGGACTCAAACGTCTCCTGACGTTTGACAAGCGAAAGTCTGGAGACTTTCGATTCCGCATAAAGGAGAATCCCATGCCCACTCCCACATCCATCTACCAACTCAAAATCACGTTGAACGATTCCAAGCCTCCCATCTGGCGCAGAATTCTGGTTCCAGATTCAATCTCATTGCATCAACTACACACCATCCTGCAAATCGTCATGGGCTGGGAGGGCTATCACCTGCACCAGTTCATCATTGACGATGAATATTACGGCGACCCCGAAGACGATGAAATGGGCGATATGAAAAATGAAAAGCGCTACCGCCTGAATCAGTTTGTCAGGCGCAAGGGATTCAAGTTCATCTACGAATACGACTTCGGCGATAGTTGGGAACACATCATTCTCGTCGAAGCCATCCTGCCCATTCAAAAGGGCGCGCAATATCCTATTTGTTTGGAGGGCAAACGCGCCTGCCCGCCCGAAGATGTGGGCGGCGTGTGGGGTTATGAGGAATTCCTGGAGGTCATCTCCAACCCAAAGCATCCCGAACACGAAGAAATGCTGGAATGGGTCGGCGAAGATTTTGATCCCGAATTCTTCGATATCGAAGACGCCAATTTGGGTCTGCGCCAATTTGCTTCAAGGGCAAGAATGAAATAAATAAAAAGCAGAAGCGCCTCTTCTAGAACAAGCTCGGTTGGTTCGGTTGCGGAGGCAGGTTCTTCGCTTTCTCCTGCAACCATCCCGCCAACTTGACCGGCGCTTCCTTGAACGGATGTGGAAACGCCAGCGCGCCTTTTTGCAACAGCAATCTATTTCCCTCTGGCATGGCATCATGCTCCAGCACGAAGACGGGAACCCAGCCGTGCTTGAGCGTTTCGGTTGCTCCCGCCCAGGTGCCTCCCGTTTCGGCGTCCGAGGCGACGACGATGGCATAATCGGCCAACGCGTAGATGAGACGATTGCGTCCCATCGCCGCGCCGACGGAGAACCCGGCATTGGGACTGTAGGGTGTAACCAGGCACAGGTCGCCGCGCCGCAGCGCTTCTTTCTGACCCCGAACTGCCCTCTCCAAACTATCCGCCAGCACGCCGACAACGGTGCCGCGCGCCTCGAGGGCGGATTCCATGCTGAGGCTGTCCACGCCTTTCGCGCCGCCCGAATACAAGACCTGACCCGAGAGTCCGCAGGCATTGCCGACGAAGCGCGCACATTCCTGGCCTGCTTCATCGAGATGACGCGAGCCAACGACCGCGATGCCGGGTTGCCCCAGCAAAGCCTTTTCGCCCGCGTAGAATAGAACGGCGGGCGCGGAGTCTTTTAGCCGCTGGCGGTAGCGTTCAGGATAATCCGAGTCGGTGCGGGTGAGGGGATGAATGCCGAGATGGGCAAGACGGCCGAGTTCGCGGTGGAGGTCGTCAGCGCGGGATAGGAGTTGCGTGATGCGGGTTGCGAGTTGCGCGTCGAGATCGAATCGGGTTTGCAAATCCTCGACGGAGAGTCCCAGCAAATCCGCAGGCCGAATGGACGCGGCTTGCAGTCTGCGGACGAGCGGATTCCATTCGCGCAGGGTCAACGGCTTGAGGGAGTCGTCATCCGATAATCCAAGATGCAAGCAGAGCAGGAGCAGGGCGAGGGAGTCGGGAGAGGTCATGTTACATGTTTACGTGTCTACGTGTTCTGTTACGCATCAGAGTGAATGGTGCGGGTGAGGGTGAGGACGTGGACGCGGGCCGCGCCGCCCTTGAGCAGGAGACGGGTGATCTCCTCGAGCGTCGCACCGGAGTCGAACAGATCGTCCACGACGAGGAGGCGTTTGCCTTTGACATCGCCTGCGAGCGCGAAGGCCCCCGCGACATTGGCGCGTTTTTGCGCGAGGGTCTTCATTTCTTTTTGCGGCTGGGTTGGACGGGTCTTGACGACTAGCGGCGCAACCTTGAGGTTGATTTTACCCGCCAACGCTTCGCAAAACACGTGGACAGGATTCACTTTTCGCTCGGTCGAAGATGGGACGGGGATGATGACATCGGCTTGATTCGTTTCGGGATGCGCTTGAAACAAATCGAGCGTTTGTTGTGTCAGCGCGGATAACACAGACACATCGCCATCGTATTTCAAACGATAGGTCAGATCACCAACGCCGCTGCGCGACCAATCCGCACCTGTGATGCGGCTGTGAAAACCCAATGCCCAGCCTGTTTGCCAGGAGCCAACGAGGGGACGGGGGTGAGAACGGGTGAGGAAGGAGTCTACATCGTCGGGTTGCGAGATAGGCGATACGTGTTGCGTGTTGCGTGATTCGTAATTGGAGGATGGAGCAAGAGTATCCGAAAGCGTTTCGGAGTTGGTGGGATATGAGATCGTCGCAGTTCGATGAAGTTGTCTGATGGCGACATTTGCCGAGTCGCGTGTGTAATACATTTCATCTTCGTTTTCAGCGATTTGCCGGAGAATTTTCTCTGCGCGTTTGTCGCCTATTGCGCCCAGTGCTTTTACAGAATATTGTCGTACCTGCGGCTTACTTTCATGTTCAAGTAAATTTAACAAAGGGTCAACCGCTCTCGCGTCTCGCAGTTTTCCAAGTGCGGAAGCCGCCAATCTGCGAACATTACCGTTCTTGCTTTTAAGGGCATGGATTAATTCTGGAACGGCGTCGGAAGATTTTGATTCGCCAAGTTCAACGATCCGTTCAATAGATATACTTGAAGGGCTTGAGACTTCCGAACCTTTGGAAGTCTGTGGCGCGTAAGCCGCAATCACGCAACGAATTATTTCAAAACTTATCTCATCAGGAAGCAATGATTTGATAGGCGAAAGATATTGCGTTGAGCCAACTTTTTGAATTGCTTTTTCCACTTTTGCGCGAATATCATCCGCTACAACTTGTTCAACGGAAATTCTTCTGCGTTCTATCAATTGCGCAAAATGGTCGTAGATTGTCTGCACTGTCAGCCCGCGTTCGCGCGCAATTTGTTCTGGCTTCAATCCCTCGGCAAAAAGTTTCGCGGTGTATTCCACCGTCCCGCCCGCTTCGAGTTTGGCTTTGGCGCGCCTCAACTCTGTCGCGCCCAGAGACTTCGGCAAGTCCAGCGCGATGCTTTCTTTTTGTTTGATGGCATTTTCACCGCGCGGCGTCAGGCTCAAAACCGGGTACTCGCCGCCGATGACCTTGATATGCCCCATCTCGATCAACTGCCCGATCAGCGCCTCGATGTCGCTTTGTTTCACCGCCTCCAGCCGGCCATAATACACATTTTTGTCGTGCTGAAATTTGAGAATATCCTGCGCCTTCGAGCCATGTAAAATCTGCGCCAACTTTTCACGCCCGACTTTGATATGGACGCGGCGGATGCAATCCAGGATGACCAGCGCGGCGCGCTCCCCCTGCGTCATCTGATCCACGTTCCCGCGGGACCCTGGGCCTGCTTCCGCGCTTCGACAGTTATCACAGCAATCGGCCGCTTCCGCTTCCCCCACATCGCCGAAGTAATTCAGGATGATTTTGCGTCGGCAGGCATTGGATTCGGCATAGGCGACAATCCCATCCAGTTGCTTTTGGCGATGTCTGACATGCTCTTTGCTATTGGCGGCGGCTTTTTCGATTTCTTTAGGATTCCACGCGCCTTTGCGGAACAACATGCGCAGGCCTTCATCGCCGAGGTGTTCCAGCGCCCCGGCGCGTTCCAGCGCGGCCAACCCCACCTTGAGTTGGACTGGGTGCATCCCGGTGACCTGGGAGAGGCTGTCGAGCGTTGTCCAGACCTGGCTGCCGTCCTGGATGGCGTTGTGGATGGCGCGCAAATCGTCCCCGGCCAGTTCGCTTTGCTGGATGAAAAATTCCTGCAAGGCGCGGTCCTGCGGGTCGTAGAGCAGGACAACTTTGGCGGGCAGGCCGTCGCGTCCCGCGCGGCCCGCCTCCTGGTAGTACGCTTCGAGCGAACCTGGCAGGGAATAATGGATCACCTGGCGCACGTCGGCGCGGTCAATGCCCATGCCGAAAGCGTTGGTGGCAGCGATGACGTTCACCTTACCAGAGATGAAATCGTTTTGGATGCGCGTCCGTTCTTCAGCGGGCAGTCCGGCGTGATAGAACTCGGCGGGGATACGGACAACCTCGCGCGCGAACTCGGCGGCTTCCTCGGCGTCGCGGCGTGTGCCGGTGTAGACGATGGTCGCGCCATCCTGTGGCGCAAATTGCCAATTTGCGCTACGGGGAGATAAAAGTTCGTTTAACGCGCGCAGTTTGGCCGGGATGCCGCTGGTATACCGTACGAGGAGGTTCAAGTTGGGACGGTTGAAGCCGGTCACGATGCGGGCGGCGTCGCCCAGGCCGAGCAGGCGCAGGATGTCACTTTGCACCTGTGGCGTGGCAGTGGCGGTCAGGGCGGCGGTGAGAGGAGCGTTGTGGCGCAAGATACTATCTTGCGCTACGGTTGCGGCGGATGATTTTGCCAGCTCTTTTCGCGCCTGCGCAATGTGCAGGTAATCGGGGCGAAAATCGTGGCCCCACTCGGAGATGCAGTGAGCCTCGTCAACGGCGAGCAGGCTCACCGTCCGCGAACGAAGCGCATGGAGGAATGGCACACTGCGTAATCGTTCGGGGGCAACATACACGATTCGATACTTACCCTGCGCGAGTCCCTGAAGCCGGTTATTTTGTTCGACAGTCGGAAGCGCGCTGTTGATGAACGTGGCGGGGATGCCGCGCCGGGTCAGGCTGTCCACCTGGTCTTTCATCAGCGCGATGAGCGGCGAGATGACGAGCGTGAGGCCTTCGAGTTGCAGAGCGGCGAATTGGTAGATGAGCGATTTCCCCGCGCCGGTGGGCATGACGACCAGGGTGTGACGGCCTTCGAGCAAACTGTGGATGGCTTCTTTCTGTCCGGGGCGGAAGGAGGAGAAGCCGAAATGGGTGAGGAGAGGGGAGAGGAGGTCGGGAGGCATGAGCGGGGTGTCAGAGGATATCCCAATCGTCGTAGCGGGCACGGGCAAGCATTTGGCAGATGTAGTCGGGATAAATAGACATGGCTGTTACCTATTCGGTCATTCACCCTCCCCGCTGACTTCCATCCACAACGCCTTGAACTTCAGCGCGTCCACTTCGAGCACGGGGCTTTCGCACATGATGCGACCCTGCGCGCCCGACTCGTGCAAGGCACGCATCAGCGTCTCGAAGTCCATATCGGCTTCTTCCATGACCAGGTGATTCTTCTCGCCTTTTGGCCCGTAATTGATGCCCGAAAGGTGGATGTGTAAATGCTGCATGGTTTCGTCGCCGAGGGACTGGCGATAGAAATCCAACGCGGCCATCCACTCGTCATAGGTATTCATCGAGCCATCGCCGAGACGGGCGTGCAGGTGGGCAAAGTCCACGCAGGGTACCACGCCCGGAATCTCACGCGCCATTGCCAGCGTATCGGCCAGCGAACCGAGCATGGCGGCTTTGCCGCTCGTCTCCGGGCGCAGCGTGACCAGGTTGCCAGCCGCGCGCAGTTCATCCACACAGCCTTGCAGGCGCGGAATTGTTACCTTGAGCACCTCGTCTGCCGGGCGGCCAAAGTACGTGCCGGGGTGGAAGACGATGTCGGTCGCGCCAGCCAGGCTGCCGAAGTGCGCCGCGTCCATCAGGTATTTGCGCAGGCGCGGCCACTTCTCGTCCTCGCCATTCAAGTTGATGTAATACGGCGCGTGAACGGAGAGCGCCACGCCGGTCTCTTCGGCAGTTTTCTTGATCGCCGCGCACGTCGTCTCGCCGACGCGCACACCGTTCACCCAGGCCAGCTCCAGCGCGTCCAGTCCGATGGAAGTCGCGTACTGTATCCCGCCCACCGTCCCGCCGGGCCTGGGAGGCGTGGCTGTGGGGGAACCGACGGTGCCGAAACGGAATGAAAGAGACATAGTTCCTCCAGTGTTCAGTGATCAGTGTTCAGTGATCAGTGTTCAGTAATCAGTGTTCAGTGATCAGTGGTCAATGAGCAGCAAAGAGAGATTGAAGGCGCGACCACAGCGGCGGGCCGAGGAGGAGCAGGCCGACCAGGATGGATGTCAGCGCGGCGATCAGGACAGCGGCCGCGCCCACATCCTTGCCCACCTTTGCCAGCGGATGGTGCTGCGGGCTGGCCAGGTCCACCACCGCCTCCAGGGCAGAGTTGAGAAATTCCGCCGTCCACACCAGGGCAATCGTCACGAACAACACCGCCCAGTCACGCGCCGGCAGCTCGAGCCAGGCAGCCAGGACGATCACTGCGCTGGTGACGAGGGCATGGATCCAGGCGTTGCGCTGGGTGCGGATGACGTACCACCAGCCGCGAAAGGCGTAGCCGAAGGCCTGGATGCGGGAGAGGAAAAAACTCTTCATAAGTGGTTTCTACGTGATGCGTGATAAGTGATGCGTGGTACGTGATGCGTGATGCGTGGTACGTGATGCGTGATGCGTAATAAGTGATGCGTGAAACGTAATCAATCCTCCAGGATTCTTATCTGGTCGAGGCCGAGGCGTTCCAGGACTTCGGCCTGGGCGGCCCACATGCGCGCTTTTTCCTGCGCCCCGGCATGATCGTGACCGAGCAGATGCAGAATGCCGTGGACAACCAATAACTGGATCTCAGCCTCGACCGTGTGTCCCCGCGCCGTGGACTGTTCGAGCGCGCGCGGCAGGGAGATGACCACGTCGCCCAGGTAACGGCGGCCCGTCTGCGGGTCGGTCTCGTCCGCCGGGAAGGAAAGCACATCGGTCGGGGCGTCGCGGCCGAGAAAGTCCCGGTTGAGCGCCCGGATGCGCTCATCGCCGGTCAGGACCAGGGTCAGGTCGGCTTCGGGCGGGGCGGCCTGGTGAGCCAGTGTCGCCTGCGCGGCGCGTTCGAGCAAATCAGATGGAAATGACAGATCGAATCCAGGGTCAATTTCCAGGAAGATCATTTCGGCTTTTTGGTCGGCTTTTTGGCAGGCGAGGTGTGCGTCTCAGCGGCGGCTTGCCGTTCGCGCGGATATTCCAGGCGCGGGTGATAGGCGCCGCGCAGGGTGGTGACGAAGGACTCGATCACCTCCTGCAGGTCGCGCTGAGTGAGGGGGGCGTTCTCCAATTGGCCGGCCTGCTGGCGATATTCGATTACACTGCGGACAATGGCGCGCAGCTCGTCATCGTCCTTGGGATGCTCGGCGCGGACACGCGCTTCCACCCCGTCGGCCAGCATCAACAGGGCGGTCTCGCGCGAGCGCGGCGGCCGCCCAGAATAGCGGAACTTCTCGATATCCACCTGATCACTGTGGCCTCCGGCCGCTTCCAAAGCCGCGTTGTACTGGTAACGGGTGATGAGCGTGCCATGATGCTCAACGATGAAATCGTGGAGGCGGCGCGGCAGGCGGTATTTCTTTGCCAGCTCCAGACCATCAGCAACGTGGCGGATGATGGTCTCGGCGCTGATGGCCGGATCCAGGTCTTTGTGCGAATCGATCTCATCCGGCGGCTGGTTCTCGACGAAAAACAAGGGATTGGCGGTCTTGCCAATGTCATGGAAAATTGCGCCGACGCGCGTCAGCAGGCCGTCGGCCTGGATGCGTTCGGCGGCCTGTTCAGCCAGGTTCGCCACCTGCAAGCTGTGTTGATATGTGCCGGGAGCGCGCTGGAGGAAATATTTTAGCAGTGGAAAATCGGGACGGGAAATTTCGAGCAGTTGGAGCGCGGTGGTTAGACCTAAGAACTGCGCCAGAAGGTACTGCGCCGGCAAGGCAATACTGGTCGAGGCTGCGCCGCTGAAGACCGCCGCGCCGATCAGCGTGGCAACGCCGATCCAATCGGTGGTGGTGAACGGCAGGCGATAGGCAACCAGCATGGCTGTGCTTGCACCCGCGATGGCGACGGCCGCCCCCAGGAAGTTTCCCACCCGGCGCGCCTGTCCCAACACCAGGATGCCGCAGAAACTGCCCAGCACGTAATACGGCAGCAAGCCGAGGGCGTCTGGCATCCCATAAGCGGCTAAGGCGCTCAAAAGCAGTGAAAAGATCATCCCGCTTTCCATCCCGAAGAGGGCGGAAACCAGCAGGCCAAAAGCAGGTATTGGATAAAGATATGGCGCGACCGTGCGATTGGGCAACACCACACGCGCGCCGGCCAGGAAAAGCAAGAAAAGCAGCGCCAGCAATATCAGACCGCGCAGGTCATTCACCATCGGCAGCGGAGCATTCGTTGTCAACTGGCGGCGATAGAAATACATGCTCGTGAAGGCGGCCGCCAGCAAGACCAGCGCTCCAGCGCCGATGTACTCGATCGTTTGGTCAGCCGGACGGATCAGCCCCAGCTCGGTCAGGGCTTCGAAATCCGCGGCCGAGATAACCTGTCCGCTGGAGACGATGCTCTGCCCTTTGACGTAAGACTGGGTCACTGGTGGGACAGCGTCGCGCGCCGCCTGGCGGGCAGCCTGGGTCAGCTCCGGGCTGTAGAAGCTGTTGGCTGCGACGAACGGCGAAGCCAGGGCGACGACCAGCGCAGTCTCCGCTTCCGTCAGCGTGAAACTGACCATCGTCGGTATGTTTTGACGAACAGTCTCCAGCTCCTCGCTGCGGATCGGATTGCGCATCGCCTGCTCGAGCACGTTGAGCGCCTCAGCCTGTACGGTATCCCAACGAGTGGATGAAATGGCTAACAGGTATTCGATATCAACAGGCTGGAGACTGATCCCCTCCAGCGCAGCCAAGTCAGCCTGTTTCTGGCTGAGCGGGATATTGGCATTTGAACGCACCGAAGTAATGCGGCTGATCCCCTCCAGCGCAGCCAAGTCAGCCTGTTTCTGGCTGAGCGGGATATTGGCATTTGAACGCACCGAAGTAATGCGGCTCAATATCCCGCGTAATTTTTCGAGCTGGCCGCGAGCGATGAGCGGATCCGGCGGCGCGTAGATCGGATCAACCGCCCGCTCCGCAGCGGAGCGCGCCTCCTCCGTCTTTACCTGGCTGACGAACGAAATATCGCCCGTCGCGCGCAGGTCTTGCGGCGCAACGTCACCCACCTGCAAGGGCAGAGTCTCCTGGCGCAGCGACCAGGGCTGGATGAGCGCGATGAAGGCCAGGATGCTGACACTGACCAGCAGCAGGATGGCGAGAAAACCTTGCCGATGGGCGGCACGCGGCGAGCGCTGTTGGTTTTTCATTTCACTTGAAGCAACTGGCGGACGAGCTGGCTGACCTGGTCGCCGGGGGCGCGTCCCTGGATGCGGGGCATGAGCAGCTTCATCACCCTGCCCATATCGGCCGGGGAGGCCGCGCCGGCCTCCGCGATGGCGGCCGCGGCCAGCGCCTCCATGGTCGCCGGGGGCGCGTCCCTGGATGCGGGGCATGAGCAGCTTCATCACCCTGCCCATATCGGCCGGGGAGGCCGCGCCGGCCTCCGCGATGGCGGCCGCGGCCAGCGCCTTCAGCTCGTCCGCGCTGAACGCCTGCGGCAGGAACGCATTGACGACGGCGATCTCCGCTTCAGCCTCCGCTGCCAGGTCAGGGCGATCCGCCTGGCGCGCCTCCTCCAGCGCTTCGCGGCGTATCTTGATCTCCTTTTGCAGGATGGCCAGCACAGCCGCTTCGTCCAGGCTGACCTGACGGTCAATTTCGACCTGCTTGATGGCCGCCAGCGCCATGCGTACGGTGCGCTTCTTGATCCCGTCGCCGGCGCGCATGGCCTCTTTGAGAGCGTTTTCGAGTCTTGTTTTCGTATCCATAGTTTCATTATACCTCGCGGCAGTCTTGAGATAGGGTAACCTTTTTGGGTATAATTCCAGCATGTCCCCCCTCTTCACACGCACTGGCGACGACGGCACGACCGGCCTGCTCGGCGAGGGCCGCCTGCCCAAATCCCACCCGCGCCTGGAAGCCCTCGGCTCGCTGGACGAAGCCTCCGCCGCGCTGGGGCTGGCGCGCTCGCTATGCCAGGCTGAACAGACCGGCCCCCTTCTCGTGGGAGTACAACGTGACCTGTACGCGCTCATGGCGGAAGTCGCCGCCACGCCGGAGAATGCGGCTCAGTTCCGGAGCCTCGACTCGGGGCGCGTTCAATGGCTGGAATCCCAGGCTGAAGCCATTTCCGCCCTCGTCCCCCTGCCGGACGAATTCATCCTGCCCGGCGATTCGCCTGGCGCGGCGGCCATGTCCCTGGCGCGGACGATCGTCCGCCGCGCCGAGCGCCGCCTGGCCGGGCTGCTCGAAACAGGCGAGATCAAAAATCAAATCCTGCTGCAATACCTGAACCGGCTCTCGTCGCTGTGCTTTGCACTGGAACTGCTCGAAAACCAGCAGGCCGGGAAGAAGACCAGCCTGGCAAAAGCGAAATAAATGATAGGCACCCTGCTCAACATCGCCACCGTCCTGCTCGGCGGGAGTCTCGGCCTGTTCCTCGGCGGCCGCCTGCCCGAACGCCTGAAAGGCACCTTGACCGCCGGAATGGGTCTGTTCACCGCCGCCATCGGCGTGCAAATGTTCCTCAAGACCCAAAATCCGCTCATCGTACTGGGCAGCCTCATCCTCGGCGCGCTGTTGGGCGAATGGTGGAAGATCGAGGCTGGCCTGGGCAACCTGGGGACAATTCTGGAAAGACGCTTCCTGAGGGGAGAGGGTAAGGGCAGCAGCCGTTTTGCCCCCTACGGGGACTTCGTGCGCGGCTTCCTGACCGCTTCGCTGCTCTTCTGCGTCGGCCCGATGACCATCCTCGGCTCTATCCAGGATGGGCTGACCGGCGATTACAGCACGCTCGCCATCAAATCGGTTTTGGATGGGTTTACCGCGCTGGCCTTCGCCTCCACCCTCGGCGTGGGTGTGCTATTCTCGGCAGTGGTTATCCTCGTCTATCAAGGTGGGATCGGCCTGCTGGCAGCGCAATTGAACCAGATCGTCAGTCCGGCAATGATGAACGAAATGACCGCTGCGGGCGGGGTAATGCTGCTGGGTTTAGCCATCAGCAGCATGTTGGAGATCAAACAAATACGGGTGGGCAATTTTCTTCCGGCGCTGGCCTTTGCCCCGCTGATCGTCTGGATCTTGAACAGCCTTAAGTAGCCAGGAACCCGTTTCCTCTGAGGAAACGGGTTCCTTATGTAAGTAAAATTTCCGGGGGTCTGATTTTGAACCTATCCGAAGAACGCTCCAGCCGCCGTCCTTCGCGAAGCACTCCTGTGGAGCGGCGGCGCCCCACGGGGTGCTTCGCGAGGGACGCCGCCGGGAGCCGGTTATCCGGATAGTCTCTTATTGCCCCTTCAACAGGCCGTCAATTATACGGGAGAGATCATCGAACGAAGGAATGTAATTGGCGCCCGCGCTGCTCTCGGCCGCCTGACCATTAATAAAAATGGCTGGCGTTGCATGGACGCCTATATCCTGTCCGGCCTGAAAATCCTGGTTGATCTGGTCGGCATAGGTATTCGCCTGGAAGCATTTATTGAAGGCGGTCATATCCAGGCCGATGCGCTTGGCCATGGCGACCAGGCGCGCATCCGAGAAAGAACCCACGTTCTCGCCCTTCCAGTTCTTGAAGAGTATCGTTTGGTAATCCCAGAAGTGACCTTGTTCGAGGGCGCACATGGCCGCGTTGGCAGCCTGGTGCGATTCGCCCGTAGTATTCGCGCCGTCAATGAGCAGGAAGAAATGATAGGTGTAATACACTTTCCCAGTCTCGACGTATTTCTGGATGACCAGCGGCTCGATATTTTCGGTATAGTAAAAGCAGCCCGAACATTGGAAATCTTCCCATACATCCATCTTGACCGGCGCATTTGGATCGCCCAAGTGTGTCCCGTCCATGGCAGCAGTGGTGGTGCTCGGCGCGATAGGGGTGATGGAAGCAAGTGCGGTATCAGCAATCTGGTTCCCTTTGATGGTCGGCCAGATGAGGGCAAAAGCGACCAACACTGCGCCAATCGCCACCAGCCCGATGATCAACAACCGCTGGCGTTGTTGCTGTTTGCGGCGTTTTTCGCGTATTTCCTGACGTTTGCTCATTCGCTCTCCTCTCGAATACAAAGTGGAAAGATTTTGCCATATTCGAGGCGGTTTGTCCAGCCTTGCAATATTAAAGGCAGATATGAATTTCGGGCAGTAAGCGCCTATCCGAAAAACCCCTGGAACGCGGACTTTAGTCCGCAATGCAGGGCAGACTGAAGTCTGCATTCCATTATTCGGATAGGCTCTAACTAGCCGGTGATGTTCTTAACGCGAATGTGGCGAATGGGCGAATATCGCGAATAAATTAAAATATTCGCGGCATTCGCATATTCGCGCCATTCGCGTTAAAAACCTTGTCAAGGAACCCTCATGAATGAGCATCCAGCCAGTCGGTCATCACCTTGAAAACTTGCGCCTTCTCCGGCTCGTTGTGGATCTCGTGGTACCAGCCATCCCACAACTTGAGCGTAACCTGCTTCCCCCCGGCCTCGCCAAACTGGCGGCTGGCTTCGGCGGAGGTCAGCCGGTCGGCGGTGCCGTGCATCAGCAGCAGAGGCAACGGAAACTCAGCCGCATGTTCCAGCGCCCACAGCCCGCTATCGTAGGTGGAGACGAACAGGCGGGCAGTGATCTTTTCGTGCACCAGCGGGTCGTTCTCATAAGCCTTGACCACAGCCGGATCATGTGAGAGGGCGGCCGTCTCCAATCCGCTGGATTGGGTGAAGCCGGGCAAGATTTTGTTCATCATCTTCCCCAGCGAGACTTTGGAGGCTGGAGGCTCGAAGGCCAGTTTCAGCCAGGGCCCGGTGGCGATCACGCCGCGCAAGGCTGGCTTGCGGCGCAGGGCATAGTTCAAGACCAGGTTGCCGCCCAGGCTGTGTCCGTATGAAAAGCGCGGCAGGCCCGGGTAACGCGCTTCGATCTGGTCGAAAAACGCGGTGATGTCGTCCATCAAAGCATCATACGAGGGCGTATGCCCGCGCGGTCCAGCAGACTTGCCATGCCCGCGCAGGTCGAAGCCGAGCATGGCATAACCCTTCTCCGTCAGCGCGGCGGCAACATGCTCGTAGCGACCAATGTGCTCGCCGTGCCCGTGTACCAGGCAAATGGCGGCCTTTGGCTTCCCTTTCGGCGCCCAGCCTTTCGAATACATCTGCAGACCGTCCGAGGTTTTCCAGTTCCATTCGAATGTTTCCATGTCAATCACCTCCGAATTTGATTTTGAATTCACAAGCGGGCGCGCCGGTCGCCTTGCAGGCGACCTCTTCCACGTCCACTTCACGGCCAACAGCCCAGAATAACGCCCCCTGGATTATCCCCAGGGTAACATAACAGATTGGCTCGTCGTCTGCCTGGCCGCAGGCCGCCGCGCCGGATCGGTCAACAAGCAGCAGGTCAACGTCGAGGAGATGGACCGAGGATGAGCCGCCGGGATCGCGCAGACGTTCCGCCACGAATTCCAGCACCCGTCGCCGCCGGGCTGGGACCGGCAGCCGGCGTACGATCTGCAGCTCGGCCTTTTCCCGCAGGGAGGCCTGCGCCACCATCCTCTGCCACAATCCCCGCCCGATGCGCAACAGAATGCCGCGCGCCCCGCGTCCGTAGTACATGCGCAGCGCCTGCTGGAGCCTGGCGTAGAGTTCGGCGGCAGCGCGGTTATCCATCCCACCAAGGTTTTCCGGCTCGATAGCTGAAGGCGAAAGATTTACGTCCGCCAGCACCAAGGCCAGCTTTTCCACGCCCACCTCTTCGACCGTCGCGGCGACGAATTGCTGCACGAGGCGGCTTGATATTACCGGGGAGAGGGTTTCAGGACCCACGCACCACTTCTCCTACCTCGAAGCGGCAATACGGATCGCCCTTGGCGACGCAGTGCGTTTCGGTGATTCCGTGTTCCTGATCCGTGGCCCAGCGCACGGCCTCGCCAATCGAGCCGACATACAGGTGGCAGACCGGCTGGTCGCTATGACGGCCCAGGCAGATGGCGCAAGTGGACTCGCAGTAGGCGATCCTGTCGCCTTCATCTTCCACCCAGGCATCCACCTGGGGATTGGTCTTCTTGAGGGCGTTCACCATCGCGTTCAGCACGAACTTGATGCGCCCCTTGCGCGGCATCAGCTTCAAGGCCGCGCCGGCCACACCCATCAGCGCGCCCTGCTCTCGCACGCCGTATTGGAAAGAAGCCTTGCCGATGCGCCGCAACATGCCTTTCCCGCCTCGCCCGTAGAAGGATTCGATGGCCGCGTTGAAACGGGCATACTCGACCGTCTGGATGCCGGGATCCGTGTCGTTGGGCGGGAAATTGCCGATGAACCGCTCCAGTCCGCTGGCGCGCAGGACGGCATTCAGCCCGTTCTCGCCCATCACCTCTTGCGCCGACACCAGCGCCTGCCGCACCAGGGCATTGACGATCACTGCCTCATCAGGTCGTATCGCCATAGCATCCTTCTCGTTTCATTGCACCTGAAATTCGAATACCGGATAACGCTCACCTGTCTCGACGAAACCCAGCCTCTTGTACAACGCCAGCGAAGGAGCGTTATCGGCCTGGGTGTTGACGGTTAGACGAGAGGCGCCGCGCTGCGCCAGGCCGTGGATCAGGTCGCTGACCAACGCCCGACCCACCCCCCGGCCCTGCGCTTCCGGCCGGACGGCGAGCCGGGCCAGGTGCGCCCCATACGGATTCTGCGTGCTGATCTGGTATCCAATCAGGCCTTGCGCCGATTGGGCCACCGTTGCCAGCATGGCTTGCTGATAGGCCCGCTTCAGCGCCGCCAGCGAATTATGCCAAAGTGGATCGAACGCGGCGGCGTCCAGCGCGGCGGCGAGGGGTAAATCACGTATCGTCATCTGGCGAATCTTGATCCCCGGCCGGCAAGTCTCAGGGACAGGCATCCCTTCCCTGCGCTCGAACATGACGATTTGCTGGCGGACAACAAAGCCGCTGCCTGTCAGCAGGCCCGGAAGCCAGTCCTTCAAGGCGATGACGGCCACGCGAGCGTTGCCATTTCTGCCCAGATTGGCCTGCGCGGCCTCCCACAAGATGTCCCAAGCTTCCTTCAACGGCAGCCTGTCCGAGTTGACGAACAGCCGGATCCACGCCACCTGCGGCGGGTCCGGCGGGCAGGCCAACGCAGCCACCACGCGCCCATGCGGAGCATTCGTTGTCACCTGCTCGGCGACCAGATAAGGCGGCACGCCGATCCAATCCAACGGATTGCGCCAGTCCAGGTGACGGTGGACATAGCTCTCGAAATGGATCAGGTTGGCGATCTGGCGCTGATCCATGGAGTCTGCCGGGCGCACCTGAAAATCTACCTTTACCGCCATAGACGAAGGAAGAGCAGCTTCTTGAGAATGCGTTGCTTGAGGGTCGGCTTCTCCAGCCCCATCAGCCCGGATTGCATGGTGATCACGGCGTCGGTCATCTTGCCGCCGCGCGCCTGGAGTCCGGCCACGGCGCGCATTACGTCCGCGCGCAGATCCTTCGCGCCGGCCCTTTCCAGGATTTCCGCTGACGTCCGGTAGCAAGCAATCGCCTCGTCCCTGCGGCGGAGGGCTTCCAACGCAGCGGCCTGGTTGGCCAGCGCAATGCCCTGGCGTCGCAGGTCGCCCGCGGCGGCAAAAACCGCCTCCGTGCCGCTGACCACATCGAGCGCGGCTTGCGTTTGTTTGTTTTGCAGCAGGGCAACGCTCTGGTTGTTTTTCATCTCGGCCGCCATCAGAGGCTCGCCATGAGCGGAATAAGCAGCCGCAGCCTCGGCAAACGTCTTCGCGGCTGATAAATAGTCCGCCTGTTCGTAGGCAGCCTTGCCTTCTTTTTCGAGCTGCTGAGGGGAGAATTCTTCAGACATAACCGGTTTACGGTAGCCTACCCTGGCCTGCCTGCCAGGGCAGGCTGGCTACCATTAGAATGTGATATCCAGCAGGTTTTCTGCCACCGCGCGCAGTTTTTCGGTGGACAGTTCGCTCAACTTGAGGGCCAGATCCAGGTACGGGCGGTTGACCGGCTTGCAAACGAAATCTTGCAATTCGGGCGGCAACTTTTTGAAATCCTGGATGGCCTGCTGCTGGCTCAACCACTGACCGACCGGCCCGGTCTGGTCGAAGAGGGATTCAACCTGCCCGTTCAGCAGGGACATCAAGCCTTCCAACTCCGGCAAGGGGATGGGCCGCTCGCCCAGCTCATAAGCCCGTATCCGGCTGGTCGAAATGCCAGACTGTTCGGATAGCGCTTTGGGCGAGATGCTGGCCTTCAGGCGCGCTTGCCGCAGAAGAGCGCCAATCATGCGCTGGCGAACCCCTACCAGCACCGGCAGGTTGAGAGCCTCAGTCGGTGAAGTATCGTCCGAGACGGCTTCCTTGCTCCAGAAGCGACGAAAGGGCAAATCCAGGAAATACGCCAACACTTCCATCTCGGGGAGCGAGGGCGCCCGGTGGCCTGCCTCGTAAGCGCGAAACACGCCGCTCGTCACGCCAATCGCCTCGGCGCACTCCGGGATGCTCCGCCGGGCAGCCAGGCGTGCATCGTGAATCAAGACGCCTAGTTTTTTCATGCGGATGGAAACCTGGGCTTGTATGCTCATGAGATGCCTCTCTAATTCAACCAAGTCATGAGGCCTCACAGGTTTTATATGAAGTTTTGCCGATCAAGCCGCTTGCCAGGGCATAGAAATCAGCCTGTCATGGTGACTTTGGAAACCTGTGAGGTCTTTCAAAATCATTATAGCAGAGAAGTGTGAAGCAGCTCATCGCCGCTTGCGGTTGGCTGCCAGGAACTTTTCGTCAATATCCAACTCATCCTTGAAGCGCTGGTCACGGCGGACGTGAATGTTGCCGTGAATGCGCTGAGTAGCGGTCTGGATGATTGCCAGTACAGTGACTTTCGTGATCACGTCGGTAAAGAATTTGCCTTTATCGTCAAACTCGATGGTCATGGCGCCTCTGAGGAATACGCCTCTATCCTTCCACCGGCGGCATCAGATAACCCAAACCCGAGCGGGTAACGATGTGCTTGGGGTTGTGCGGATCGTCTTCCACTTTCTGGCGCAAACGGGCGATAGTGACCCACAGGATCTCTTTATCCGAACGGTACTCCGGCCCCCAGACGCTCCCCAAGAGTTCCTCGGCGGTGAGCACCTTGCCGACATTGTGCGAGAATTGGAGCAGGAGGCGATACTCCGTGGCCGAAAGGAAAACGGGTTTCTCGCCACGCCAGACCTCGGCGCGGGCGAGATCGATCCGCAGATTGCTATGTTCAAAGTAACGATCTTGCCCCGTCTCGGAAACCTGGGCGCGCCGCAGGACAGCCCGCACGCGCGCCAGCAATTCCATGACCGAGAACGGCTTGACCAGGTAATCGTCCGCGCCGACATCCAGGCCGTGCACGCGATCTTGTTCCTCACCCTTGGAAGTTAAAATAATAATTGGCACGTTGGAGTATTGGCGGATGCGCTGGCAGACGGCAAACCCGTCCATTTGCGGCATCAAAACGTCGAGCAAGATCAAATCCACCGGATTGGCAGAAAACATCTCGACGGCCTCTTTCCCATTTTGTGCGGTGATAACCTCGTAACCCTCCGTATGCAAATTGGCTTCGAGCAAACGAAGATAACGGGGTTCATCATCAACGACCAGGATACTTGTGGACATGGCACACTCCTTATCTAACCAGCATTGCTTCTAAAAGCCTATCCAAATAACGGAATGCAGACTTCAGTCTGCCTTGCCTTGCGGACTAAAGTCCGCGTTCCAAAAGGTAACGGAATGCAGACTTCAGTCTGCCCTGCTTTGAGGACTAAAGTCCGCGTTCCA
>Ga0210033_1001670_pt1 | contig 19962 bp, 16 predicted proteins | sample CryGeymeta201501_FD_185465 | JGI IMG/M metagenome (GOLD analysis project Ga0210033, IMG submission 185465) | Groundwater microbial communities from Crystal Geyser aquifers in Utah, USA - Crystal Geyser metaG 2015-01 (SPAdes) (version 2) | ecosystem: Environmental > Aquatic > Deep subsurface >... | reverse complement strand
GGCCCGGGAATGGGACACAGTCCAGGGCGCCGTCTCGCGACGGCCACCGGTGGTGTCTCGCGGGACGCCGCCGGTGGAGATGGGTGGGACACTACAGGCCTGCTGACCGGCCTGCACCGCCTCGATGTGCCGCCCGCTGCGGGCACCCGCTTCGCCGGCAACAAGCTCTACCAGCAGCGCTACTGGAGCCCAGCCCTCTTCGGGGCGGTGCAGGCCCTGCGCGGCATCGCCCAGGACGAGGGCATGGACCTCGTCACCCTCAGCTACGCCTTCGTGCTGGGGCACCGCGGTGTGGACTCCGTGCTCGTCGGGCCGGCCAGCCTCGCGCACCTCGACGCCGCGCTTGCCGCCCGCCAGGCCCGCCTGTCGCCCCAGGGTCGCGCCCGGGTCCTCGCCGTCGGCCAGGCCCTCACCGGCACCGACGCCAGCTACGCCCGCTGATGTTCGCACGCGAGGTCCCAGCGGAAGAGGTGGAGGAGGCCCTGGCCCACTGGCGGACCCAGGGCTGGGCTCGCCTGCCCCAGGTGGCCAGCGCCCGGACCCTCGCCACCCTGCGCGCCCGGGCCGACGAGATCGTCGCCGGTCGCGGCGGCATCGAGGGCCTGTTCTTCCAGCCGGACAGCCCCACCGGGCGCTACACGGACCTGCAATTCGGCCACGGCTACGCCGGCCCCGACCTGGCCTACCGCAAGATCGAGAAGCTCGAGCGGGACCCGGCCTACCTCGCCTGGCTGGGCAACCCCCTCTTCGCGCGCATCGTCCAGGCCGTCACCGGGCCCACCGCGCGGCTGTACCGGGCCACCCTCTTCTGGAAGGCCGCCCGCGTCGGCAGCGACCTGCCCTACCACCAGGACGGGGGACAGTTCTGGGGCCTGGACCGCGAGCCGGCCATCCAGCTGTGGACCGCCCTGGACGACGCGACGCTGCAGTCCGGCTGCCTGGTGGTCCTGCCGGGCAGCCACCTGCCGGGCCTGGCGACCCCCCTGGGCGGGGTCGTGCCGGCCGCGCAGGTGCAGGCCGCCCTGGCCGCCGGGCCCGAGCTGCCCCTGCCCGCCGCCGCGGGGGACGTGATCCTGGTCCACAACCACCTGTGGCACCGCAGCGGCGCCAACCACAGCGAGCAGCCGCGCCGGGCCTTCACCGTCGCCTACCTGGACGGTGCCACCCGGTGCCGGCGCCGGAAGCGGGCGCCGCGGGAGTTCCTGCAGGTCTGGTGAGGCCGCGGTGAGGCTGCGGTGAGGCCGCTCACATGCCGGGGATGCGCGGCACCTTGGACTGACGGGACAGCTTCCAGTAGGCGCCCCAGGCCTTCTTGACCCAGTGCCCGTAGACCGGCATCGGCACCATCCGCTCGCTGTGCTCGTCGCGCTGGACCCAGGCGGCGCCGTCGCCGGTGTCCATCACGCACAGGATGCCGACGTGCTCGATGTAGCTCTCGCGGTCGGCCTTGCCGGCGACCGCCGCGGCGATGTTGGCGGCCGCGACGCGCCCCATCACCTCGGCAACGTGGCCCTGCTTGGCCCGGTAATTCGGACCGTCCAGCGCCGCGGTGTCGCCCACCGCCCACACATCGGGGGTGCCCTGGACCTGGCAGTGCTCGTCGATCTGCACGAAGCCGGCCTCGGACAGGGGCAGGTCGCTGTTCTTCAGGGCCGGGTGGCCTTGCAGGCCCGGCGTGAAGTGCACCAGGTCCGCCTCGAGCCGGGTGCCGTCGGCGAAGTCCACCCCGCCCTCGTCGAAGCCCGCGATGGGCACGCCGACCCGCTTGTGGATGCCGTAGCGCTTGAACATCGTCTCCATCATCTCCAGCGCGCCCTCACCCATGCGCTGGCCGGGGCGGGCCATCGGGGCGAAGAAGGTCAGCTCGAAGCGATCCCGGATGCCGCGACGCCGCAGCATCGTGTTGATGTTGAACAGCAGCTCGAAGACCGGGCCGCCACGCATCGCGGACGGGTCCTTGGGGTTGCCGCCGAAGCCCATGGCGATGCGGCCCTCGCCCTTCTCGACCAGCGCCTGCAGGCGCACCCGGAGCTCCTCGAGCTCGTCGGGGCCGCCGCAGACCGAGCGGGTGTGCTCGATGCCCTTGGGGCGCAGCTTGGACCCGCCCAGGGCGACCACCAGGTGCTGGTAGCTCATGGGGCCCTGGTCGGTGTGCACGGTGTGGGTGGCGGCCTCGACGCGCTCGACCCGCGCCTTCACCACCTGGAAGCCGTGCGCCTGGGCGAGGTGGGACAGCGGCAGGGTCGCCTCTTCCAGGGGCAGCTCGCCGGTCGGCACCCAGATCGTGATCGGGTTGATGAGGATGAAGTCGCGGTCGGAGAGGAGGGTGACCTCCAGCCCTGCCTTGCGGAGCTGGATCGCCGCCTCCACGCCCGCGAAGCCGCCGCCGATCACCAGGGTGGGGACTGCATCTGTCGTCATGTCTGCTCCAGGGTGAGGTGCAACCCGTGGTGCCCACGACGAGCAGCGGCACCCCGGTGCGACAAGCCGTCCCCGGGGGCGCTCTCAGTCCCGGGAGTCAGCCGGCGCTGTATCCCCGGCCTTCGCCGCTGTCTTTGCCGTGGGCTTCGCCGCGGTCTTCGCCGCGGTCTTCGCCTTGGCCTTCGCCGTGGCCTTCGCCGCGGCCTTCGCCGTTGCCTGCGCTGCGGCCTTTGCCTTGGCCTTCGCGTTCCCCTTGTCCCCCAGCTCGCAGGGCAGGGGTGGCACCTTGCGCTTCTTGGGGTTGGGGTTGCGGCGGAACAGGACCAGCACATGGCCCACGGTCTGCACGTGCACGGCGCGGGTCCGCGGCAGCAGCGCCTCCAGCGCCTGGGCCACCTCGGCCTTGTCGGAGTCGATGAGCCGGGCCTTGATGAGCTCGTGGTCCTCGAGCTGGCGGTCGATCTCGGCCACCATCCCATCGGTGACCCGGTTGCCGCCGATCAGCACGAGAGGGTTCAGGTGGTGGGCGCTGGCCCGCAGGATCCGCTTGTCGCGGCCGGTGATTTCCACGTCGTGCTCCAGGAACAGGGAAGCCGGGGCTAACCCCTGGTGCGAGCCCGGGCTGTGGGCCCTCCCGACAGCGCCCGCATGCGGAAGGCGACGGGCAGGCCCTGGGAGCTCATGGGCCCTCGGGCGCCCGGGTTGTGAGCAGATGGGACATATGTGGCTCATCTCCAGGAAATCGGACACCGAGGCACGTCTCGCCGGATCCTTGGTGAAGTGCTCATGAATCTGTACGAACACTCGTCGGTGAGGGTGGAGCTCCCTCCGATTTTGAGACTGTTCTGTCCCATTTCGTGCTCATCCGATCCGTCATGGAGCGCGCCACCTCTCCGAGAGGCCGCCCCGGTGCCCATCGCGGGCCGTTGGCATCGTGCTTGCATCGGGGTGGGCCACCACCCGCGTTGCTCGCGGGAGAAGAGGCGCGACCCCTGCACACTCCCCCGCTCACCGCTCTTGAGAATGCGGACGAAGCGCCCCTCGTGGGCGCGCTCGTCGTCGTCGTCGGCACGCCCGAAGGGTCGGTGCTCGATGCCTGACCCCACCCTCGACCCGCTCGTCGCGCTGCGCCGCCAGCTCCACGAGCACGCCGAGCTCTCCGGTAATGAGGCCGCTACGGCCGAGATCGTGGCCCGGCACCTCGCCGCGCGCGAGCCGGACGACATGGCGACGGGCGTGGGCGGCCACGGCGTGCTGGCGGCCTGGAGCGGACCCGCACCTGGGCCGACCGTGCTGTTCCGCTGCGAGCTCGACGCCTTGCCCATCCCGGAGGGGAACAAGCGCGTCTCCCACCGCTGCGGCCACGACGGTCACATGGCGATCGTGGCGGGCATGGCCGACCGCCTGCGGGCCCGCCGCCCCGCCAGCGGCCGGGTGGTGCTGGCCTTCCAGCCGGCCGAGGAGACCGGCGCCGGCGCAGCCCGCCTGCTGGCGGCCCCGGAGTTCGCGCGCTTTCGGCCCGACCTGGCCTTCGCGCTGCACAACCTGCCCGGGCAGGCGCTCGGCCACGTGATCCTGCGGGAGGGCACCTTCGCGTCGGCCTCGGTGGGGCTGCGCCTGATCTTGACCGGGCGGAGCGCCCACGCTGGCGAGCCCCACAAGGGTCACAGCCCGGCCCTGGCCATGGCCCGCATCGTCGAGGACCTGTCCCGATGGATCGACCCGCAGTGGCGCCCGGGCACGCTGATCACGGTCGTCGGGGCGCGGCTGGGGCGGGGCGCCTTCGGCACGAGCCCCGATGACGCCGAGGTGAGCGCGACCTTGCGCGCGTGGACCGACCAGGATCTGGCGGCGCTGGTCGCCCAGGCCCGCGAGCGCTGCGCCCGCATCGCCCAGGAGCACGCGGAGCCCCTGCGCTCGGAGCCCCTGCGCTCGGAGCCCCTGCGCTCGGAGCCCCTGCGCTCGGAGCTGGTCGAGCCCTTTCCGGCGACCGTCAACGACGGCCGCTGCGCCGCCTACGTCCGCGACGCAGCCGCGCGCGCCGGTCTGACCGTGGAAGCGCTCCCTCATGCCCACGCCTGGTCCGAGGACTTCGGCCACTTCGCCAGCATCTGTCCCATCGCCCTGTTCGGCCTGGGCGCCGGCCTGCAGCAGCCGGCCCTCCACGATCCGGACCATGAGTTCCCCGACACGATCATCGCCCCCGGCCTGGCCGTGTTCTCGGAGATCACGGACGGGGTGCTCGGCGGGAGCGGGGGGGCGCAGGGTGGCTGATGTGCTCCACGCCCCTGGCCTGACGGACTGCTCCTACATCGAGCTCAGCAGGTCGGCGCTCCGCACCAACCTGCGCTTCATCGAGCGTCTGGTCGGCCGCGGCACCACGCTGTGCTCGGTCATCAAAGGTAACGCCTATGGCCACGGCATCGAGACCTTCGTGCCCCTGGCCGAGTCCTGCGGCGTGCGCTGCTTCGCGGTGTTCAGCGCCGCCGAGGCCAAGGTCGCCCACAGCGTGAGCACCTGCGGCAGCCGCATCCAGATCATGGGCTACGCCACCGCCGACGAGATCGAGTGGGCGGTGAGCCAGGGGGTCGAGCTGTGGGTCCACGATCGGGGGCGGCTGGAGCTGGCGCTCGGCGCAGCCCGCCGGGTCGGGCGCCCCGCCGTGTTGCACCTCGAGCTCGAGACCGGCATGCACCGTACGGGCCTGGACCCGGCCGATCTCGACGTCGTCGTCGACCAGCTCGTCGCCAACGCCGACGTGTTGCAGCCTCGCGGGGTCTGCACCCACCTGGCCGGCGCAGAGAGCTCCGCCAACTTCCTCCGGATCGGTCGTCAGCTCGACATCTTCGACAAGACCGTCGCGCGGCTGTCCGCCGCTGGCCTCGGTCCGCTGGAGCGCCACGTGGCCTCGTCGGCCGCCGCCCTCATCTACGACCGCATGCGCCTGGACCTCGTGCGCGTCGGCATCGCCCAGTACGGCTTCTGGCCCAGCCTCGAGATCAAGATGCACCGCATGGTGGCGTTCCAGCAGGACTCGTCGGCCCGCTGGGTGGACCCGCTCAAGCGGGTCATCAGCTGGAAGAGTCGGGTGATGACGCTCAAGCGCGTGTCGGCCGGGCAGTTCATCGGCTACGGCAACGCCCACCAGGCCACACGCCTCACCACCGTCGCCGTCATCCCGGTCGGCTACGCCCACGGCTTCACACGCAGCCTGAGCAACACGGGGCGCGTCCTGGTCCGTGGTCGGCCCGCGCCGGTCGTCGGGCTGGTGGGCATGAACCTCATGTCGGTCGACGTCACCGACATCCCCGGCGTGGCGCACGACGACGAGGTCGTGCTCATCGGCAAGCAGGGGCGCCACAGCATCTCGGTGGCCTCGTTCAGCGACATGACGCCCTTCCTCAACTACGAGGCGCTGGCCCGGCTGCCTCGGGACATCCCCCGCATCGTGACGGCCTGACCGTCCCCGCTGGCTTAGGGGGGCTGCGGCAGCGCAGGAAGACTTCACCCCAGCGCCTCCCCGAGCACCCGATCATGCGTCCATGGGAGGTCGTCGACCACGAGCTCGTGCCCGATGACGAAGGCACCATCTACCTGATGAACCGCGGCAGCGAGTACGTCATCCACATCGACGGCCGCGAGCTGATGAGCAACCGGCTCCACGGCTCCGAGGACGCCCTGGCCGACCTCGCCGCGGACCGCCTGGCGGCGCTTGACGACGCCCGCATCCTGGTGGGCGGGCTGGGCATGGGCTTCACCCTCGCCGCCGCCCTGCGCCGGGTGGGCCCCCTGGGCAACGTGACCGTGGCCGAGCTGATGCCCGCGGTCGTGCGCTGGAACCGCGAGACCGTGGGCCGTGCCTCCAAGCACCCCCTGCGGGATCCCCGCGCCCTGGTGCACCTGGGCGACGTCGGCGACCTGGTCGAGACCCCGCCGGCGCCCTGGAGCGCGATCCTGCTCGACGTGGACAACGGTCCCCGCGCGCTGACCCGGCCCACCAACGGCTGGCTCTACTCCCGCCACGGGCTGAAGTGTGCCTGGAAGGCGCTGATCCCTGGTGGCGTGTTGGGGATCTGGTCGGCCAGGCCCGACGATGAGCTGACCGTCCGCCTCAAAAAGGCCGGCTTCGAGGTCGAGGTGCTGCACTTCACCGAAGACGGCCGCCCCACCCCCGATGACAGCGGCACCCACGTGTTGTGGATGGCCCGCCGACCGGGCCCGCTGGAGAACTGACAGGGCTGGGCGGGGCTGCGTCGACGACCGGGCCGCGTCGCGGCCGGCCAGGGGTTGCGTGACGATTTATACAGTTATTGCGCTATGTTGCGTGTTCCGGATCGGGCCTTGTGCCCCCGGGATCGAGCATGTAGAGTGTCCGGGATGAACGCTCCCGGTAGCCCTTCCCTGCGGCGTGAGGCTGCCGCGTCGAGCCGACTGCTCGCCGTGGTGCAGGTGGTCGGGCTCCTCCTGGTCGGCGGCTACTTCCTGTCGCGCCTGGACCCCTCGGGCCTGGGGGCGCTGGCCACTCCTCGCGCCGCCGCCTGGTTGTTTGCGGCCTTCCTGGCGTATAGCGTGGGCCAGCTCCTCAACGGCCTGGGCTGGCGCCACCTGCTGAACCGCGCCGGTGCTGAGGTCTCCATCGGGGAGATGGTCAAGCACGACCTCTCGAGCGTCTTCTGGTCGACGATCATCCCGGGCGGCGTCGCCGGTGAGCTGGTCAAGGGGGTGCGGCTGGCGCGTGGCGCCGACGCCGGCTCGGTGGCTACCTCCATCCTCAGCGCGCGGCTCATCGGCGGCATGGTGTCCTGCCTGCTGGCCCTCGTATTCCTCCCCTTCTCCGGCTTCGACGGCCTGGTTCGGGCGGTCGGCGCCGCGGCCCTCGCCGCGACCGTGCTCGTGGCTGTCCTGGGACTCCTCGCGATCCGCCTGGGGCCCGCCGCCATGCCGGCCTTCATCGCCGCGCGCCTGCCGGTCGGGCGCCTGCCTGCCGGGCGCGACCTGTGGCTCGTCCTCGGCCTGGCCGTCATCGCCCACTCCGCCTTCGCCCTGGTCTTCTCTGCCTGCTTCGCGGCGGTGGGCCCCTGGATCCCCTTTGGGGCCGGCGCGGTCGTGTGCGCGCTCACCTCGGTGGCCCAGATCGTGCCCGTCACGGTCGGGGGGCTGGGCGTGCGCGAGTTGACCATCACCAGCCTGGGGGCGGTCCTGGTCTCCGCGGCGACGGCGGACGCGGCGGCCATCGCCCTGGCGGGCACCTTCACCGTCTTCGTCGTCTTCGGCGGGCTGGTCGAGCTGGGGCGGATGCTGCAACGACCCCGGTGAGCGGCGCGCCAGTGGGGTGGCTGTGCCAGTGGCGGGAGCCCGTCCCCAGCGCCTACCCCGAGGGCCCGCTGCGGCAGTGACAGGGCAGGGCCTCACGGATACGGGGCCGGGCACTGGAGACTGCCCGTGCTTGAGACTGCGCCTGACACTTCCGACGTCACAACCGCCTCTCCCGTCTGTTCGTACAACGAGTGGGATCCCCTCGAAGAGGTGATCGTCGGGCGGGTCACCGGCGCGATGCTGCCGACCCGGCACATCGCCGAGCGCGTCTGGGGTCTGAGCCCGCTGGGCGCCGCGGTCGGCCGCGCCAGCGCTGGCAAGCACTACCCCAGCTACATCCTGAACCGCGCGACGGAAGAGGTGGAGCGTTTCGTCGAGATCCTGACGGGAGAGGGCATCACCGTCCGTCGGCCCGAGCCGCTCGCGCTGTCCTCCCGCTTCAAGACGCCGGACTGGAGCTCGACCGGCTTCTGCACGGCCAGCCCGCGCGACGGGCTGCTGGTCGTCGGGGACCACATCATCGAGACCGCCTCGGCCTGGCGCTCTCGCTACTTCGAGGTCTTCGGCTACCGCAACATCCTCAACGACTACTTCCGTCGCGGCGCGCGCTGGTCCGCCGCGCCTCGGCCGCGCCTGGATGACGAGCTGTACGACTACAGCTTCCGCCCCCCCAAGGAGGGCGAGCCGATGCGCTACGTCATCACCGAGCACGAGCCGGTGCTCGACGCGGCCGACTTCACCCGCTGTGGTCGCGATCTGTTCGTGATCCACAGCAACACGACCAACCTCGCCGGCATCGAGTGGATGCGCCGCCACCTCGGGCCCGAGTACCGGGTCCACCAGATCGAGACCCGCCAGCGGAAGCCGCAGCACATCGACACCACGCTCATCCCCCTGGCCCCCGGCAAGGTGATGGTCAACCCTGACTTCATCGACCCGGACACGCTGCCGCCGATGCTCAAGAAGTGGGACATCCTGATCCCGCCCCGGCCGGATCCCGTGCCTGCCAAGGGCCTGAACTCCTACCTGCTGCTGGCCGGGGACTGGATCTCGCTCAACGTGTTCATGCTCGACCCCAAGCGTGTGGTCGTCGAAGAGAACCAGGTCTCGCTGATGCGCGCGCTCGAAGGGTGGGGCTTCACCCCGGTGCCCTGCCCGTTCATCCACTACAAGATGTTCGGTGCCGGACTGCACTGCGCCACCTTGGACGTCCGGCGGCGCGGCACCCTGGAGTCCTACTTCTAGGCCGGGACCTCGCCGCTCGCGCAGCTCTTGCAGATCTCGAGCTGGAAGTCCCCGTGACGCAGCTCCTGGCGGAGCTTCCGGAAGCCGGGCTTGTTCCAGATGTCGAGGATGTGCTCCTCTCCGACGTTCCCGAAGACGTGGCTGCCATTGTAGTCATTGCAGCAGAGCACGACGTCCCCGTGGAAGTCGACGACACAGCTGAGCGAGGCCTGCATGCACCGCGTCTTCGTGACCGGCTTCTGGACGCGCACCAGCCCGCCGCTCGAGGACAGGAAGTCCTGGTCCCCGAGGGTCCGGTAGCGCAGGTGCTTCCCGAAGCGCTCGGGCAGATCACGGATCGCCTCTGCGTAGCGCCTGGCGTCGGCGCGCAGGTTGCCCTCGTACTGGCTCACCAGCAGCGTGTCGACGCCGGACTCCACGAGCTCCTGGATGTTGTCACCGGTCAGCAGCGAGCCATTGGTGAACACGACGATGTTGCAGCCGGGCAGCTTTGTCTTCGCCTGTCTCATCAGGCGGAAGATGCGCTCGTCCATGAGCGGCTCATTGTAGAACACGGGGGAGAGCCGCCCGCGGAAGCGCATGGACGCGAGCTGATCGAGCAGGCGGGAGTACAGCTCGTCGGGCATGAACCCGACCTCACGCTCGTGCTTGTGGCGGGGGCAGATCCGACACTTCCGGTTGCAGTCGCTGTTGGTCTCGATCTCGACCTGGGTGAAGACGTCCCGACGCTGGCGCAGCCGCGACCAGTAGTAATCGGACCGATCGTACACATCGCGCAGCCCCGCCCGATGCTGCTTGGGGATCAGGTGGTCGTTGACCAGGAACAGGAGCTTCAGCACGAGCACCTGCCTATGCGGACCGACCCGGTGCTCCTGCGGCGAACGGCGGACTGCAGCGCGGGTTGCGGGCGGGTACCTCGAACAGCGCACCTCCGAAGCTTCCCGCCTATACCGGTCCCTCGGCCTGTCCAGGCCCGGGCGCCCGGCGCTCAGTCCACCGACGTCACCTCCCAGGACACCAGGCCGACCGGCGTCGCCACCTCGAAGGCGTCCCCTGCCTCCAGGTCCGCCATCGCGGCGCCCAGGGGGGAGCTGGGGCTGATCGCCCGCACCGCCCGCCCGTCCACGACGGCGTGCGCGCCGCCGATCGGGGCCACGAAGACCAGGTCGCCGCGCGGTCCGTCCAGCGCCACCAGGGCGCCCACCTGGACCTGCTGGAGCGGTCGGGGCTCGAAGACCTCGAACCAGGCGAGCAGGCGCCGCAGCTCGTCGATCCGCCAGGCCTGGCCCCGGGCCAGGTAGGAGGCCTCGGTCGAGCGCGTGTCGTACTTGCCCTCCTGCTTCGTCTCGTCGCTGCCGATCTCGTCGCGGGCCATCGCGGCCACCGCCTCGAGGGTCGCCAGCTCGCCGGCGATGGTGTTTCGCAGGGCGGCGACGGCGAGGGCCTTGTCCATGGTCCGGTCTCCGGGAGGGCGGCAGCGGGGCGAGGGGCGCGTCTCGTCTGCTGAGGGCTGCGCGACGTAGCCCAGCCCGCTCCGCACCTCCAGCCGGCCCTCCGGATGGGCTGCCGACCCGGGTCCGCGCCGAGGACAGGACCTGCCGCAGCGAGGGCTGAGCGGCGGTGAAGCGGTCCCCCGATGCCGCGGTCCCCTGACGCCGCGGTCCCCTGACGCCGCGGTCCTCAGCCCTCGCGGTTGACCCACGTCCGGCTGCGCACCGCCGGGTAGTGCTCCTCCCAGGCGGCGATCATCGCGTCGAAGGGCAGCTCCGCGTGACTGCCGTGGTCGCTGACGTACTCCATGAAGCGCCCACCATCGCGGTCGAACTCCTGGAAGATGGCGTCGTGCACGCCGTCGAAGTCCAGGGGGGCGACGCCCAGGCGCTGGCACAGCTCCACGTTGAAGGCCGGGGTCGCGGCCACCCAGCGGTCGTCCAGGAACAGCTCGGTGTAGCCATGGAAGACCAGCAGGTCGGTGCCGAGCTGCTCTTCCAGGCGGGCGGTGCCGATGTGGTTGCGCACGTTGGCGAAGTGCAGGCGACTGGGCACGCCCAGCGCCCGGGCCGCAGCCGCCAGCAGCAGGGCCTTGTCGATGCAGTGTCCCCCCTCGGCCGGGTCCCGGTTGAGCACCTCGCTCGCCCGGTAGTCCTCGGGGGAGAAGCGCACCCGCCAGGGGTTGTAGCGCAGCCGGTCCCGCACCTCCCGGAACACGGCGACCATGGCCGGGCGCGGCGCCAGGCCGCCCCCAATGGCCTGGGCGAAGGCGATGATGTCGGGATGGGCGCTGTCGACGAAGCGATTGGGCGCCAGGAACTCGGGTGCAGGCTGCATGCCCCCTGCTATCGCGCTGGTCGGGGATCGCCGGGGCGGCGGCGGCGGCGGCGGCGGCGAGCCAGAGCCCGAAGGGCCGACCGCGGTGGAGTGGCTGCGGCGCTACGGACGCGTCCAGCGGAGCGAGGTTCTCTGTTTGTCTTGCTCCAGAACCGCGGGGTCATCCGTTGATACAACATGGGGAGACGTGGAGGGCCGGCGGTCGATGCCTCCGAGACGAGGGGACGGAGGCGCGCCCCGTTCGCCACCGGTCACGAAGTGTCGCTCTGCGTCCGGCGGGCCGCTTCGTGGCTTCGCACGGGTGTCGGATATCCGGCAGGGGGGTGCCGGATATCCGGCACCTTGGACACCTTGGTGGACGCAAGTGGTCGAAATCACGTTGGACCGGATCTTGCTCGGGCTCGGCGCGCGGGCAGCACCCCTTGCGGGGCCTGCAGACCTGGGTGCTACACTTCATCCAGACGCGCTTGCTGCGCCGTTTCCCCTGGCCATGCCAATCAACGATTGAGGTCTCCATGTCTCGCTTTTCGGTGTCTCCAGCGCGCGTTCCCTTCGTCCTGGGCGTCGTGCTCAGCCTCGCCCTCGTCGGCTGCAAGAGCAAGCAGGGCGGCACCATCGACAGTGGCACCGGTGGCCTGGGCGACGGTGGGGCCGTGGGACCCGTTGGCGACACCGGCTCGGGCGGGGACACAGGCCTGGGCGGGGACACCGGCACGGGGATGTTCGACAGCGACGGCGACGGGCTCCCGGACTGGGTCGAAGACCTGCTGGGCACCGACCCCTACAACCCCGACACCGACGGCGACGGCCTGCCCGACGGTGACGACAGCGATCCCAAGGGGATCGGGGCCGTCGACACCGACGGTGACGGGCTCAGCGACGATGACGAGGTCAGCCTCGGATCCGATCCCAACGATCCGGACAGCGACCACGACGGGGTGAACGACCTGGACGAGTTCAAGGCCGGCACCGACCCCCTCGACGCCGACTCCGACGACGACGGCCTCACCGACGGCCAGGAGTCCACCCTGGGCACCGACCCGAACCAGGCCGACAGCGACGGCGACGGCATGACGGACAAGGACGAGGTGGACGCCGGCAGCGATCCGCTGGATGCCGGCTCGCTGCCGAGCGGGCTCGTGAACCAGGCCGTGACCTGTGAGGGGGTGGAGGCCGTGACGGCGAACCACTTCGCGGATCGGGACTTCTACGCGGACGGGGACTACTACTCGGGCGCCGGTGGCACCGAGTGCCACTGCACCGTCACCCTCCATGACACCCGTCCCACGCCCGTGACCGGGATCACGGTCTGGATGCCGACCTCGGTCTACGACGCCACCGACTGGGCCGTAGACCCCCGCCCCAAGGCGGTGGCCGTGCTCGTGCCCTGGCTCGAGGGTGGGGCGGACGACGGGGTGCGGGTGGCGGGGGACAGCCCCACCGGCCTGACCGGCACCGAGACCGAGGTGAACGACGGCTACCTGCTGTCGGGCGCGGCGGCCGACCACTGGTTCGCCTTCAACGATGTGCCGGACATCGACGACCTCGGCTACTGGAGCGACCAGTTCGCCGGTCGGGCCGACGTGAGCAGCGCCGCCGCGGTCGACATCCACGGCACCTACGATGTCTACGTGTCCTTCGTGAGCGCGGGTGGCTACGCCGTAGCGTCACGACCCGGTGCCGCCGGCGCCTGCGCCGCCCTGGAGGGTGACCTCGACGGCGACGGCGCCCCCGACACCCCGCTGCGCCTGCGGGTGGACTACGATCCGCACCCGCTGTCCTTGGGCCCGCCGCCCCTCCCGGTCGCGACGCCGCCCTCCGGCACCAGCTGGCTCGAAGACGCCGTCGCCTGCACCCCGGGCGCGACCGCCACCACCCGCTTCGCCCTGGTGGATCCCGACGGCAGCGGCAAGGCGGTCCCCCTGGCGGTGGGCGGGGCGGCCGCCTACGCCTACGGCGAGCTGCGGCAGGCCACGGTGGCCGACTGGCAGGGCGCCGATCGCCTGGTCCTGCGGGCCCCCGATGGCGCCGCCTGGGCCACCCTGAGCCCAGAGACCCCGACGGCCGACCTGGCCCCGGGCCTGTGGCTGGGCCAGGCCCGCTGGCGCAGCAGCCGCAGCACCACCGGCAGCTACTCCGACCCGCAGGTGCTCCTGACCACCCAGTGCCCGGCCACCCGCCCCCCCGACGGCCCGGCGGTGGCCCCGTCCTGGCCCCTGAGCTGGAGCCAGGCCGACACCACGGTGCAGGCCCTGAGCGGCGGGCTGGACCTGGCCACCTTGTGGCCCGGCCACGTCGATCTCTCCCAGGTGGGGAGCTGGCCCTCCCTGCTGGTTCGGGTGCGACCGGTGCCGCTCAGCGATGGCACCCCCGGCTGGGCGCTGGAGCTGGAGGCCCATGGAGTCGGCCGGCTGGCGGGCCTGCCGCTGAGCGCGGACCCGGCGGCCGGGGGCGGGGCCGACGGCTGGCCCCTGGGCTGGACCTTCGATCACACGGGTGCCCAGGGACATGTCGCGGGCTCCGTTGGCCGCAGCGGGACTGGCCTGCACCTCGCCCTCTCCGCTGGCCAGGTGAACACCGCCGCCGGCACGCTCCAGCTCCAGCCCGGCACCCTGGACCTGTCGGAGTACCCCCATGGCGGCTGAACACCGACGGAACGTGGGCGTCATCGCCCTCTCGCTGCTCTGGTCTCTGCTCGGCCTCTCGCCGGGGTGCGTGGACTCGTCCAGCTACCACCAGCGGCAGGACGAGCTGACCGACGACGACGGGGACGGCTTCACCGAGGACCAGGGCGACTGCGACGACGCCAACCCCTCGGTGTTCCCCGGCGCCGACGAGATCTGCGACGGGGTGGACGACAACTGCGACGGCCAGGCCGATGAGGACCCGGTCTCACCGGTGTGGTACCTCGACTCCGATGGGGACGGCAGCGGCGACGCCACGCGCTCGGTCGCTGCCTGCCAGCAGCCGGACGGCTTCGTGTCCCAGGCCACCGACTGCGACGACGGCGACGGGGCGGTCCACCCTGGGGCCCTCGAGGTGTGCAATGGCACCGACGACGACTGCAACGGAGAGGTCGACGACGGCGCCAGCGACGGCCTGACCTGGTACCTGGACCAGGACGGGGACGGCTACGGCGTGGACACGACCACGCTGCTCGCCTGCTCCTCCCCGGGTAGCGGCTGGTCGCTGCAGGACGGTGACTGCGACGACAGCCGGGGCACGGCATTTCCCGGCGCCGACGAGCTGTGCAACGGCCTGGACGACGACTGCGACACGGTCGCCGACGAAGAGCCCACCGTGGACCCACCCACATGGTACCTGGACGGTGATGGCGATGGCTTCGGCACCGATGGCAGCGCCTTGGTGCAGTGCCTCCCGCCGACCCGCTACGTCGACCAGGCGGGTGACTGCGACGACGCGCTGGACACCATCCACCCCCTGGCCGACGAGCTGTGCAACGGCCTGGACGACGACTGTGACCTGCTGGTCGACGAGGCGCCCACCGTGGGCGACGGCACCTGGTACCGCGACGCCGATGGTGACGGGTGGGGCACCGACGCCGACACGCTCACGACCTGCGACCCTCCGCCGGGCTACGTCGCCTACAACGGGGACTGTGACGATGGGGACCGCAGCACCAGCCCCGGGGCCACCGAGGTCTGCAACGACGGCATCGACAACGACTGTGATGGCACCGCGTCCGGCTGCGCCTGGGACGACAGCCTCGAGCTCCGGGACCAGCTGGTCCTGACCGGCGTCTACCAGGATGACTCCTTCGGTCGTTGCGGCGCGGTCGGGGACCTGGACGGGGATGGGCAGCCAGAGGTCGTGCTTGGCGCGGGTTATGCTTACGACCCGGACAACCACACCCATCCTGGCGGCGTCTACGCATTCGAGGCACCGCTCACGGCGGATCGCGACCGGGACACCGCGGACCTGGCCATCGAAGGCGGTGCGGACGTCGGGCAGTTCGGCGGTACGGGCGTCGCCGTGGCGGACATCGACGGGGATGGCTTCGACGACCTGGTCGCTGGTGCACTCCTGGAGAGCTCAGGCAGCCTGACGGAAGCGGGCAATGCCTACGTCCTCTACGGGCCCTTGACTGCCAGCGGGGTCGCAACTGAGCTCGCCGACTGGACCCTGCAGGGCGTCATCGACCAGGGCTGGTATGGCCAGCGCGTACACACCGTCGGTGACCTCGACGGCGACGGCATACAGGACATCGGCATCGGCGCTGACTACAACTACCTGGAAACCTACGCTGGCTCGGGCTTCATCTACCTCTACACCAGCGCTCGAACCGGCACGGAACAGGCCGACGACTCGGCAGTGGCCTTCATCACCCCCGACGAGAACGAGGCCATGGGCCGGGAGTTCACTGGCGTCGACGCCAATGGCGACGGGCTGGGTGATGTGCTGATCGGCGCCTACGGCTCCAGTCGGGCAGGGGCCGATCTGGGCGGCGCCTACGTGGTCCTGGGGGATGGGGTCTCGGGCGAGATCAATACCGATGACGCCGATCTGTTCTGGTACGGGGAGAGCGCCGGCTCTCTCGCGGGTTACTCGATCGACCGAGCAGGGGATGTCAACGACGATGGCATTGACGATCTGTTGGTCGGCGCGCCGGAGGATCAGTCTGCCTACGTCATCTGGGGCAGGAGCGATCTGAGCGGCGGCCCCCTGGCCGACGCCGACTTCACTTTCCGCGGCACCCTCTCCATCGACCGCCAGTACGGCTACATGGTCCGCGGCGTCGGCGACCTGAACAGCGACGGTGAGGCAGACCTCCTCATCGGGGAAGGTGGGGGGGCGCCCAACGACCTGTACGTCTACTACGGTCCCCTGTCGTCCAGCGGCGTGCTCCACGACACGGACGCCGACGTGACCTTGTACGGGGATGGGACCAGCGACGGCAGCTTCCCCACCGGCTTCGCCCCTGGGGATGTCACGGGTGACGGCGTGCCGGACCTCGTCGTCGGCACCCACACCCACGACGTCGGCCTGTCGGAGTGGGTCGGCGTCGCCTACGTGGTCCCGGGCGTGGGGATGTAGCACGATCGGGAGAGCTGTTCAGACCGGGCAGTCGTCCGGGGACGAGCGAGGCTCCTTGCGGTGGCGAGCGCATCGGACCGCGCGTGGAAAGTTGCACCTGTCCACAGCCGTCAGGCGGACGCAGCGCGGCCTGGCTTCGGTGTTGGTCCCGCTCACAAGCGCCATGGACCGTCACGGCCCCCCGTCTGCCGAGACCTCGGCCCGGTACACGCCCAGTCCACCGTCCATCGGTCGTCCGCTCCGCTGGGGTGCTGGTCCGCCCTGCGTGGTTCAAAGCGAGAGGCGCGGGCCCGCCGGGCCGGGGCTGTGCTTCCGCAAGTTAGAGGGCTCCCTTCCCCGGAGCCCCGATGTCTCTGCGCGACCAGCTGCTCAAGGCCGGCCTGGCCGACAAGAAGAAGGTCCAACAGGTCAACCGGGAGCTCAAGCAGCAGCGCAAGCAGGAGCAGGCCGATCTCGAGCGCAAGTCGGTGCTGAAGGCCCGGGAGGCCGAGGCTGCGCGGGTTGCGGCCGATGCGCGGCTGGCGGAGCGGCAGGCGGCCCGGCACGCTGCGGAGCAGCGCCGGGAGCTACAGGATCGGCGGCGCCAGGTGGCCAACCTCACCCGCGCCTACCGGATCCGCTGGCGTACCGGCGCCCACCCCTTCTATCTCAAGGGGCCGGATGGTCGGCGCCTGCTGCGGCTGACGGTGCCGGAGACCATCGCGATGGACCTGCGGGCGGGCCTGCTGGCCATCTGCTGGCTGGGAGAGGATCCGTCAGCGCCCGAGGAGCTGCTCGTGCTGCCTGCCGACGCCGCCGCGCGGGTCGAGCTGGCCGAGCCGGGGCGACGCGTCTTCTGGAACGACGCCGCGCCCTCGTCGAGAGAGCCGGCCGAGGCCCTGCTGCCGACCCACGAGCTGCACGAGGCCACGGTGGACTGGATGGGGCGGCAGCTGGCCGATCCGGGCTTCGCGGAGCGGGTCGCGGCGGCGGGGCGAGGGGATCGGGCCAGGGGGTAGGCCCAGCCTCCCTGCGTCCCGACGTGGTCCAAGACGGTAAGCAGTTCGCGAGAGAGCGGCCGGCGATAGACGCCGTCGTCCTCGCTCCCACTCGAGCCAAGAGGCTCCCCCTCATCGGTGCCAACGCGAACCGTGCGCCAGGCACCAGCCGGGGTGCCGCGCCTCAGGACTCTGCAGGCACCCACAGCCCCTGCTCCTGGATCCACGCCACCACGAAGTCGACGAAGGCCCGGACGGCGGGCTTCATCAGCCGGCGCTCGGTGTAGACCAGCGCCACGTGGGAGGTGGTGCCCACGACGCCCTGTAGCACCGGCTCCAGTGCGCCCCGCGCCACCTCGGCGGACACCAGGTGCTCCGGCACCAGCGCGATGCCCAGGCCTCGGCGCACGGCGTCCAACAGCAGGGCCAGCTCGTTGGAGACCAGCTTGCCCCGCACCCGCACGGTGCCCCCATCGCGCAGCGGCCAGTGCGTCGTCGGCCGCTCGCCCCGTGCAAAGCCCAGCAGGCAGTCGTGGCGGTCGAGCTCGGACAGGGTCATGGGACGGCCGGCACGCTGCAGGTAGGCGGGCGCTGCGACCGCCACCAGCTCGGTGAGCAGCAGCCTGCGGGCGACCAGCGCGCTGTCGATGTCGACCCCGGCACGCCAGGCCAGATCGATGTTCCCATTCACCAGGTCCTCGTACCGGGTGGAGCTGCTGACCTCCAGCTCCACGTCGGGGTAGGCCTCCATGAACGCCAGGAGCATGGCGCGGAAGGCCGGCTCGCTCATCGGGGGCACCGAGATCCGCAGCAGGCCGGAGGGGCGTCCCGCGTCGGCACGCACCACCAGAGATGCCGCCTCCACGGCCAGCACGATGGCCCGCGCCTGACCGTAGAACAGCTCGCCCGCGTCGGTCAGCCTCAGCGCCCGGGTGCTTCGCTGGACCAGGCGCACGCCCAGCTGCTCTTCGAGGCGCTGCAGGCGTCGGCTCACGGTGGCCCGCGGCAGGGCGAGCTCGACGGCACCGCCGGAGATCGAGCCGGCATCGGCGATGGCGATGAAGGCCTGCAGCTGGCTGGTCTCGGGGGGATCGATCTGCATTGTTTCCTGCCAGCTGATGTTCAGCTTCTCATAATTGATTCAACCTGTCTCGTGGGTATCTTCCGTGCTGGCCTTGCCTTGGCAGGCCACGCTTCCCCCCTCGCCCCGACCCGGAGCAACCGATGTCTGCAGGACTGTTCGCGCCCTACACCCTGGGGACGCTGTCCCTGCCCAACCGCGTCGTCATGGCCCCCATGACCCGCTCGCGGGCCACGCCCGATCACACGCCGACGCCGCTGATGGCGGAGTACTACGCCGCCCGTGCGGATGGCGGCCTGCTGATCACCGAGGGCATCGCCCCCGACCCGAACGGGTGTGGCTACCCCCGCATCCCCGGACTGTGGAGCCAGGCGCAGGTCGCTGCCTGGAAGGTCGTGACCCAGGCGGTCCACGACGCGGGCGGGCGCATGTCCGCGCAGCTGATGCACACCGGCCGGGTCGGCCACCCCCTGAACCTGCCCGAAGGCGCCGCTGTGCTGGCCCCCAGCGCTGTCGCTGCACCCGGCGAGATGTACACCGACCAGCAAGGCCCGCAGCCGCACCCCGAGCCCCGCGCCATGACGGCGGACGAGATCGAGGCGACCATCCAGGGCTTCGTGACCGCCGGACGCAACGCCATCGCCGCTGGCTTCGACCTGGTCGAGGTGCATGGCGCCAACGGCTACCTGGTGGAGCAGTTCCTCAGCCCGGACACCAACCAGCGGCAGGATGGCTGGGGCGGTGGCATCCAGGGCCGGGGCCGCTTCGCCATCGAGGTCTGCCGACGCCTGGCCGCTGCCATCGGAGCGGACCACGTCGGGATCCGCCTGTCCCCCCTGGGTGCCTTCAACGGAGTCGTGCCCTGGGAAGGAGCCGAAGCGGACTTCACCTGGCTGGCCAAGGAGCTGGGGGCGCTGAAGCTGGCCTATCTGCACCTGGTCGACCACAGCAGCATGGGCGCGCCGGTGGTCCCCGACACGCTGAAGGCGGCGATCACCCAGGCATTCGGCGGCACCATCATCCTCTCCGGCGGCTACGACCGCCAGCGCGCGGACGCGGACCTGGCGGCCGGCAAGGGAGACCTGGTGGCCTTCGGGCGTCCCTTCCTGGCCAACCCCGACCTGGTGACGCGGCTGCAGAAGGGGGCGCCGCTGAACCCGCCGGACTTCGGCACCTTCTACACGCCCGGCGCCAAGGGCTACACCGACTACCCGACCATGGACCCGCAGTAGCGGCCGTCCGCGCTCCCGCGATGTAGCGCAGGCTCCGACGCGGCCCGGCTCTCTCTCATCGAGGGCCGGGCTGCTGTGGCTGACGCCGGCGGAGACACAGCCTTGGCTGGACCGGCCAGCGACACATGCCGCTGGCCCTGGTCCTCGGAGTCCGCCTTGGCGACTCGAGCGAGTGATCGTCCCTGCTACGGGACGGTGCCGGTGGACTTGACCCAGGACTCGGCCAATCGGTCGAGAACCAGCATGGCATCGAGGTGAGAATCGCGCCGGAGGCGCGCGCGCCCATAAGGCGCGGGGAGGGGGGGCG
>Ga0210033_1001667_pt1 | contig 19992 bp, 16 predicted proteins | sample CryGeymeta201501_FD_185465 | JGI IMG/M metagenome (GOLD analysis project Ga0210033, IMG submission 185465) | Groundwater microbial communities from Crystal Geyser aquifers in Utah, USA - Crystal Geyser metaG 2015-01 (SPAdes) (version 2) | ecosystem: Environmental > Aquatic > Deep subsurface >... | reverse complement strand
CCCTGTGTTCAAGCCGCCAGATCGCCCCCTTCGGCGGGGCTGGCGGCGGGCCGGGCGCGGTCGGGGAAAACCGGGTGATCTGGCCCGACGGTCGGGTTGAAGCCCTGCCCGGCAATGCCGAACGCGACCTTCCGCCGGGGGCCGTGTTCGAGATGCTGACCCCGGGCGGTGGCGGCTGGGGCGCGGTGCCTGAGGCTCAGACCACGTTGCGCTCGCGGTAGGTTTGCAGGAACGAGTGGATGCGCGGGTCGCTCGGGTCACGTCCGAAAATCTCGGCCGGGGGCAGGCAGGCCACCAGTCGCCCCTGGTCGAGAAAGGCCACCCTGTCGGCCACATGCGCGGCAAAGCCCATTTCGTGGGTCACCACCACCATGGTCATGCCTTCGGCGGCCATGGCCTTCATCACGCTCAGCACCTCGCCCACCAGCTCGGGGTCGAGCGCCGAGGTCGGCTCGTCAAACAGCATCAGACTCGGCTCCATCGCGATGGCGCGGGCAATCGCCACGCGCTGCTGCTGGCCACCCGACAGGCCAGAGGGGTAATTACCCGCCTTGTCGCTGAGGTTTACCTTTGCCAGCGCCGCCTCGGCCCGTGCCATGGCCTGATCGCGCGGCAGGTTGCGCACTTGCAAAAGGGCCTCGGCCACGTTCTGCCGGGCGGTGAAATGCGGCCAGAGGTTGAACTGCTGGAACACCATGCCGATCTGGCGGCGCTGTTCGCGCAAAGTCGAGGCGGGCAGCGGGCGGCGCGGCACCACGCCCTCTTGCCAGCCGATCAACCGACCTTCCATCCGCACTTCGCCTGAATCGTAGGGCTCGAGGAAATTGAGGCAGCGCAGCAGGGTGCTTTTGCCCGAACCCGAAGGCCCGATCAGGCACAGCACTTCCGAGCGGCGCACGTCCAGCGTGATGTCGGCCAGGGCCTGAAACTCGCCGAAGAATTTCGACATGCCGCGCACGGTGATGATCGGGGCCTGGTCGGGCATCGGTTGGTTTCCTTTTGGCCGGGGTCAGGCGCGTTTCAGGTGACGCATGGCGCGGGTCTCGACCATTTGTCCCAGCCGGGCGGTGACGATCACCAGCAGCCAGTAGCACAGCGACAGCACCAGAAACGGCTCGACATAGGTGAAGGTCTCGGCCGCCATGGTCTGGGTCTCGTAAAGCAGTTCCGGCACCGTAACGACCGACAGGATCGCGGTTTCCTTGCTGAGGATGATCACGAAATTGGTCAGCGGCGCGGTGATCAGCACCAGCATCTGCGGCAGGATGATGCGGCGCATGATGGTGGTCTCGGTCAGCCCGACGCAGCGCGCGGCCTCGATCTGGCCGGGCGGGATGGCGTTGAAGCCCGAGCGGAAGATCTCGGCGAAATAGGGGCTGCCATAGACCACGAAGCTCAGGATGCCGGCCTGCACCGGGCTCAGCACCAGCCCGATGCCCGGCCCGCCGTAGTAAAGGATGAAAAGCTGGATCATGAACGGGGTGCCGCGGATCAGCTCGATATAGGCTTGCAGCAGGGTTCGCAGCCCGCGCCCGGCCCAGCGGTAGACCACCGCGATGGCAAAGCCCAACACCAGCCCGCCGAATGACCCCACCACCCAGGCCAGCAGGGTCACGCCAAAGCCGTGCAGCAGCGCCGGGCCGTAGCGCAGGAACAGCTCATACTCCAAGGCGCGCCCCCCCGGCCAGTTGCATCCGGCGCTCGGCCAGACGGCCAAGCTGCGAGATGATCAGGTTGATCACGAAATAGATTGCCGCGGCGGCGATGTAGATTTCCAGCGGGCGGTAGGTCTGGCCGGTGATGTTCTGCGCCACCCGGGTCAGTTCGCCGATCCCCACCACCGAGGCCAGCGACGACACCTTGACCAGCAGGATCAGTTCGTTGATCAGCGACGGCATGCCCAGCCGCAGCGCCTGCGGCACCAGAATTCGGCGCCAATACGACGCGGGCGCAATGCCAAGCGCCTTGGCGGCCTCGGTCTGGCCGGCCGGAATGGTCTGGAACGCGCCGCGCAAAATCTCGGCCGTATAGGCCGCCGAACACATCCCCACCGACAGGATCGCGGCGGCAATGGCCGGCAGATCAAGCCCGATGTGCGGCAGCATGTAGAAGAAGATCAGAAGCTGCACCAGCAGCGGCACGCCACGGAAAAAGCTGATGTAAAGGGCGGCAGCAGCGGCCAGCCAGCGCGCGCGCGACATCCGCGCCGCACAGATGAACACCCCCAGCCCGATGCTGATCGCCATGCCGACCAAGGAAATCAGCAGGGTCCATTTCGCGGCGGCGATCAGGTAGGGCAGGTTGTGCAGGATCACGCCAAAGGAAAAATCCAACTGCTTGCGGCTCCGGCTGGGGAAAGGGCAAGGTTCGGCCCGGCGCGTGGGTAGCCGGGCCGAAGCGGACGGGCTTATTGCACGGCAGGCATCTCGACCGGCAGTTCCGGCGCGGTGCCCAGCCATTTGGCGTTGATTGCGTCCAGTCGGCCGTCGGCGTGCATCTTGAGCAGGGCCTCGTTGATCGCGGCGATCAGGCTGGCGCTGTCGTCACCGGGGCGGGCCACCCAGGCGAAGTATTTCGGGTCGCCGAACGGCGGCATCACCAGCTCGAAGGTGTCGGGGCGCTGCACGGCGGCATAGCCCATCAGCGGCATCGAGTTGGCCACCGCCTGAATCCGCCCCGCCGCCAGATCGGCCAGCGCCTCGTCGATGTTGACGTATTCGCGGATGTCGGCCGGGGTGGCCAGGGTGGCGGAAAACGCCTTGAGCTGGTCAAGCTGGGCCGAGCCCTTTTGCGAGCCGACCGCCTTGCCCGCGATGTCGGCGGGGGCCATGATCGAGGTGTCGCCCGCCTTCTTGGCCAGCGCCACGGTGGCGTTGCCCATCGGCAGGGCAAAGCTGTAGCGCGCCATCCGTTCGGCGGTGATGGTCACCGGCGCGTTGACGATATCGAACTTGGCCGCTTCAAGGCCGGGCAGCACGCTGGACCACGGCAGATCGAGATATTCTGCGGTAACGCCCAGTTCCTTGGCAACCTCGTCGAACAGCTCGCGGCAGATGCCCTGGTACTCGCCATCGACCAGGATGTCGAAGGGGGCAAAGTGCATCTCGGTTGCGGCCACAATCTTGCCTGCGGCCTTGATGTCGGCCAACTGGTCGGCACTGGCTGCGCCGCTTAGCCCGATACTAAGGGCAAGGGCGGCAACCGTCCTGGTGAGTCGTTTCATCATCATCTCGGGTCTCTCCACTGTTTTTGCGGCTTCGGACAGAATTTCGGGGGGCAAGGCGTCTGCGGTTGCCCGGGCACCGGACCTGCCTGCGATCTGCTGCCAAGCTGCTACATCCGGGGACTCGTGTCCCGAGTCCATTTCTATGCCAGAATATTGTTTATGTCTATACATAAGAAATTCATCGCCGATCCATGTTGCTTGTCTTTGTGCACACACCCTGCCGCCACATGCCCTGCAATCCGGCTTGAAATTACTGCCCCGACCGCGTATCTGCCAGCCAACCCGAACACGAGGAACCTTCGCGATGGCCATGGCAAACCCCCTTCAGTTCATCCAGCAGGTGCGCGCCGAAGTCGCCAAGGTGGTGTGGCCCTCGCGGCGCGAGGTGTTGTTGACCACGGTGATGGTGTTCATCATGTCGGCGCTGACGGCGACCTTCTTTTCGCTGGTGGACATGGTGATCCGGTTCGGGCTGAGCGCGGTCTTGAACAGCTTTGGCTGATCGCCTGGCCCGGCGCTTTTTTGCTTGAATTTCAGGGGGCGGGCCTGTATTCCCTGCGCCATCAAGACAGATCGGCGCGCAATGATTCGTGTTGCGCGCTGTTTTTTGTTCCCGGAACTTGCAGTCTGACTGCTTGAAAAACAAAGGTTTTCCGGGAATACCCGGGATCAAGAAGGTGGCTGAGGCATGGCAATGCGGTGGTATTCGGTGAGCGTTCTGTCGAACTTCGAAAAGAAGATCGCCGAACAGATCAAGACCGCCGCAGCCGATGCCGGTCTGACCGACGAGATCGAAGAGGTTCTGGTTCCGACCGAAGAAGTGATCGAAGTGCGGCGCGGCAAGAAGGTCACGTCGGAGCGGCGCTTCATGCCCGGCTATGTGCTGGTGCGGATGGAAATGTCGAACCGCGCCCAGCATCTGATCACCTCGATCAACCGCGTTACCGGCTTTCTGGGCGCGCAGGGCAAGCCCCAGCCGATGCGCGATGCCGAAGTCAACGCGATTCTCAACCGGGTCGAGGAAGGCATTGAAGCGCCGCGCAATCTGATCCGTTTCGAGATCGGCGAAATGGTCCAGGTCAGCGATGGCCCGTTCGAGGGGTTCTCGGGCATGGTCGAGGATGTCGATGAAGGCCACAGCCGTCTCAAGGTGACGGTGTCGATCTTTGGCCGGGCCACCCCGGTCGAACTGGAATTCACGCAGGTCAAGAAAAACGCCTGACGTGTGACTTCGTGGGAGGCGAGCGCGCAGCCTTTGCTGGGTGACGGACCGCACCACTAAACCAAGCCCCGCAAGGGCGGTGAAAAAGGAGAGGCCTTATGGCCAAGAAGATCATTGGGCAGCTCAAGCTGCAAGTCAAGGCGGGGCAAGCCAACCCGTCCCCGCCGGTAGGGCCCGCACTGGGCCAACGCGGCCTGAACATCATGGCATTTGTCAAGGAATTCAACGCGAAAACCGCGGACATGGAACTTGGCACGCCGACCCCGGTGATCATCACCTACTATCAGGACAAGTCGTTCAGCCTGCAATTCAAGACCGCACCGGCCTCGTTTCTGCTGAAAAAGGCCGCCGGTCTGCCGCCGGTGGGCAAGCGCAACCGGGCCAAGGGTTCGCTCAAGCCGGGCCACGACGTGGTTGGTTCGGTGACGGTGGCGCAGGTCCGCACCATTGCCGAGGCCAAGATGAAGGATCTCAACGCCAACAGCGTCGAGGGCGCGATGCAGATCATCCTGGGTTCGGCCCGGTCCTGCGGTATCGAGGTCAAGGGGTAGATCATGGCAAAGCTTGGAAAACGGACGCGCGCGGCGCGGGAAGCCTTTGTCGGCAAGCAACTGGTCTCGGTTGAAGACGCGCTCAAGCTGATCAAGGGCGTGGCCGGGGCGAAGTTTGATGAAACTCTGGAAATCGCGATGAACCTCGGGGTTGATCCGCGCCACGCCGACCAGATGGTGCGCGGCGTGATCAGCCTGCCCAACGGCACCGGCAAGACGGTGCGGGTGGCGGTGTTTGCCCGTGGCGTCAAGGCCGACGAGGCCAAGGCCGCCGGGGCCGACATCGTGGGGGCCGAAGACCTGATGGAAACCATCCAGGCGGGCAAGATCGAGTTCGACCGTTGCATCGCGACGCCGGACCTGATGCCGCTGGTGGGCCGTCTGGGCAAGATCCTCGGGCCGCGCAACCTGATGCCGAACCCCAAGATCGGCACCGTGACGATGGACGTGAAAACCGCCGTTGCGGCGGCCAAGGGCGGCGAAGTGCACTTCAAGGCCGAGAAGGCCGGGGTGATCCATGCCGGTATCGGCAAGGTGTCGTTCAGCGACGATGCGCTGGCCCAGAACGTGCGCGCCTTTGTCGAGGCGGTCAGCCGGGCCCGTCCGGCGGGGGCGAAGGGCACCTACCTCAAGAAGGTGTCGCTATCCTCGACCATGGGGCCGGGGGTATCGCTCGATCTGGCTTCGGCCACGACGCATTGAGAATTTTCCCGGCCTTCGGGCCGGGCGAATGGCGGGGCGGCTCGCAAATAACCGCCCTGTCCTGTCCGAGACGGTGGGTGGCGGCAACGCCTTAATTTCCTGCCCGAGATGGGGATCGAGACAAGGTTCCGGGGCTTGCCTCGGGCGATTTTGGCCTCGGGACCATCGCGGACCCGAACGCCTCCGGCAGCGGGGGCAAACATGAGCCGGGGGGAAACCCCCAAACTTGGAGTGAAACTGTGGATAGAGCCCAGAAAGAGACCGTGGTCGAAGAACTCGGCCAGATCTTCCAGCGCTCTGGCGTGGTCGTGGTTGCGCACTACGCAGGTATCACGGTTGCACAGATGCAGGACCTGCGCGCGAAAATGCGTGTCGTGGGCGGGTCCGTTCGCGTTGCCAAGAACAAGCTCGCCAAGATCGCCCTTGAAGGCAAACCCTGCGCAAGCATGGCTGACCTTCTGACGGGCATGACCGTGCTTGCCTATTCCGATGACCCCGTCGCTGCGGCGAAGGTTACGGAAGCCTATGCCAAGACCAACGAGAATTTCGTGATTCTTGGTGGGGCGATGGGCAGCACGATCCTGGACCAGGCCGGTGTGAAAGCCGTGGCCGCCATGCCGTCGCGTGAAGAGCTGCTGGCTCAGATCGTGTCTTGCATCGGTGCGCCCGGAGCAAACATCGCCGGGGCCATTGGCGCGCCTGCTTGCAACATCGCGGGCATCCTCTCGACTTTGGAGGAGCGGCTTGCCGCCTGAGCAACTTGCGACCTGCGTGGGTTGAACCCCACCTCGTTGGAACCCATCTTTAACGAACGGAACCTGAAAAATGACCGATCTGAACAAACTCGCCGAAAGCATCGTGGGCCTGACCCTGCTGCAAGCGCAAGAACTGAAGACCATCCTGAAAGACAAGTATGGCATCGAACCCGCCGCCGGTGGCGCGGTGATGGTTGCCGGTCCGGCTGCGGCGGCTGAAGCGGTGGAAGAAAAGACCGAATTCGACGTTGTGCTGACCGAAGCCGGCCCCAACAAGATCAACGTGATCAAGGAAGTCCGCGCGATCACCGGGCTTGGCCTGAAAGAAGCCAAGGATCTGGTCGAAGCCGGTGGCAAGGTCAAGGAAGGCGTTTCCAAGGCCGATGCCGAAGGCTTCAAGAAAAAGCTCGAAGACGCTGGCGCGAAAGTCGAGCTGAAGTAATCGGGCGGGGTGCCGACGGCACCCTGACCCTGCAATCCGGCTGGGCGCGAAGCAATTCGCGCTCAGCCCAACGTGTCTTGGTAGCGGCTTTACGCTGAAACCGCTTCCAAGGCGCGGCTCAATGGTTCGGGAGCCATCCGGTGGGACGGATGGCATGAATGGAACCAGACCCCCTGCTTCGCAAGCGGCACGCGCCCGTGACCCCGATGGTCCGTGTGCCCGCGAATGAACGAAAGGTGACTTCGAGCATGGCTCAGAGCTACGTTGGACAAAAGCGTATCCGCAGGTATTTTGGCAAGATCCGCGAAGTGCTGGAGATGCCGAACCTGATCGAGGTGCAGAAATCCTCTTATGATCTGTTCCTGAAATCGGGCGAAGGTCCGACCCCGACCGATGGCGAGGGGATTCAGGGCGTGTTCCAGTCGGTGTTCCCGATCAAGGACTTCAACGAAACGGCGGTGCTCGAGTTCGTGAAATATGATCTCGAGAAGCCGAAATATGACGTTGACGAGTGCATGCAGCGCGACATGACCTATGCCGCACCGCTGAAGGTGACGCTGCGGCTGATCGTGTTCGATGTCGATGAAGATACCGGCGCGCGCTCGGTCAAGGACATCAAGGAACAAGACGTGTTCATGGGCGACATGCCCCTGATGACCAACAACGGCACCTTTGTCATCAACGGCACCGAGCGGGTGATCGTCAGCCAGATGCACCGCAGCCCCGGCGTGTTCTTCGACCATGACAAGGGCAAGACCCATTCCTCGGGCAAGCTGCTGTTCACCTGCCGCATCATTCCCTATCGCGGCTCGTGGCTGGATTTCGAATTCGACGCCAAGGACATCGTGTTTGCCCGCATCGACCGGCGCCGCAAACTGCCGGTGACGACCCTGCTTTACGCCATGGGGATGGATCAGGAAGGCATCATGGATGCCTATTATGAAACCGTGATGTTCAAGCAGCACAAGAGCAAGGGCTGGGTAGCCACGTTCTTTCCCAAGCGCCTGAGCGGCACCCGCCCGGCCTTCGATCTGATCGACGCGGCGACCGGCGAGGTGATCCTTGCGGCGGGCGAGAAGGTCACGCCCAAGATGGCCAACACCTGGGCCAAGGACGGCAAGATCACCGAGCTGCTGCTGCCGTTCGATCATATCCTTGGCAAGTATTGCTCGAAAGACATCATCAACGAGGCAACCGGCGAGATCTGGATCGAGGCCGGCGATGAACTGACGATGGAATACGACAAGGAAGGTGCGGTCAAGGGCGGCAGCCTCAAGGTGCTGCTGGATCAAGGCATCACCGAGATTCCGGTGCTTGATATCGACAACGTCACGGTCGGTCCTTACATCCGCAACACCATGGCGGTTGACAAGAACATGGGGCGCGACACCGCGCTGATGGATATCTACCGCGTCATGCGCCCCGGCGAGCCGCCGACGGTGGAAGCCGCCAGCCAGATGTTCGATACCTTGTTCTTTGATTCCGAGCGCTACGATCTGTCGGCCGTGGGTCGGGTCAAGATGAACATGCGTCTGGTGCTGGATGCGCCCGACACTCAGCGCACCCTTGACCGCGCCGACATCATCGCCTGCATCAAGGCGCTGGTCGATCTGCGCGACGGCAGGGGCGAGATCGACGATATCGACCACCTCGGCAACCGCCGGGTGCGCTCGGTCGGCGAGCTGATGGAGAACCAGTATCGCGTCGGTCTGCTGCGGATGGACCGCGCGATCAAGGAACGCATGTCGAGTGTCGAGATCGACACCATCATGCCGCAGGATCTGATCAACGCCAAACCGGCGGCGGCGGCGGTGCGGGAATTTTTCGGCAGCTCGCAGTTGTCGCAGTTCATGGACCAGACCAACCCCTTGTCCGAAGTCACCCACAAGCGCCGCCTGTCGGCGCTGGGGCCGGGCGGTCTGACCCGCGAGCGTGCCGGGTTCGAGGTGCGCGACGTGCACCCGACCCACTACGGCCGGATGTGCCCGATCGAGACCCCCGAAGGCCAGAACATCGGCCTGATCAACAGCCTTGCCACCTTTGCCCGCGTCAACAAATACGGCTTCATCGAGACCCCCTATCGCAAGGTGGTTGACGGCAAGGTGACCGATGACGTGGTTTACATGTCGGCGACCGAGGAAATGCGCCACACCGTGGCACAGGCCAATGCGGCGCAGGACGCCGAGGGGCGCTTTACCGACGATCTGATTTCCTCGCGCAAGGGGGGGGAATTCATGCTCAACCCCTCTGATGCGATTGATCTGATCGACGTGTCGCCGCGGCAGCTTGTGTCGGTGGCGGCGGCGCTGATTCCGTTCCTTGAAAACGACGACGCCAACCGCGCCCTGATGGGCTCGAACATGATGCGCCAGGCGGTGCCGCTGTTGCAATCCGATGCCCCGTTCGTGGGCACCGGGATGGAAGGCATCGTGGCGCGCGACAGCGGGGCCGCGATCATGGCGCGGCGCGCCGGGGTGATCGACCAGGTCGATGCCGCCCGCATCGTGGTGCGCGCGACCGAGATGATGGAGCCGGGCGAGCCGGGGGTGGATATCTACCGCCTGCGCAAGTTCAAACGCTCGAACCAGTCGTCGTGCATCAATCAGCGCCCGCTGGTGAAGGTGGGCGATACCGTGATGCGCGGCGAGGTGGTGGCCGATGGCCCCTGCACCGACATGGGCGAGCTGGCCGTGGGCCGCAATATCATCGTCGCCTTCATGCCGTGGAACGGCTACAACTACGAGGATAGTATCCTGATCTCGGAACGCATCCTGCGCGACGATGTCTATACCTCGATCCACATCGACGAATACGAAGTGGCGGCGCGCGATACCAAGCTGGGCCCCGAGGAAATCACCCGCGACATCCCCAACGTCGGCGAAGAAGCGCTGCGCAACCTTGACGAAGCCGGGATCGTCTATATCGGCGCCGAAGTGCAACCGGGCGACATTCTGGTGGGCAAGATCACCCCCAAGGGTGAGTCGCCCATGACGCCGGAAGAAAAGCTGCTGCGTGCGATCTTCGGCGAAAAGGCCAGTGACGTGCGCGACACCAGCCTGCGGCTGCCGCCGGGGGCTTATGGCACCATCGTCGAAGTGCGGGTGTTCAACCGCCACGGGGTGGAAAAGGACGAGCGCGCGCTTCAGATCGAGCGCGAAGAGGTCGAGCGCCTGTCGCGCGACCGCGACGACGAGCTGGCGATTCTGGAACGCAACATCTATTCGCGCCTGAAAACCCTGATCATGGGCAAGGTTGCCGTGAAGGGGCCGAAAGGCGTGAAGGCCGGCTCGGTGATCGACGACGAGTTGCTGGCCACCCTGTCGCGCGGGCAATACTGGCAACTGGCGCTTGGCGAAGAAGCCGACGCCAAGGAAGTCGAGGCGCTGCACGATCAATACGAGGTGCAGAAACGCGCGCTGGACAACCGCTTTGACGACAAGGTGGAAAAGGTGCGTCGCGGCGACGATCTGCCCCCCGGCGTGATGAAGATGGTCAAGGTCTTCGTGGCGGTGAAGCGCAAGCTGCAACCGGGCGACAAGATGGCCGGCCGGCACGGCAACAAGGGCGTGGTTTCCAAGGTGGTGCCGATGGAGGACATGCCGTTCCTGGCTGATGGCACGCCGGTCGATATGTGTCTCAACCCGCTTGGGGTGCCGTCGCGGATGAACGTCGGCCAGATTCTCGAAACCCACATGGGCTGGGCCGCGCGCGGTCTGGGCATCCAGATCGACGAGGCGTTGCAGGCCTACCGCCGTTCGGGCGACATGACCCCGGTGCGCGACACGCTGCGCATGGCTTACGGCGACGAGACCTACGAGGCGGCCTTCGCCGATCGCGACGATGGCGATGTGCTGGAGCTGGCCGGCAATGTGACCAAGGGGGTGCCGATCTCGACCCCGGTGTTCGATGGTGCCAAAGAATCCGACATCAACGACGCGCTCAGGCGCGCCGGTTTCGATCGGTCGGGGCAGTCGGTGGTGTTCGATGGCCGCTCGGGCGAGCAATTCACCCGGCCGGTCACGGTGGGCGTGAAATACATGCTCAAGCTGCACCACCTGGTCGATGACAAGCTGCATGCGCGTTCCACCGGGCCTTACAGTCTGGTCACCCAGCAACCGCTGGGCGGCAAGGCGCAATTCGGTGGTCAGCGGCTGGGCGAAATGGAGGTCTGGGCGCTGGAAGCCTACGGCGCCGCCTATACCTTGCAGGAAATGCTGACGGTCAAGTCGGACGACGTGGCGGGCCGCACCAAGGTGTACGAATCGATCGTCAAGGGCGAGGACAGTTTCGAGGCCGGCGTGCCGGAATCGTTCAACGTTCTGGTCAAAGAGGTCCGCGGCCTGGGCCTGAACATGGAACTCCTGGATGCGGAGGAAGAGTAGGGGCGGCAACTCCGCCCCTGCAGACCCATCCCCTGAACCTAAGGACGCAAGATGAACCAGGAACTGACCCACAGCCACAACCCCTTCAACCCGGTGGCCCCCGTCAAGACTTTTGACGAAATCAAGATCTCGCTCGCCAGCCCCGAGCGGATTCTGTCGTGGTCGTTCGGCGAGATCAAAAAGCCGGAAACCATCAACTACCGCACCTTCAAGCCGGAACGCGACGGCCTGTTCTGTGCCCGCATCTTTGGCCCGATCAAGGATTACGAGTGCCTGTGCGGCAAATACAAGCGGATGAAATACCGCGGCGTGGTCTGCGAAAAATGCGGCGTCGAGGTCACCTTGCAGAAGGTGCGGCGCGAGCGCATGGGCCATATCGAACTGGCCAGCCCGGTGGCCCACATCTGGTTTTTGAAATCGCTGCCCTCGCGCATCGGTCTGATGCTGGACATGACGTTGCGCGATCTGGAACGCATCCTCTACTTCGAGAACTACGTGGTGATCGAGCCCGGTCTGACCGACCTGACTTACGGCCAGTTGATGACCGAGGAAGATTTCCTCGACGCGCAAGACCAGTATGGTGCCGACGCCTTCACCGCCAATATCGGCGCTGAAGCGATCCGCGAAATGCTGGCGGCGATCGACCTTGATCAGCTTGCCCTGCAACTGCGCGAAGACCTGAAGGAAGCCACCGGCGAGCTGAAGCCGAAAAAGATCATCAAGCGGCTGAAGATCGTGGAAAGCTTCCTTGAATCCGGCAACCGCCCGGAATGGATGGTGCTGACGGTGCTGCCGGTGATTCCGCCGGAACTGCGCCCGCTGGTGCCGCTGGACGGTGGCCGCTTTGCCACGTCCGACCTCAACGACCTCTACCGCCGCGTGATCAACCGCAACAACCGCCTCAAGCGGCTGATCGAACTTCGCGCGCCCGACATCATCGTGCGCAATGAAAAGCGCATGCTGCAAGAGGCGGTCGATGCCCTCTTTGACAACGGCCGTCGTGGCCGGGTGATCACTGGCACCAACAAGCGCCCGCTGAAATCGCTTTCCGACATGCTGAAGGGCAAGCAGGGCCGGTTCCGCCAGAACCTGCTGGGCAAGCGGGTCGATTTCTCGGGCCGCTCGGTGATCGTGACCGGGCCGGAACTCAAGCTGCATCAGTGCGGTCTGCCGAAGAAGATGGCGCTCGAGCTGTTCAAGCCCTTCATCTATTCGCGGCTCGAGGCCAAGGGGCTTTCGACCACCGTCAAGCAGGCCAAGAAGCTGGTGGAAAAGGAGCGTCCCGAAGTCTGGGATATCCTTGACGAGGTGATCCGCGAGCATCCGGTGATGCTGAACCGGGCGCCAACCCTGCACCGGCTGGGGATTCAGGCGTTCGAGCCGATGCTGATCGAAGGCAAGGCGATCCAGCTTCACCCGCTGGTCTGCGCCGCTTTCAACGCCGACTTCGACGGTGACCAGATGGCGGTGCACGTGCCGCTTTCGCTGGAAGCCCAGCTTGAAGCCCGCGTGCTGATGATGAGCACCAACAACGTGCTGTCGCCGGCCAACGGATCGCCGATCATCGTGCCGTCGCAGGACATGATCCTGGGGCTTTACTACGTCACCATGCAGCGCAAGGGCATGGTTGGCGAGGGCATGGCTTTTTCCGACATCGACGAAGTTGATCACGCGCTGGCCGCCGGGGCGGTGCACCTGCACGCCGCAGTGCGCGCCCGCATCAGGCAGATCGACGAGGAAGGCAACGAAGTCTGGAAGCGTTATGACACCACGCCGGGCCGTCTGCGCCTGGGCAACCTGCTGCCGCTGAACGCGAAAGCGCCGTTCGATCTGGTCAACCGCCTGCTGCGCAAGAAAGATGTGCAGACCGTCATCGACACGGTTTACCGCTACTGCGGTCAGAAAGAGTCGGTGATCTTCTGCGATCAGATCATGACGCTGGGTTTCCGCGAGGCGTTCAAGGCCGGAATCTCGTTCGGCAAGGACGACATGCTGATCCCCGACAGCAAATGGCCGATCGTCAACGAGGTCCGCGATCAGGTGAAGGGCTTCGAGCAGCAATACATGGACGGTCTGATCACTCAGGGCGAGAAATACAACAAGGTGGTCGATGCCTGGTCGAAGTGTTCCGACAAGGTGGCGGCCGACATGATGGCGGCGATCTCGGCGGTGCGGCACGACGATGCCGGGGCCGAGATGGAACCGAACTCGGTTTACATGATGTCGCACTCGGGGGCACGGGGCTCGCCCGCGCAGATGAAGCAGTTGGGCGGGATGCGTGGCCTGATGGCCAAGCCGAACGGCGAGATCATCGAGACCCCGATCATCTCGAACTTCAAGGAAGGTCTGACCGTTCTTGAATACTTCAACTCGACCCACGGCGCGCGCAAGGGCCTGGCCGATACCGCGCTGAAGACCGCGAACTCGGGCTATCTCACGCGACGTCTGGTCGATGTGGCGCAGGATTGCATCGTGCGCTCGCACGACTGCGGCACCGAAAACGCGATTACCGCGGTTGCTGCGGTCAACGATGGCGAAGTGGTGGCCAGCCTTGCCGACCGGGTTCTGGGCCGGGTTGCCGCCGACGATATCCATGTTCCGGGCACCGACGAGGTGATCGTGGCAAAGGGCACCCTGATCGACGAACGCATGGCCGATCTGATCGCGCAGGCCCAGGTGGCTTCGGCCCGGATTCGCAGCCCGCTGACCTGCGAAGCCGAAGAAGGTGTTTGCGCCATGTGCTACGGGCGCGACCTTGCCCGCGGCACGCTGGTCAACCAGGGCGAGGCGGTGGGGATCATCGCCGCGCAGTCGATCGGCGAGCCGGGCACCCAGCTTACCATGCGGACCTTCCACATCGGCGGCATCGCCCAAGGTGGGCAACAGTCGTTCCTGGAAGCCAGTCAGGAAGGCCGGATCGAGTTCCGCAACCCGGTTCTGCTGGAAAACGCCAGTGGCGAGCAGATCGTGATGGGCCGCAACATGGTGGTCGCGATCATCGACGAGGCCGGGCAAGAGCGGGCGTCGCACAAGGTCGGCTACGGGGCCAAGGTGCACGTGCGCGACAAGGATGCGGTGAAACGCGGTGCCAAGCTGTTCGAATGGGATCCCTACACCTTGCCGATCATCGCCGAAAAGGCCGGTGTGGCCAAGTTTGCCGATCTGGTTTCGGGCATTTCGGTGCGCGAAGACACCGACGAAGCCACCGGCATGACCCAGAAGATCGTGACCGACTGGCGCTCGGCCCCCAAAGGCAATGATCTGAAGCCGGAAGTCTTCATCATCGACCCGGCGACCGGCGATCCGGTGCGCAACGACGCCGGCAATCCGATTTCCTACCAGATGTCGGTGGATGCCATTCTGTCGGTCGAGGACGGGCAAGAGGTTCTTCCCGGCGACGTGGTGGCGCGGATTCCGCGCGAAGGGGCGCGCACCAAGGACATCACCGGCGGTCTGCCGCGGGTGGCCGAACTGTTCGAAGCCCGGCGCCCGAAGGATCACGCAATCATCGCCGAATCCGATGGCTACGTGCGTTTCGGCAAGGACTACAAGAACAAGCGCCGTATCACCATCGAGCCGGTCGATGATTCGATCCATCCGATGGAATACATGGTTCCCAAGGGCAAACACATTCCGGTTCAGGAAGGCGATTTCGTCCAGAAGGGCGACTACATCATGGACGGCAACCCGGCACCGCACGATATCCTGCGGATCCTCGGGGTCGAGGCGCTGGCCAACTACATGATCGACGAAGTGCAGGACGTTTACCGGCTGCAAGGCGTGAAGATCAACGACAAGCACATCGAAGTGATCGTGCGCCAGATGTTGCAGAAGTTCGAGATTCTGGACAGCGGCGAAACCACGCTGCTGAAGGGCGAGAATGTGGACAAGGCCGAGCTCGACGAGTTCAACACCAAGGCGCTGGAACGCGGTCTGCGCCCGGCCGTGGCCGAGCCGATCCTGCTGGGCATCACCAAGGCCAGCCTGCAAACCCGCAGCTTCATCTCGGCGGCGTCGTTCCAGGAAACCACGCGGGTGCTGACCGAGGCGAGCGTCCAGGGCAAGCGCGACAAGCTGGTGGGGTTGAAGGAAAACGTCATCGTCGGCCGGTTGATCCCGGCCGGCACCGGTGGTGCCGCCAGCCGCGTCAAGAAGATCGCAGCCGAGCGCGATCTGAAAGTGGTCGAAGCCCGTCGTCGCGAAGCCGAAGCTGCGGCCGCCTTGGCGGCACCCGTGGCCGATGTGGTCGAGCCGGGGGATGATGACAGCCGGGTGTTCGATGCGTTCGAGTGATGCCGTGCGCCGTGACCGGCGTTAGCTGAATGAGGCAGGCCTCCACCGCGCAAGGTGGGGGCCTGTTGCTTTTTGATTGACATGGAGTGCCGGCATCATGCCGATGACGCAGGTTGATCGGGGGCAGGGATGCGGGGCAGTTTCACAAACCAGATCGTCGGGCTGGTGCGGTTTTCCTACCCGGCGCTGAACGGCTTTACCCGGGTTCCCGCCGATCTCGCGGTGCTGACGGCGCAGCTTTATGACCCGGCGCGGCTGGCGCGGCGGTTTCATCTGTTCGAGCACCTGACCCTGCCGTCGCTGCTGGCGCAAACCGACCCGGACTTTCAGACCCTGTTCGTGATCGGCACCGACTTGCCCGAACCGGCGCGGGACCGGCTGCAAGCGGCCATCGCGCCGCTGGCGGGGGGGCGCATCGTGGCGCTTGAACCGATGCTGCATTATGGCGCGACGCAGAAGGCCTTTGCGGTGCTGCGCGATGCCAGGGCCAGCCACGTGACCAGTTTCCGGCTGGATGATGATGACGCGCTGGATTGCGGCTTCATTGCCCGTCTGCGGGCAACGGCTGCGGCGCTGCTGCCGGTGGCGACTGATCGCCCGTTGGTGATCAGTGCAAACCGGGGGTTCTTTCTGCGCCAGGCGCCGGGTGGCAACGAGCTTATTGATGTGGTCGAAAAGCTGCCGCTGGGGGTCGGGCTGGCGATGGTGGTGCCGCAGGTCAGTGACGAGAACATCTTTCGCCGCAACCACCGCCTGGTGCCGCAGTATTACAACACCTTCACCGACGCCGACACGCCCGCCTTCATCCGCAGTGTGCACCGCGACAACGACAGCCAGCCCACCACCAGCGGCATCAGCCACCAGATGACCAAGGCCGAAATCAAGACCGCGATCGAGACCCATTTCCCGTTTACACTGGCGGCAATCGAGGCTTTGTGACCCGGCTGGTGCCGCGCCCGGCCGCCGCTGCCAGCCACCGCCAGGGCCTGTTGACATCCCCCGCGACTCCCCCTATACGCCGCCTACCTGAGCTGCGGGCTAGGTCGGCGGCCAAGGGTTTGAAAAGTTAAGTGGTCAAGATCCGGGCCGAAATGCTCCGATCCTCTGGAATTCCACCGCGTCGCCTCCGCGCAGGAGGCAATGCGGTGTTGGTGTTTTGCGGGCGCGCAAGACATTTGTGACGAAGAAATGCCCCCGGAAACGTCGCTGACGGGCGATGGTCGAACGGGCTGCAACACGAAGGCGAACCTGATGCCAACCATCCAACAGCTGATCCGCAAGCCGCGGCAGCCGCGCGTGAAACACTCGAAGTCACAGCACCTCGAATCCTGCCCGCAAAAGCGTGGCGTCTGCACCCGCGTCTATACCACCACCCCGAAAAAGCCGAACTCGGCCATGCGCAAAGTCGCCAAGGTGCGTCTGACCAATGGCTTTGAAGTGATCAGCTATATTCCGGGCGAAAAGCACAACCTGCAGGAACACTCGGTGGTTCTGATCCGCGGCGGTCGGATCAAGGACCTTCCCGGTGTGCGCTACCACATCCTGCGCGGCGTTCTGGATACCCAAGGCGTCAAGGACCGTCGTCAGCGTCGGTCGAAATATGGCGCGAAGCGTCCGAAATAAGGAGAGCGACAGATGTCCCGTCGTCACGCCGCCGAAAAGCGCGAAATTCTGCCCGATGCCAAGTATGGTGATCGGATCCTGACCAAATTCATGAACAACCTGATGGTTGACGGCAAGAAATCCGTCGCCGAAGGTATCGTCTATTCGGCGCTCGAGCGGGTTCAGACCCGGCTCAAGCGCGAGCCGATCGAGGCTTTCCACGAGGCGCTGGAAAACGTCAAGCCGTCGGTCGAAGTGCGTTCGCGCCGGGTTGGCGGTGCCACCTATCAGGTGCCGGTCGAAGTGCGCTTCGAGCGCCGCGAAGCGCTGGCGATCCGCTGGCTGATCATTGCGGCGCGCAAGCGCAACGAGAACACCATGGAAGAGCGCCTGGCCGCCGAGCTGGCCGATGCCGTGAACAACCGTGGCACCGCCGTGAAAAAGCGCGAAGACACCCACAAGATGGCCGACGCCAACAAAGCGTTCAGCCATTACCGCTGGTAACAGAGAAAGCCTGAGGCAGCCCAATGGCACGCGAATTTCCCCTGACCCGCTACCGCAACTTCGGGATCATCGCCCACATCGACGCGGGCAAGACCACGACGACCGAGCGGATCCTGTATTACACCGGCAAATCCCACAAGATCGGCGAGGTGCATGATGGCGCCGCGACGATGGACTGGATGGAGCAGGAACAGGAACGCGGGATCACCATCACCTCGGCCGCGACCACCACGTTCTGGGAGCGCACCATTGATTCGGGGCTGCAACATTCCAAGAAGGACAAATACCGCTTCAATATCATCGACACCCCCGGCCACGTCGATTTCACCATCGAGGTCGAGCGTTCGCTGGCGGTGCTGGATGGCGCGGTGGTGCTGCTCGACGGCAACGCCGGGGTTGAACCCCAGACCGAAACGGTGTGGCGCCAGGCTGATCGCTACAAGGTTCCGCGCATCGTGTTCGTCAACAAGATGGACAAGACCGGGGCCGATTTCTACAACTGCGTCAAGATGATCAAGGATCGCACCGGGGCAATCCCGATGCCGGTGCAACTGCCGATCGGGGCCGAAGACAAGCTGGAAGGCATCATCGACCTGATCACCATGGAAGAATGGGTCTATGAGGGCGACGATCTGGGGGCATCCTGGGCGCGCCATCCGATCCGTGCCGATCTGAAAGACCTGGCTGCCAAATGGCGCCACGACATGCTGGAACTGGCGGTCGAACAGGACGACGCGGTGATGGAAGCCTATCTTGAAGGCAACGAACCTTCGGTGGAAACCCTGCACGGCCTGATCCGCAAGGGCTGTCTGTCGTTGACCTTTGTTCCGGTTCTGGCCGGTTCGGCGTTCAAGAACAAGGGTGTGCAGCCGATGCTGAACGCCGTGATCGACTATCTGCCGTGCCCGCTGGACGTGCCGCCCTACATGGGCTTTGCGCCGGGCGATGAGACGGAAACCCGCAACATCTCGCGCCATGCCAATGACGACGAGCCGTTTTCGGGGCTGGCGTTCAAGATCATGAACGACCCCTTTGTCGGTAGCCTGACCTTTACCCGGATCTATTCCGGCGTCCTGAAAAAGGGCGACCCGATGCTGAACGCGACCAAGGAGCGCCGCGAGCGGGTGGGCCGGATGATGATGATGCACGCCATCAACCGCGAGGAAATCGACGAGGCCTTCGCGGGCGACATCATCGCGCTGGCCGGGCTGAAGGAAACCACCACCGGCGACACGCTGTGCGATCCGGTCAAGCCGGTGGTGCTGGAAACCATGACCTTCCCGCAGCCGGTGATCGAGATTGCGATCGAGCCCAAATCGAAAGCCGATCAGGAAAAGATGGGCGTTGCACTGGCCCGTCTGGCGGCCGAAGACCCGTCGTTCCGGGTCGAGACCGATTTCGAATCGGGCCAGACCATCATGAAGGGCATGGGCGAGTTGCACCTCGACATCCTGGTTGACCGGATGCGCCGCGAATTCAAGGTCGAGGCCAATATTGGGGCACCGCAAGTGGCCTACCGCGAGACCATCTCGCGCGAAGCCGAGATCGACTACACCCACAAGAAACAGACCGGCGGCACCGGCCAGTTTGCCCGCATCAAGCTGATCATCACCCCGACCGAACCGGGGGTGGGCTATTCGTTCGAGAGCAAGATCGTCGGTGGCGCGGTGCCGAAGGAATTCATTCCCGGGGTTGAGAAGGGCATCAAGTCGGTGATGGACTCGGGCCCGCTGGCCGGTTTCCCGGTGATCGACTTCAAGGTGGCGCTGGTTGACGGCGCGTTCCACGACGTTGACAGTTCGGTGCTGGCGTTCGAGATCGCGGCGCGGGCCGGGATGCGCGAAGGCCTGAAAAAGGCCGGGGCAAAACTGCTGGAACCGATCATGAAGGTCGAAGTCGTGACTCCGGAAGAATACACCGGCGGCGTGATCGGCGATCTGACCTCGCGGCGTGGCATGGTTCAGGGCCAGGACAGCCGGGCCAACGCCAACATCATCACCGCGATGGTGCCGCTGGCCAACATGTTCGGCTATATCAACACCCTGCGCTCGATGTCTTCGGGGCGGGCGAACTTCTCGATGCAGTTCGACCACTACGACACCGTGCCGCAGAACATCTCGGACGAAATCCAGAAGAAATACGCGTAATCGCCGCCCAGATCGACGATTGCGACCCAGAGACAATAGGAGGCCATCATGGCAAAGGCAAAGTTCGAACGCACCAAACCGCACGTCAACATCGGCACGATCGGCCACGTTGACCACGGCAAGACCACGCTGACGGCGGCGATCACCAAGTATTTCGGCGATTTCA
>Ga0210033_1001666_pt1 | contig 20006 bp, 18 predicted proteins | sample CryGeymeta201501_FD_185465 | JGI IMG/M metagenome (GOLD analysis project Ga0210033, IMG submission 185465) | Groundwater microbial communities from Crystal Geyser aquifers in Utah, USA - Crystal Geyser metaG 2015-01 (SPAdes) (version 2) | ecosystem: Environmental > Aquatic > Deep subsurface >... | reverse complement strand
GGTGGCCAGGACGTCGGTGCGCCGGACCCGGGCCGTCAGCGAGAAGCCGCCGGGCACACGCGCCACCCGCAGGGCCTCCACGGGGCCCGGCGGAGGTGGCGGCAGCTCGTCCCCCGGTCCGGCCAGACCCAGGCTCAGGCCCGTGGTCTTCTGGCCGGTGCTCGTGACCAGCACGGTGGGCACCAGCACCACCATGAGCGCGACCACGCTGAGCAGGGCTGGGCGGCCGTCGGGTCCCGTCCGCGCGCCGGGGAAGAGCCGTGCCCTCACCGGGCGTCCCGAGGCGAAGAGGGGGGGGGCGGCGAGGAGGGGACGCGTAGCGAACGGGCGAGGAGGCCGGCGGCGGCCTCGGTCCACGCCAGCTCGCGGCTGGCCCGCCCCTCCAGCAGGCTGTGCAGCGCGAGGGCGGGGATCCCGACCAGCAGGCCCCAGGCGGTGGTGGTCATGGCGGTGGCGATGCCCTCGGCGATGCGCGTCGCCCGCTCCACCGAGCCGGCGTCCGACAGGCCGTGGAAGGCCAGGATGAGGCCGTAGACCGTGCCCAGCAGGCCGAGCATGGTGGCGATGTTGGCGGCGGTGCCGACCCAGGCCACGCGGCGGCGCACCTCCTCGTCGACCAGGGCCGCCTCGGCTCCCATGACGTCCCAGGCGGCCTCGGCCTCCCCCGCCTCGGCCCCCGCGGCCAGCAGCCGGGCGGCCGGGTGGGCCCGCGCTGCCTGGATCGCCGCCGCCGAGTCACCGCCGCGCAAGGCCGCCAGCACGGCGCCGCGGTCGACCCGCCAGGCCACCAGGTACAGCCAGCTGCGCTCGAGCCCCACGGCCAGGACCAGCGCCAGGACCGCGGTGATCGCGTACATGAAGCCCGCGCCGGGGCCCGAGAAGGCGGTCACGATGGCATCCGTCACGGTCGCTCCGGGATCGGGAGAGTCAGCGGGAGAGTCAGCGGGAGAGTCAGCGGGAGAGTCAGCGGGAGAGTCAGCGGGAGAGTCAGCGGGAGAGTCAGCGGGAGAGTCAGCGGGAGATTCGGCGGGAGATTCGGCGGGAGATTCGGCGGGAGATTCGGCGGGAGGTCCCGGCCCTTGTTGCACCTCTATGCGGGGGCGGTCAAGGAAGGGAGTGCAGCGGAGGCCCCATGCAGCCCTGGTTCCTGTTCCTGACCCTCGCCTGCGCGACCGGTCCGGGCTCCTACTCCGACCCCGACCAGTGCCGCGCCATGGCCGCCGGGGACGATCGCGACGAGTGCTGGGCGGCCACGGCCCCGGCCCTCTTCCGCGAGGACCCGCAAGGCGCCGAGGCGATCATCGAGGAGCAGGTCCAGGATCCGACGGTCCGTGACTTCATCTGGCTGACCGTCACGCGCGAGGTGGATCCCGGGACCTACCGGTGGTGCCAGAAGATCCAGGACGAGGCGCTGGGCCAGCGCTGCCGGACCCTGGTCAGCCGGCCCCACCTGCACCGGGCCTTGCAGCAGGATCGCGGCGAGGCGCCCGGTCCGGGCGGCGCCGGCATGGGGGGCGCTGGCATGAAGGGACCGGGCGCGCAGGGCGGCCCTGGCATGGGGGGCCCTGGCAAGGGCGGCGCGGGCAAGGTCGGCCCCGGGATGGGCGGGCCCGGCATGGGCGCAGGCACGCCGGGTGGGGGACCGCCGCCGGGTGGGGGACCGCCGCCGGGCATGGGACCGCCGCCGGGCATGGGACCGCCGCCGGGCATGGGACCGCCGCCGGGAGCGCCGCGCGAGGGGCCGCCGCCGGAGGATGGCGCGCCCCCAGCGGTTCCCGAGGCAGGGGACTGAAGGAGGGGCCTTGTGGGGGTCCAGACGCAGCGAGGCCACCCCGGGGGGTGGCCTCGACGACGCTCAGGCTGATGGATCCAGGGAGAGCCCCCCCCGCAATCGGTCCTCACCGCATGGAGATGGAGGAGACGCTGAAACGAGTGCCGTGTGAAGTCCGGCGAAGGGGGCTGATCCCTGATCCTTGCTCCTTCACAGGAGCAGGCTCACCCCCAAGCTACGGCACGATCTGGCGATCGGCAAGCCCTAATCTCGCCTACTTCAGCTGACGCGGACGAGTCGAGACATCCGGTCCCGCAGCTCAGACAGCGAGAAGGGCTTGTGGATGATGTCGGTGCGCACGTGCGGGGTGGTCCTCCCCAGGCTCTCGGAGAGGTGCCCCGTGATGATGAGCACGGCCTGCGTGGCGTCGCGGCGGCCCAACTCCAGGATCACGTCCCGGCCGCTGATCCCGGGCATCTGCCAGTCGACCAGCGCGATGTCGAAGCGGATGGCCCGCTCATCCAGCACGTCCATGGCCTCGCGTCCGCTGCCCGTGGCCACGACCTCATGCCCCAGGGCTTCCAGGTACTCGGCCACGACCTCTCGGATCTCCACCTCATCGTCGACGATGAGGACCTTCCAGCATTCCATGGGACCCTCTGGCGGCGATGATATCGGGCGGGGGTTCCGCGCGCACGCCCGCCGGGCCGACCGACGCCGCGGGACCGAGGGGATCTGGTGCTGCCTCGACCTCTTGCCTCCACCGCCCTGCGGTGGTCCCTGCCGCCCGAGCTGGCGCGGCTGCTCTCCACACCGGCCGCTGCCGAGGCGCAGGCCCTGCCCGGCACGCCCTCGGGCCGCTCCGCCCTGGCCGAGGCCGTCGCGGCGCGCCAGGGCCACCTGCTCCTGACCGGCCTGACGGGGCCCGACCGCCGCGTGCGTGCGGCTGCGGCCATCAGCGCGCTGGTACCGACCCGGCGGGCGGCGCGCGACCTGGTGGCCGTGCCCCGCCTGGCGCTTCCGCACCGGCCTGCCTTGCTGGAGCTTCAGGTGGGCGAGGGCTTGCCCTTCTGCCGAGCCTTGCGACAGCTGCGAGACGACCTCCGGGTCGCCTGGCCCGACGACCTCGAGGCCGGCCCCGATGCCTGGATCGCGGCCCAGGGTCAAGCCTTCCAGCCCCTGTTCGAGCGCTTCTCCGGCGCCGGCGCCTGGCTGGCCACGCTGCAGGCGGCGGTCGCAGCCCGGTCCGACCTGTTCCGACCCGGGGTCGATCCCTTCCGCCGGGGCGGTGATGGGGACGCCGAGGCGCGGTCCCTGCTAGCGGCCTTCGAGGGCCAGCTCCTGCACGCCGGCGGCCAGGGACCGGCCCCGGTCGTCGTGGCCACCGACCTGTCCCCGACGCGGCTGGCCGGCGCGCTGGGCGGGGGGCCAGGGAGCGCCGGGCAGGGCCTCGCCGGGCTGCGGGCCGGGCTGCTGCACGACGCCCACGGCGGCTTCCTGGTGGTCGAGGCCGCCGACCTGCTGCGGGATCGGGAGGGCTGGCGGGTGCTGCGGGCGGCCCTGGTCAGTGGCGGCGTGGCCCTGGAGGGTGAGGGGGCCCTGCAGCCCGACCCGGCCCCGCTGAACCTGCGCCTGGTCGTGTTGGCGGCCAACGGCGACCTCGGCGCGCTGTCCGAGGATCCCGACCTGCCCCTGGACCACCCGGTCCTGCTCGACCCGCGGCCCGAGCTGGGCGAGGTGGTCCTGGTCGAGCTGGTCGGCTGGGTGCAGGTCCGGGCCCACGAGCTGGCCGGCGCGGTCCTGGCGCCCGCGGCCGTCGAGCGCCTGGTCCTGCACCTGGTCCGCCACAGCGGCCGCGGCGGGCGGATCTCCCTCGACCTCGCCCGCGTCGAGGCCGTGCTCGACCTGGCCCTGGCCCACGCGTCGGGGCCCACCGTGTTGGCGGCCGATATCGACGCCGCCCTGGGCCACCGCGACCAGCGGCGGGCCCTCGCCGCTGACCAGGCCCGCCGCTCCATCCTCCAGGACCTGGTCCGCGTGCGCACCGAGGGTGCCGTGACCGGCCAGGTCAACGGCCTGGCCGTGTACCGCAGCGCCGGTGTGCCCTACGCCCGCCCCATCCGGATCACCGCCTCCGTCGGCACCGGTCGCGGCGGCCTGGTCGACGTCGAGCGCGACGTCGGCCTGGCGGGCACCAGCCACAGCAAGGCCATGCGCCTGGTGGCCGGCTTCCTGCGGGACCGCTTCTCGCGGCGACGGACCCTGGCTCTGCACGCCTCCATCGCCGTCGAGCAGCACTACGGCCGCATCGACGGCGACAGCGCGTCGCTGGCAGAGCTCTGCGCCCTGCTGTCCTCGCTGGCCCGTCTGCCCTTCCGCCAGGACCGGGCGCTCACCGGCAGCGTCGACCAGCTCGGCCAGGTGCAGAACGTCGGCAGCGCCAACCTCAAGGTCGAGGGCTTCTTCCAGCTCTGCCAGGCGCGCGGCCTCACGGGTGAGCAGGGCGTGATCCTGCCCCGCCGCAGCCAGCCCGACCTCATGCTCGACGATGAGATCGTCGCTGCCTGCGCCGCCGGCCGCTTCCACGTCTGGGCCGTCGACACCGTAGAGGATGCCCTCGCCCTCCTCACCGACGTGCCCGTCGGCGACTCCTCCGCCGAGACCTGGCCCGAGGAGACCGTCTACGGCCGGATCAGCGCCGAGCTGGCCGAGCTCGAGGCCGCCGTCCGCCGGGCGAGCAAGGGGGATGGGGCGAAGCGGTAAAGTCGGTGTCAAAAGTCCGTGTCTGAAAAGTCGGTGTCAAAAGTAGGTGTCAGGCGATGCGTTATGCGTTTTCGAAGAAAACGCATAACGCATCGCCTGACACCCGAAATGACACCCGAAATCCTGACACCCGAAATCAGAAGTACATCGCCATCCGCGCGAAGCCCGTGACCGGCACCAGCCCCAGTTCGCTCTGCAAGCTCATGCCGTCCAGCCGCTTGCCCAGCCCGACGTAGGCGCCCGCGCTCAGGTCGGCGTTGCCGGCCACGCTCAGGGACAGCGTTGGGACCAGCAGGGCGCTGGGGTCTTGCAGGTTCGAGAGCACGGCCAGGTTGCTGGTGATGGTGGGCCGCAGCTCCTGGCTCCAGTCCAGGCCGATGTAGCTGCGCCCCAGGGCCCACAGCTCGCCGTTGGTGTAGCGGGCACCCATGGCCTGGCCCAGGTAGTCGGCGGACTGGCCGGCGCCGTTGGTCTGGAGGTAGGCCTCGCCGGAGAGGGTGGTCTTCTCGGCCGGGCGCCAGTCGGCCCCGAGCACGCCGCGCACGAAGATGTCCTCGGTCGGCGTGCGCCCGTCGAGGTGGCCGGGGGGCAGGGTGAGGGTCAGGTCGCCGTGCAGGCCCACCGACCCGGCGGCGCCCACCACGCTCAGACCCGCGACCTCGTCGTCCCGCACCTCTCCCAGGAACAGGCCCAGGTCCGTGACCCCCACGGTCACCCGCGACCAGCTTGCCAGGACCAGGTCGGAGAGGTCCACGCTGCTGCAGCCGGTGCTGTTGCCCGGCGTGCAGGCGCCGACCCAGGCGGCGACCACCGACTGCTGGAAGCTGGTGCCGGCGTAGGCGTCCACCCGCACCGCGTCCACGCCGGGCTTGTACTCGGTGTCGATGGTGGCGGGGAAGAAGGGCGCGACCAGGTCCAGGGGGGTGAAGAACATGCCCGAGCCGAAGCTGACGGGCTGGCGGCCCAGCGCCAGGGTCACCGGACCCAGCTCGCCCTGGACCAGCAGGCGGTCGGTGCGCCCGGTGATGACCAGGTCGCCGCCGCTCCCCGCGCTGCCGCTGCTCGGCTCTGTCCACGTGAGATCGACCAGCTCCGGCACGCCGGTCACGACCCCCGTGCCCCCCAGGCCCAGCGACAGGGCGCCCCCGCTCACGGCGCTGATGGCGTGGTGTGCCTCGACCCGCCACTGTCCGATGTCCAGCCGCAGCTTCAGGCGACCGTCCAGGGTGGACTGGGCGACCGGGTCGGAGGGCCAGGCCCCCAGCGCCTCCCAGGCCGGGTTGTCATAGGGGAAGGTCGCGACCGTGAAGGCCTTGATGTCTCCGTGTACGGACACCTTCGCCCGAGGGGCGGGCTCCGCCGCGAGTGCCGCGCCGACCAGCCACCACACGGCTACTTCCGCTCGTCGCGGAGGATCTTGCCATCCTCCAGCCAGACGACCCGCGTGGCGGCATCCATGACCTTGGGGTCGTGAGTCGCGAAGAGGAAGGTGATGCCGTGCTCTCGGTTGAGGTGCTGCATCAGCTCGATGAGCTCGTGGCCCATCTTGCTGTCCAGGTTGGCGGTGGGCTCGTCGGCCAGCACCAGGGCCGGCTGGCCGGTGATGGCCCGTGCGACGGCGACCCGCTGCTGCTGGCCGCCGCTCAGCTCACCGGGCCGCCGCCCCTCCATGCCCGTGAGCCCCACCTGGGCCAGGGTCTCCATGGCGCGGGCCCTCCGCTGCTCCTTGCCCACCCCCTGCAGCATCAGCACGAACTCGGTGTTCTCGAGCGCCGTCAGCACCGGGATCAGGTTGTAGCTCTGGAAGACGAAGCCCAGGCGCCGCAGCCGCAGGTCGGACAGCTCGCCCCGGTTCGTCTTTGCCAGCTCGTGACCGTCGACGACCACGCTGCCGCCGCTGGGCTCGTCCAGGCCGCCGATGCTGTTGAGCAGCGTCGTCTTGCCCGAGCCCGAGGGGCCCATGAGCGCGGTGAACTCGCCCGGCGCGATGTCCAGGTCGACCCCTCGCAGCGCGTGTACGGTGATGGTGCCCTGCTGGTAGTCGCGGATGAGCTGCCGCACCTGGACGATGGGGCCGACGGGAGCAGGGGAGGGGGCGAGGGACATGGTGCGCTCCAGTGTGCGAGAGCTGCTGCGGGAGAGCTGCTGCGGAGGGCTACTGGTGGTGGATGGCCTCGACCGGGGTCAGGCGTGTGACCTTGTAGGCCGGGTACAAGCTGGCGAGGAAAGCGAAGCCGACGCCGACCAGGGGGTAGATGCCCAGGCGGAACCAGTCGACCTCGGGGTAGAGCACCAGGCTGATCGGCACGCCGGCCGCCTCCATGGAGCGGCCCATCTCGCCGGACAGGTCGATGCCGTGGATGGCCAGGGCCCAGGTGAGCAGCAGGCCGATGATGATGCCGATGACGGCCGAGACGGCCCCCAGGATCAGGCCCTCGGTCAGGACCATCCGGGCCAGCTGGCCAGGCTTCATGCCGACCGCCATCATCACGCCCAGCTCACGCACGCGCTCCAGCACGCTCATCAGCACCGTGTTGACGACGCCCATGGCGACGATGATGCCCAGCACCAGCCAGATCCCGTCGCCATAGGCGCTGTCCAGTTTGACGAAGTCCCGGATGTCGGGGATCGCATCCTCCCAGGGCAGGATCTCCAGGCCCGGCCGGCTCAGGGCCGCCCGCACGGCCTTGGTCGCCTTGGCGGTGTCGTGGTCGCTGTCCAGGTGTACGGAGATCTGGGTGGCCACGTCGGGCCTCTCGTACAGTCCCTGGACGGCCTGGATCGGCACCAGGACGGTGAAGCCGTCGATCTCGGGCGCACCGGTCTTGAAGATGCCCCGCACCCGGAACACCAGGCTCTGCACCTCGCCGCTGGCCGGCTGCCCCATGTAGACGACCTTGTCGCCGACGCCGACGCCCAGGCTCTCGGCCATGCTGGCGCCCAGCAGGATGTCTTGCTTGTCCCCGTCCTGTAGCCACGCGCCATCGGTGAGCTTGTCGTCGATGTCGACGACCTCCTTCTCCTTGTCGGGCTCGACGCCCTTGACGGCGACGGCGACCGAGTTCGCCGGGCTGCTCAGCAGGCCGTCGACGTAGATGCGGCGGGTGACCATCTTGGCCTCGGGCACGGCGGCCCGGACCTGGTCGGTGATGGCCGTCGAGTCGGCCATGACGCGCTTGGGGCTGGGATCGGCCTGGTAGCCCTCGGCCTGGACCACGACGTGGCCGGCCATCATGCTGATCGCCGTGCGCAGCATCTGGTTGTGGCTGCCAAAGGCGATGTTGTTGCTGACCATCATCAGGGCCAGCCCCAGCGAGATGCCTGCCATGGTGATGAGGGTGCGGCGGCGGTTGCGCAGCAGGTTGCGGGCGGCGAGGGAGAGCAGGAGCACGGGACCCTTCGTTCAGTCGGCGCGCATGGCATCGACGGGGCGCAGTCGCGCGGCGCGCATGGCGGGCCACAGGGCGGCGAGGATCGAGACGACGACCAGCGAGATGACGGTGAACACGATGCGATCAGCGCGGACCACGCCCATGATCATCGGGTCGAAGAGCACACCCCCGGTGGACAGACGGTCGCCCGAGGTGCTGGTGAGCGAGAGACCGTGCACCACCAGGAAGGCGTCCAGGCCGCCGCCCAGCACCAGGCCGCCGGCGACGGACAGACCGGCCAGCAGCACGCTCTCCCACAACACCAGGGCCACGACCTTGCCCGGTCGGGTGCCCAGGGCCTTCATGACCCCCAGCTCGCGGGTGCGCTCGAAGACGCTCATCAGCATGGTGTTCAGGATGCCCAGGCCCGCGACGGCGAAGACGATGCCCATGGAGACGGCGGCGCTCATGTCCGAGGTCCCCATCAGCTCGGCGGTGCCGGGGCTGGCCTGCCACCAGGTCTCGGCCTTGAGCGGCGCCTGGTCGCCGATGCTGTCCACGGCCTGCTGGATGGAGGCGGCGGCGGCCAGGGTGTCGGGGTTTCCGACCTTGGGGTCCTGGGTCGGCGTGAGCACGGTGATCTCGTGCACCTGGTCGGGCAGGACCAGCAGGGCCTGCAGATCGGACAGGGTCATCCAGGCGCCGGAGCGGTCGAGCAGGACCGAGCCGGACTCGACGATGCCGACCACACGGTACAGGTCGTTGCCCAGCGAGCCGTCCGAGGCCTGGGTGACGGCGACCACCTGCTGGCCGACCTGCACCTTGAGCGTGTCCGCCAGGCCCTTGCCCAACACGATCTCGTGGTCCCGGCCCGGCTCCAGCCAGTGCCCGGTGGAGATGCGTTCGTTCATCGGCACGATGGTCAGCTCACGCTCGGGCTGCACGCCGACCAGCTGGGCGCCGGAGGTCTCGGTGTCCCCCCCCACCAGGGCGAAGCCCATCAGGCGACTGGTGACAGCCCGGGTGCCCGGCAAGGCGGCGACCGCGTCCAGTCGCGCCTGGGCCTGGGGGATCGTGTCGAACAGCTCACGCGTCTTCTCGTAGGCGGGATTGTGTACCTGCACATGGCCGGTCGTCTGGTCGATCATGACCTCGGCCATCTTGCGGTACATGCCGTCGATATAGGCCAACATCGCCATGACGAAGGCGATGGAGACGGCCATTGCGGCGGCGGTGATGAGGGTGCGTCGCCCGTGTCGCCACAGGTTGCGCCAGGCCATCGCCAGCAGCATCGGGCCCTCCAGGGGCGTGCCGTGAGCAGGGAGCAGGAGCGGGCAGAGGAGACAGGCTCAGCGCTTGAGGGCCTGCTGGGTGAAGGTGCCGTCGGGGATGTCGGCGTTGAAGTCGATCTGGTCGTAGATGATCTTCGTGAACTCGTCGGGCTTGTCCGCCGGGACCAGGGTCATGACGCGGGGCATGGCCCGACCGTCCACGGTCGTGATGTCCGAGAAGCTCATGGTGCGCACCAGGGCGCCCTTCTCGTCGAAGTAGGTGATCTCGGTGGGGATCTTGTCGGGGCTGATCTTCACCACGACCTTTCCCCAGACCACCGGGGCGTCTGGCTTGGGTGTCAGCTCGATGGTCCACTGTCCGGTGCCGTTGGCGGCCGGCTTCTCGGTGATCTGGCCCGAGTAGTCGTCGGCCATGCGGCTCTCCTTCACCAGGTCGTCATTGGTGAAGTGACTGCCCATCCAGCTGCCGCCCATCATGCCGGCCGGCACCTTCATGGTGCGGTCCACCTTGGGCAGGTAGTTCCAGATGTTGTCGTCGACCTTGAGCGTGGCGACCCCGGCGTCCTTGGCCGGCTCCAGGATCCGGATGAGGGTCTTGTCCTTGCCCTCTGCCCAGCTCTCCACCTTCATGGTGCGCTCGTAGCGCTCGGTCTTGACCTGCATCTCGATGGTAACGTGGCTCTTGTCGCCGCGGTCGATGTCGTCGGCGGCGTTGAGCAGCTCCTCCATGGTCGGCTCGGTGGCGGTCGTGGAGGCGCGGGCCGGACCGGCCAGAGACAGGCCCAACAGGGCCGACAACAGCGTGTTCATGACAGCTTCTCCCTCTCTTTCTCCCTCTCTTGATGCCACAGATCGATGATCCGGGGCAGCTCCCGCTCGTACAGGGCGAACAGGCTGTGCAGGGCACGCAGCCGGGCCGAGGCCGCAGCCGGCCGGTCGGCGAAGAGCCCGAGCCCACGCTCCAGGAGCTGCCGGGACTCTGCGGTGTAGGCGGCTTCGAAGGCCATGGCCCGGTCAAAGGTGGCGGGCTGGACCGCGAAGTAGCTGGCGCGAGTGTTCTTGACGGGGACCCGCTCGATGAGGCCGAACTGCATCAGCATGCGGGTCGAGGTGCTGATCGAGCCCTTGCTGGCGCCCAGGTACCGGGCCAGCTCGGCCGAAGACTGCTGGGGCGGGTCGCAGAGGAGCAGGCGGCCCAGGACCCGGCCGGCGGTCCGGGGCATGCCCATGCGCTCGATGAGGAGGCCGACCTCCTCGACGAACTGGTGCGCGCGCTCGGGATGGGCGTCGGCGGTCAAGGCTCCCTCGCTGTCTGGACGTTTCAAACGTTTAGTTAGTACTGAACACTCGAAGCGTCAAGCGCCTTCCTCCCTCCGCCCCGCCTCATCGAGGCCCGGCTCCGCCATCGAGGCCCGGCCCCGCCTGTGGCAGGCCGACCGGGTGATTAGGCTAGCTGGCAGGTGGAGGAAAGCCATGCAGACGGTCTGCGCGCGCTGCGGCATGGACCTGGCCGACGCGGTGGACTGTCCGGCCGGCTACCCCACGGACTGCGCCATGCGGCAGGCCATGGCCTTGCCCGCGCCCAGCCTGGGGGCCGTGGACCTGGAGACCTGGCGCCCGAGCCAGCTGGAGCGCGGCGCGGGTGCCCTGGCCGAGGGGGTGGCCTTCGGCGCCCTGGAGCTCCTGGGCCTGGTCGTGAGCCCCCTGACCCTGGGGGCTTCGGGCATGATCACCAGCCTGATCGCCCTGGTCTACACGGCGAGCCGTGACCTGGAGGGGGGCCGCTACCGGCTGATCCCGCGGACCGTGGGCTCCCGCGTGATCGATGTCGAGACCGGCGCGCCCGCCACCCGGCAGCAGGCGCTGCGCCGCAACCTGCCCATGGTCCTGGCCTGGGCCCTGGCGGTGCTGCCCGACCCGGTGGGCCTGCTGGGCTGGGCGGCCCTGGGCTTCGTGCTGGCTGTGGACGCGATGCTCGTCCTGGTCCGGCGGGACGGTCGCCGGCTGGGCGATCTGCTGGCCGGGACCGCCGTGGTCAGGCCGCCGCGGGACTGACCGGGGGGGCGGCCGTGCCGCGGTGCCGCCCGAGAACGACCATGCCCACGGTGCCAGCGACGCACAACCAGCCGAAGAGCCAGCCGCCCCGGCTGTAGATGGTGTGGTAGCGCTTCACGCGCATGTCCACGACCTCGGCCACGGTCGTGAAGGGCTCGGTCTCGTAGAGGATGTCGCCGTCCGGCTCGACCACCCACGAGACCCCGGTGTAGGCCAGCCGCAGCTCGGGCCGGCCCAGCTGCAGCGTCTGCACGGCGGTCAGCATGGCGTGCTGGTGGGGCGAGGCGGTGTCACCGAACCAGGCGTCGTTGGTGATGTTGACGAAGAAGTCGGCGGTGGTCTGGGGCGTGTCCCCGCCGGCGAGCCGCCGCATGGTCGGCTGGAGGATGGCCTCGTAGCAGATGGGCGTCGTGTAGATCAGGTCCTGGCCCTGGGCCGTCTTGACCGAGAAGAAGGCGGGGTGGTCGCCGGCTTGGAAGTCGCCCGGCCCCTGCACCAGCTCGCGCAGCCAGGGGAAGGTGTGGGACAGCGGGATGTACTCGCCGAAGGGCAGGGGGACCATCTTGTCGTAGCGACCCTCGATGGTGCCCTGCTCGTCGAAGACGTACAGGCTGTTGTGGGCGATGTAGTCGGGCTCACCGGGGCCCGGGTGGGGGTTGTCCTCGATGGTGCCGCCGCCGATGAGCAGGTCGAAGCCGCCGATGTGGGCGTAGTCCTCGAAGACGTTGGCGATGGACTTCTGGGCCAGGGCCTCGACCAGCTTGGGGTTGCGAGGGCTCATGGTCCCGGCGTCGTCCGGCCAGGACATCAGGTTGTTGCCGCGGATCTCGATCAGGCGGTCGAGCAGCCGGCGGAGCTGGGACTCGCGGAGCTGGGCGAAGGTGCCGGGCTCGATGGGGTTGAAGGCGATGGCGCCCTCGGGCCACACGACCAGGTCGGGCTTGTCGTCGAGCGCCAGGCGCGTGAGCCGGGTCCACTCGAAGAAGGCCTCCCAGGGGGACTCCGACAGGCGCTGCTCCATCTTCACGCCCTGCTGCAGGATGGCGGCGCGCAGCAGCGGAGCCTGCTGGAGCTCGGCGTGGATGGTGGCGTGCCGCCAGGCCCCGAAGCCCAGGTTGGCCATGAAGAGGGCGCTGGTGGCGGCCAGGGCGGCCCAGGGCGGCCGGCGCCGCGCAGCCAGGTCGAAGCTCAGCTCGGCCAGCACGCTGTTGACCAGCATGATGAGAAAGCTGACGCCCATGACGCCGGTGACGCTGGCGAGCTGGAAGACCCAGGACACCCGGTACTGGCTGACGCCCTGGTAGTAGGGGAACAGGACCGGGAAGGCCTGCTCGCCGGCGACGACGGCCAGGGGCAGGGCCAGCATCCACAGCCGCCCCAGGCGCTGGCGGGACCAGGGCATCAGGCCCAGCAGGCCATAAGACAGCGAAAACGCGGTGGTCGCCAGCAGGTGGACGGCCAGGGCGGCGAGCCAGGGCAGGTTGCTGAAGCGCTGCACCGTCTCGATGAGCCACCAGAAGATGACCAGGTTGGCCACCCAGCCGCAGAGGTAGGCCCAGCGGATGGCGCTCTTCAGGGGCAGGTCCCGCAGGGCCCAGAACAGCGGCAGGAAGGCGACCCAGTGCAGCCAGTGCAGGTTCACGGGCGCCGAGATGAAGGGTAGCATCAGGGCCGTTGCCAGGACGCCCAGGAGGCGGGCCAGGCGCTTCATCCGCGGCGGCTCCAGTCGGGATCGCGGCGGCTGGCGAAGGCCAGGGTGCCCTCGCGGGGCTCGCCGGAGGTCAGGGCGGCCACCCCGGCCTCGGTCTCGATGTCCAGCGCCTCGTCCAGGTGCAGGTCCGGGACGCGGCGCAGCAGGCGCAGGGCCCAGTGGACGCTCTCGGGGCCGCCCAGGGCGATGTCGCGGGCGATGCCGTGGGCCTCTGCCAGGGCGCCACCTGGGGCGCAGACCACGTCGACCATGCCCAGGGTCAGGGCGTCGGGGGCCGGGAACATGCGGCCGGTCGTGATGGCGAGCGCGGCGCGGCCGATGCCGACCCGGCGGGTCAGCAGGGTGGTGCCGCCGACATCGGGGACCATGCCCACCCGCACCTCGGGCAGGCCGACCTGGGCGTCCTGGGCGGCGACGATGATGTCGCAGTGCAGGGCGATCTCGTAGCCACCGCCGGCGGCGACGCCCTCGATGGCGGCGATGGTCGGCACCGGCAGGTCGCGCAGGCGGCGGGTGACGCGCTTGAGGCCGCGGATGACGTCCCGGGCCGCTTCGTGGTCGGCGTGCACGATGGCCGGCATGATCTGCGCGACCAGCGGGTTGTCGGCCTTCAGGTCCATGCCGGCGCTGAAGTGCCCGCCCGCCCCGGTCAGGATGACGGCCCGCAGGCCATCGGTGCCCACGCGGGCCGCCAGCTCCTCACAGCGGGCGCCCAGGGCCTCCCACATCGGCGCGTGCAGGGCGTTGCGGCGCTCCTGGCGATCGAAGGTCAGGACAGCGATACCGTCCTGGACGTGCAAGGTGATGAGGCCGTCGGGTGAGGCGGGCATACGGGCTCCAGGAGTCCGGGAGGCTTGCTCTAACGGGTCCCGAGGTCGCGGTTCAGGTCGGCATGCGACCGCTCGATGTGGGGCTCCGACCGCTGGCAGGGGCTAGCCGGCGCGCGCCCCCGGGCCGCGCATGGCGATGGGCCGTGGAGGTCCTGTGCGAAGCGCCTCGCTGCTGTGGCGCCTGGCAGGGTTCACATCCGCCCTCGCCGGCACGCGGTAGACTCCAAACGCTCTTGTTCCGAAGCCCCCTTCGTCCGAGGCCGCCATGGGCTCCAAGTCTCAGCAGGTCCCCTCCACTGCCCCGACCACCTCGCCCGCCCTGACCCAGCAGGCGCCGGCGCCCGCCCAGGACGCCCAGGACCAGGTCGGCAACGCTGCCCTCCAGCAGCAGAGCCTGGGCAAGCTCAGCTACCAGGCCGCCCTGGGCGAGATGCTGGGCCCCAAGCTCTACAGCGCCGTCTCGGGCCAGCTCGCTGACGACAAGCTCATCGGCCACGCCCAGGGCGCGGTCGGCAGCGCCACCAAGGCCCTGCAGACCTACCTGCAGGGCAATGTCCAGGCCGACGAGCAGCAGGCCGCTGCCCTGTTCGTCACTGCCCTGGACGGCGAGCTGAAGAAGGCCGCCGCCGCGGCGGTGGTCGACACCGGCCTGTCCGCGGGCCTGCGCGACTGGACCGACACCCACCCTGTCGAGGTCGCGACCGCGGCCGTGGCGGCCGCTGCGGCCTACATCCTGAGCAACCAGGACCTGCCCCTGGTCCAAGGCTCCAAGGACATGGGCGGGGGCCACTCGGTCATCGGCGGCATCGACATGGGCCGGACCATGCACCTCGCGGTGGAGCAGGTCCGGGTCGGCTACCGCTACCAGGACGCCACCACCCAGGCCCAGGTCATCGGCGACTACTACGCCAAGGACGGCGGGTACCAGATCAGCGGCAAGTTCGACAAGGCGCTGGACGCCGACCAAAAGCTCGGCCTGTCCGGCCTGCACGGCGAGCGCAACGGGCTCACGACGGACCGCCTGGACCTGTCCTACACCAACCCCGCCATGGCTGCGAGCGCCTACTACCAGCGCGAGAAGGGCACAAAGGACGGCGTCGGCAAGGACCTCAGCGTGCTCGGCGGCCGGATCGCCAACACCGCGCCGGCCGGTGAGCTGCAGGCCTTCGCCCGCGGAGAAGCCCGCTCCGACGGCTCCTGGGAGGCCGCAGGCGGCCTGCAGAAGCAGGTCAACGACTGGGGCTGGTCGGTCGAGGGCTATGGCGGCCAGAACGCCGCCGGCCAGCAGGACAGCGGGATCCGGGCGGGCGCCAAGCTGCGGTTCTGAGACGGGTCCGATCGGCAGAGCCCAGACGCAGCAACGCCCGCCCCGGAGAACCGGAGCGGGCGTCGTGTCGGCGGGACCCCCACCGCCTCAGGCGGTGAAGGTCCGAGCGCCTGGGCTCACATCATGCCGCCCATGCCGCCCATGCCGCCCATTCCACCCATGCCGCCCATGTCACCGCCGCCGCCGCCGCCGCCGGCCTTGATCTTCTCGGGCTTCTGGCTGATGACGGCCTCGGTGGTGAGCAGCAGCGCGGAGACGCTGGCCGCGTTCTGCAGGGCGTAGCGGACGACCTTGGTCGGGTCAATGACGCCCATCGCGAACATGTCGCCGTACTCCTCGGTGGCGGCGTTGAAGCCGTAGGCACCGTCGCCGTGCTTCACCTTGTCGACGACCAAGCTGCCGTCCACGCCCGCGTTGGCGGCAATGGAGCGAATGGGGGCCTGGATGGCCTCGCGGACGATGCGGACCCCGAAGGCCGCGTCGCCGTCCAGCTTGATGTCGTCCAGGCAGGCCAGGGCGCGGATCAGGGCCACACCGCCACCGGCGACGACACCCTCTTCCACCGCGGCGCGGGTCGCGTTCAGCGCGTCCTCGACCCGGGCCTTCTTCTCCTTCATCTCCATCTCGGTGGCCGCGCCGACGTGGACGACGGCGACGCCGCCCACCAGCTTGGCCAGGCGCTCCTGGAGCTTCTCGCGGTCGTAGTCGCTGCTCGTGTCCTCGATGCGGGCGCGGATCTGCTTGACCCGGCCGCGAACGGCGTCGCGGCTGCCCTCACCATCGACGATGGTGGTGTTGTCCTTGGTGATCACGATGCGGCGGGCCTTGCCCAGGTCCTTGAGCGTGATGCCTTCCAGCTTCAGGCCTAGGTCCTCCATGACCGCGGTGCCGCCGGTCAGGATGGCGATGTCCTCGAGCATGGCCTTGCGGCGGTCGCCGAAGCCGGGCGCCTTGACCGCGACGACGTTCATGCTCCCGCGGAGCTTGTTGACCACCAGGGTGGCCAGCGCGTCGCCGTCGATGTCCTCGGCCAGGATCAGCAGGGGCTTGCTGGCGGCGTGGACCTTCTCCAGCACGGGCAGCAGGTCCTTCATGTTGCTGATCTTCTTCTCGTGGATGAGGATCAGCGCGTCCTCGAGGATGGCCTCCATCCGGTCGGGGTCGGTCACGAAGTAGGGGCTCAGGTAGCCGCGGTCAAACTGCATGCCCTCGACGATGTCGAGCTCGGTCTGCAGGCCCTTGGCCTCTTCCACCGTGACGACGCCGTCGCGGCCGACCTTGTCCATGGCCGTGGCGATCATGTCGCCGACCTCGGTGTCGCCGTTGGCGGAGATCGTGGCGACCTTGGCGATGTCCTCCTTGGACTCGCAGGGCTTGCTCGAGGCGCTCAGCTGGGCCACGACGGCGGCGACGGCGGCGTCGATGCCGATCTTCAGCTCCATGGGGTTGGAGCCGGCGGCGACGAGCTTGGCGCCGGACCGGTAGATGGCCTGGGCCAGCACGGTGGCGGTGGTGGTGCCGTCACCCGCGACGTCGTTGGTCTTCGACGCGACCTCCTTCACCATCTGCGCGCCGATGTTCTGGAGCTTGTCCTTGAGCTCGATCTCCTTGGCGACGGTCACGCCGTCCTTGGTGACCGTGGGGGCGCCCCAGCTCTTCTCCAGGACCACGTTGCGACCCTTGGGGCCCAGCGTGACCTTGACGGCGTTGGCGAGGATGTCGACGCCCTTGGCGATCTCGGACCAGGCGGTCTCGCGGAACTGGATGTCCTTGGCTGCCATGTTCGTGCTCCTACGGCCCCCAGCAGGGGCTCGGTGAGGGGGCCGGCCGCCCGTTGGGGACGCCGGCCGAGGGAAGGATGTTGGGGAGGAGGGTGGCGAGTTGGCGCGGTGCGCCGACTCTGCGCTGCTTCAGCGCTCGATCACGGCCAGCACGTCTTCCTCGCGGAGGATGATGTGCTCGGTGCCGTCCAGCTTGACCTCGTCCCCGGTGTACTTGCCGAACAGGACGCGGTCGCCGACCTGGATGGTCATGGCCCGGACCTTGCCGTCCTTGGTCACGCGGCCGCTGCCGACGGCGATGACCTCAGCCTCCATGGGCTTCTCCTTGGCGGCGTCGGGGATGATCAGGCCGCTCGAGGTCTTCTCCTCGGCGTCGATGCGCTTGACGAGGATCCGGTCGTAGAGGGGACGAAGCTTCATGGCGGTCTCCAGGAGATCGATGAGTGGTGGGTTGTCGGTGGGGCCAGCCATCGAACCGCTGGCGGCGGCCGCGGCGGGGCCCGGTGAGGTGCGGCGAGTCAGTACGCACCCGGCGCCCGCGCGTCAAGCGCGGAGGCGCATGCGGAGCCCTCGAGGCGGTCCCGAGCTGGTCCTGAAGGGGTCCAGAATTGAAGCCGCCGGGCGCAAAGGCCCGGCGGCGACGGTACTCGGCGGCACCGTGCGCAGGACCACCCTGCGCTGGCACCGGCCCTCCCCCACGCCCCTGTAGACAGGGCACGGACGTCTTGGTGGAAGAGACGTGGGCTCGGACGCTGCCAGGGACTGCAGGTCCCGTGCCAGTGTCGTGAAGCGTGGAATTCCGCGCCCCTGGCACCATCGCGTTCCGGCGGCTACGCGGTGACCGCGACATCTACGTCGCGGCGGCCCTCGTCGGGCGATTGCAACCTCCCGGCCTGCCCTTGTCGGCCGGGGGAGGGCGATTACCCATACCGGCGACCCCGCCGGGCTCTCCGGGACCCGGCATGGCGGAGAGGGTCTGGACCGTGTTGTCCCCCCTCGCGGAGCGCCCGCTCCCCGCATCGACCTCCCCTTCGCACCTCACTCACCGTCCCCCCGCGCGGGCCTCGACCCGCCGGAGCCTCGGAGGAACTCACAATGGGCAAGATCATCGGAATCGACCTCGGGACCACCAACTCCGTCGTGTCGGTCATGGAAGGCGATGCGCCGACCGTGATCGTCAACGAGGAAGGTGGCCGCACCACGCCGTCGGTCGTCGGCTTTGCCAAGGACGGCGAGCGCCTGGTCGGCGCCGTCGCCAAGCGTCAGGCCATCACCAACCCCACCCGCACCGTGGCGTCGATCAAGCGCTTCATGGGGCGCCGCTTCGACGAGTGCAAGGTCGAGCTCGACCGCATCGCCTTCGAGCTGACCCGCGGCAGCGACGGCCTGCCCCGCGTCAAGGTCGATGACGAGCAGTTCAGCCCGCCCGAGATCTCGGCCATGGTGCTGCAGAAGCTCAAGCGGGAAGCCGAGCGCTACCTGGGCCAGTCCGTGACCGAGGCCGTCATCACGGTCCCGGCCTACTTCAACGACGCCCAGCGCCAGGCCACCAAGGACGCCGGCAAGATCGCCGGCCTCGACGTCAAGCGCATCATCAACGAGCCGACCGCCGCGGCCCTGGCCTACGGCCTGGACAAGAAGGACGACCAGATCATCGCGGTCTACGACTTCGGTGGCGGCACCTTCGACATCTCCATCCTGGAGGTCGGTGAGGGCGTGGTCGAGGTCAAGTCGACCAACGGCGACACCCACCTGGGCGGCGACGACGTGGACCACGTCCTCATCGACTGGATGGTGGCCGAGTTCAAGAAGGAGCACGGCGTCGACATCAGCAAGGACCGCATGGTCATGCAGCGCCTCAAGGACTCCGCCGAGAAGGCCAAGGTCGAGCTGTCGAGCGCCCAGAGCAGCGAGATCAACCTGCCCTTCCTCACCGCTGACGCCTCGGGCCCCAAGCACTTCGTCGCGACCCTGTCCCGCGCCAAGTTCGAGCAGATGATCGACGTCGTGGTGGAGCGCACCATGGGCCCCTGCCGCCAGGCGCTCAAGGACGCCAAGCTGTCCGCCAGCGACATCCACGAGGTGCTCCTGGTCGGCGGCTCGACCCGCATCCCGCTGGTCCGCGAGCGGGTCAAGAAGCTCTTCGGCCGTGAGCCCAACCACTCGGTCAACCCCGACGAGGTCGTGGCCGTCGGCGCTGCCATCCAGGGCGGCGTGCTCTCCGGCGACGTCAAGGACCTGCTGCTCCTCGACGTGACCCCCCTGTCCCTGGGCATCGAGACCCTGGGCGGCGTCAACACCGTGCTCATCCCGCGCAACACGACGATCCCGGCCAAGAAGTCGGAGATCTTCAGCACTGCCGCCGACAGCCAGACCGCGGTGGACGTGCACGTGTACCAGGGCGAGCGGCCCATGGCGAAGGACAACCGCATGCTCGGGACCTTCCGCCTGGACGGCATCCCCTCGGCCCCCCGCGGCGTGCCCCAGATCGAGGTCACCTTCGACATCGACGCCAACGGCATCCTGAACGTGACGGCCAAGGACAAGGCCACCGGCAAGGAGCAGAAGATCACCATCACCAGCAGCTCGGGCCTGTCCAAGGACGAGGTCGAGAAGCTGGTCCGGGACGCCGAGGCCCATGAGGCCGACGACAAGGCGCGCCGCGAGGTGATCGAGGCCCGCAACCAGCTCGACACGCTGGTCTACCAGACCGAGAAGCTGCTCTCCGAGCACAAGGACAAGCTGCCCTCGGGGCAGGTGGGCGACGTCGAGGCGGCGCTGAAGGAGGCCAAGGAGGCCCTCGACAGCGACGACACGACCCGCATCAAGGCCGCGAGCGAGAAGCTCAACGCCGCGAGCCACAAGCTGGCCGAGGCGGCATACCAGGGCGCTGGCGCCGGTGCGGCCGGTGCGACCGGTGGTGCCGAGCCGGGCAGCGAGCCCAAGAGTGGTGACGACGACGTCATCGACGCCGAGTACGAGGAAGCCTGATCTCCGCCGCCACCTGGTGGCGGTCCCCTCTCCAAGCGCCCGACGGGATCCACGTGGTCCTGCCGGGCGTCTCGGGTCGGTCCCCGACCCGGTCCTCTCGGGTCGGGGACCGAC
>Ga0210033_1001665_pt1 | contig 20025 bp, 19 predicted proteins | sample CryGeymeta201501_FD_185465 | JGI IMG/M metagenome (GOLD analysis project Ga0210033, IMG submission 185465) | Groundwater microbial communities from Crystal Geyser aquifers in Utah, USA - Crystal Geyser metaG 2015-01 (SPAdes) (version 2) | ecosystem: Environmental > Aquatic > Deep subsurface >... | reverse complement strand
TATTGCGGGTTGCCGCTACCGCTGTGTCCGTTTTTTACAATATTTTCGCTACCACAATGTCGACATGTATATAATTTTGCAATCATGCTTGAAATATATCATAAATCACTACGACTTTACCACTACCCAATTAGTATCGCTTCGTTTGTCAAAGTTTTGATTGGGTTTGTTTGGGCTTGTTGGCAAAGTCTCTTTCTTCGGTTATGTTTCGGGTAATTTGTCGTTTTAGTTTGTCAGCGATTCTTTAAAACAATTTTGTTTTGGTTGGTTGAAATTTGCTTTTGGATAATTGTCGTTTTGGTTTGTCAAAGTTGGTTTTTGATTAATTAGCGTTTTGGTAAGTCAGGTTTTTTGGCTCGGGCTAAAAATAAAGTTTCGTGTAAAATCTGGTCATGTTTGCGACGTCGTCTTTTTCCAACCAGCGAGTCTGGCGCAACAAAAAACGCCTAACAAAGCGTGCAGCCGACTGGTGGGATTCGTCCCGACTTACAAGCATTTTTCTGGCTTCAAGTTTTTCCTGCTCTCGGAGCGAATCCCAGCCCGCCCACCAGCGGCTAACGCAAACCGTTAGGCGCATCCGTGCAAAATGTTGTCGTCTTTTTGTCAGCGTTTTTTTTGTTTGCGAATCAAATTGGGTTTTGTAAATCGTTCACTTCTTTTATTGTTGTCGTTTCTGGCTTTTCTGCTTTCATCTTTATTCGGCTTTTGGTTTCCGTGTCAATTTGCGGTTTGTAAGTTTGGCTCTTTTGTTTAACAGCATTTCTTTTTTCAGCAAAGTTTCGGGTAAGTTATTTCAGGTTTCTAAAACTGGCTTCAAGGTTTTTAGTTTGTTTTTTTGGTCAACTTAAGTTTTGATAGGTGGTGTCGGTTTCGTTGGCGGTCTCACTTTTTGGTTTTGTAGGTTTTCAAAACTGGCTTGTTTTCTTTTAGCAAAGTTTCTGGTAAGTTGAGTTTATAAAATTATCTCGGCTTCGTTGGCAAAGTCATTTTTTAGTTATGTCGGGTTTCTGAAACACTTTGTTCTGGTTCGTTTGTGTTTTGTCTTTGCATCGCCAGCGTTTTTGTTCGTTTGTGTTTTTTTGGTTGTTGCTGAAATCAAAGTTTCGTGCAATAATCTTGTCAATCTTTTTGCAAGCAGGTCTTTTACAGTCAGTGAGTCGGGCGTTCATAAAATGCGCCTAACAAAGCGTGGTGTGTCCTGATAAATCATCGTCTACTCACCGGTGAAAGTCCGGTCATGGTAACTACCAGGAGGCCATGTAGCAGACATCTAGTGCAGCCGGGCGACTGACTGTGCTAAAGCGATGTAACTCCCTGAGAAAGGGAAGCAAAACAGCAGCCCGTAACATAAAGTGAAACTTGCAGCACCGATATGTTAGCCCCGTAAGGGGAGCAAGAGAGAGCCGAGCCTGTCACGCATGGCGAAGGCAACAGAAGCGGCGAAGAACCTGTAAAGCAACCGCGAAGAACTCTCCGGTGTAGGGAGTATGGGATGTTGTGAAAGCAGACGATGGAACAGGAGAGGTCTCAACCGGTCGGTAGCCCACAACTACTGTAACGAATGGTATAAGCTGATGAAGTGAAATCCAGGAGGAAGCCGGATGAGAAGTCGGAGGAGGCCATAGTACCGTTGATAGACAAGACAACAAAACTTGTCAGGAGGGAAGGGTCTCTACTTCAACCAGGTTCAGCGAGGAAGTAAGTGACGGTGCATGCCGCAAGGCCAATCACACCATACGACAAATCACGAGAACTCCAGCGCAAACTATACTTGAGAGCCAAGAGACAGATATGGAACGGCCTGACCTGACGTGGCAGGTTATTCAAAGCCGTTACAATGGATGTCTTGAATGCTCCAAGAAGAAGGTTGTCGGAGAGCCGGATGAGGGAAAACCTCATGTCCGGTTCGATGTGGCAGGGGATGAAAACCAGACATGGTGATGGTACTGAGGCACTCTCAGAAGAAATGGAGAGAAACGGGTCTGCCACACCTAAATCCAGGCGTCATCCCTTGACCCTACCAGCCGACTGGTGGGATTCGTCCCGACTTACAAGCATTTTTCTGGCTTCGGGTTTTTTCTGCTCTTGGAGTTTTATCTCGTCCCACCCACCAGCGGCTAACGCAGACCGTTAGGCGCTACCTTCAAGTTCAAAGGGAAAACAAAACATGGTCTTCTTAAAAAGAATTCTTGATGATATAAAACATGGGGAAAACATTGACCTCTACGTGACGGTTATTCTTGCTATTATTATTTCAATACTTAATGCCATTGGTTTAGCGAACAGTGCTTTATTAAGTTCTATTAGCCTTGCAATACTTGCATTGCTGGCAAGTGCCATTCTTGGAAATCGTCACAGACTTGATGATATTAACTGATGTTACGCAGCCTTGAGAGTTTGCAACTCGTCGTAGGCCACGCGAATGGCCTTGAGATATAGCTGTGCCCGCAAAGCAAAATGGTTGAGATGTCGCTTAATTGACAGGCATTCTAGTTTGAAAAAGGCGTACAAAACGGCAAACACATGATTGTTCTGCGTCACAACGCGACGGACTGGCGCTTTGCCCAAGGCTGCATTTTGCTTGAGCGATTTATGGAAGACTTCCACCGGCCATCGTTTTTGATAGGTCGCTAGAATTTGTCCTCGTTTCACTGTTATATCACTGCAAGCAAGAGAGAGAATCCCTGTGCTGCCATCTTTATTCGTAAAAACCTGGCGCACAATGCTCATAGGAAAAGGCACGTCTTTAAGCCAGCCTACAAACAACGTTTCTTCTTGCCATGGCAATTCTTCAATCGGTGTGAAACGATTGGCTGCATAATCTTCTTTGCTCACGGCTACCAGCCGATTACTCTTGAGCGCGCAAATGAAATCTTTCACCAAGTCTTTTTTGATGTAACCCATGTTTTCTTTCGATGAAAACCAGGTATCAAACAAAACGAAGCGAAACTTGAGCTTATTTTGCACACATACCGAGAGCATATTGCGCATCAATTCATTCTTTGTATACAGACTGGCTCGTTTTAGCCTGCGTGTCTTGAGGTCACAATACTGCACTGGTTTCTTGATCAATTCAAATGCTACGGGAATATCCGTGTCATTGACGTGATATAGACAGTTCAGCAGATTGAACCCTTGCACTGCTCGGCCTTTTGTATGATCATAATGCCAGCACATCACTTCGTTTTCATCGGTATACGGTTTTTCTTGAATCGTGTCATCAAAAATCAGAACGGCATCCTCCTGTTCCACTTCGCGCACTGTCGGTTTCACAAGTCTCCATAAATCTTTTGAGGTGAGTTCTTCTGCCGACAGAAAACGTGTGATTTGGTCATGAGTAACCTGCCCTTCAACCATCCGTGAAAGACCTGTTGCTGTTGCATAGCCAAATGTGCTGAGCAAATAATCTGTGTATAGTTCCAAGTGTTGTTTGTTCATGTACAAATTTTACTCGGATTCCGCACCTGCTGCGTAACATCAGATATTAATTGACAAAGCCCTTCGAGATGAAGGCACAAGTTATCATTATCTCCCGCCATCGGATTACAGCAATATTAATGAAGGCTTATTAACCCGCCTTGCTAATTCATTGATTACAAGTTCTATTCCTATTGCCATCGGCGCAACTTGGACAACAGACGCGCCTTTTAGGGAAACCGAATCGGCTATCAATCACAGCCGCTCTTTAGGAATATTGGCAGTAGAAATGGAAGCATCCGCATTATACGCATTTGCACAAGCCCAGAGTAAGCCAGTTATTTGCTTGGCGCATGTCACTAATCAAATGGCAAGTATTGAAGGCGATTTTGAAAAAGGTATTGCAAACGGAAGTCAAGACGCGCTTCAATTACTAGCCGCAATTGCTAACATTTGGCACGATGACGCAAATTCCAATTCAAAAGTGACTCCACTGCAAAAAGGGTAGCCACCCCTCCTCAAATTGGCAAAAATTTAATATAATCAGGGCATGTTCAGAAAAAACACCAAACACCAACAACCCGCATTGATCAGCGCCGCCAGCGAACTGCCAGAGAAACAACGCAAACGTCTGGAGAACTCCTGGGCAGGCGCCTTCTACAAAGAATTCTTCAGCCGTATTGACGAGCAATCCTTTGCGGTTCTGTATTCAGAAAAAGACTCACGCCCGAATGTACCCGTGAATGTGCTGGTCGGACTGGAAGCGCTGAAGGCAGGCTTTGGCTGGAGCGATCAAGAGTTGTACGAGAGCTATTGCTATGACCTGCAAGTGCGCTACGCCTTGGGCTATGACCGCTTGGGCGATGGCGATTTTGAAATTCGCTCACTGTATTATTTTCGAGAACGGCTGAGTAAATACAATGCAGATGAAGGAATAAACTTATTGGAAAAAGCGTTCGAGCAAATTACGGATGCCCAGATCGTGGATTTGAAAGTCCGTACTGGAATGCAGAGAATGGATTCGACGCAAATTGCCAGCAACATTGTCTCCGCCAGCCGCCTGCGACTGTTGGTGGAAGCCGTCCAGCGGGTCGAGCGGATATTGAGCGAAACAGACCGAGCACGACTGAGCGAAACCTTTGCGCCTTACATTAAAGACAGTGCCGGACATTATACCTACCGCGTCAAAGGCAAGGAAGCGCAACAGGAACATCTGCAGCAGATCGGACAAAGCATTCACGCGCTCTTGCAGGATTTGAAAAGCGCCTACGCGGACGAGCTTGCCTATCAGGTCTTGGAGCGCATCTTCGTTGAAAATTTCAATCTGCTGGAAACTGGACCGCGCGCCAAAGAAAACACCGAGATCACCTCTTCCTGCCTGCAATCGGTGGACGATCTCGAAGCGACCTATCGCACAAAAGGCACAGGACATTACAAAGGTTATATCGCCAACATCACCGAAACCTGCGATCCTGAAAACGAGATCCAACTGATTACGAAAGTCCAGGTCGCACCCAACAATGTAGACGATGGTCAACTGTTGGCAGAAGCCCTGCCCAATTTGAGAGAACGCACCGCCCTCGAAACCATGATCACTGACGGCGGGTACGGTAGCGAGGTGAGTGACGATGCCCTGCAAGAACAAGAGGTCACTCTTATTCAAACCGCAATTCGTGGTATCCAGCCCAGCGCAGACAAATTCAGCCTCTCCGATTTTGTCATTGAGCAAAATGAAAAAGGCGACCCCACACTGCTCACCTGCCCACAGGGGCAAACAGTTCCCGTTCTCGCTGGACGCACCACCGGCTGGCAGGCTCGCTTTGATCCTGATCTTTGTTTCAACTGTCCGTTCCAACTGAATAGAAAATGTCGTACCCAACCTCAAAAGCGCAACCCGCGCTATCTGCTGACTTTCACCACCCATGAAATGCGCGCGGCGCAACGGCGCAAAAACTATCTGGCGCATCAAGATCACAGTCACAACTTACGCTCGGCTGTCGAAGCCACTGTGCGCTCGGTCAAACATCCATTCCCAGCGGGCAAGTTACCGGTGCGTGGACAGTTCAGAGTGACATGTATGGCAATCGCATCTGCCGCCACAACCAACGTGCGGAGGATCCAACGCTGCCTGAATGCAAAAATGAAACAAGCAGAAGCCGCAAAAAGCGTACAAGGCGAAGCCGTACCTGCTACGGTGGCTTCTTTTTTTGTTTTTTCGGCGCGCTGGCTATACTCCCGGCTGGTTTTCAGCCCAGGTTTCGGTTATTAAAGAACAGCTTCTTGCAGAAGAGTCAGCAATTATTTAACTGATGTTACGCAGCAAGAACCAGTGGCGCGATATATATGTCGCGGTTGCGCCGCAGAAACCGGAAAATTGAAATTTTAGAGCCGTTTGATAGGCGCTGAACAGATAAGAACCCGTCCAAAAGATTGGCAAAATGGGCAGCCAACGGTGGCGCAAATCTGCGATTTGCGCGGGCCTTGCTCCACCTGCCCCGTTTTTTGGATAGACTCTAAAAATTAGCGTCAGCCAAATTTTAGCACGATATAAATGTCGTGCTACGGTGTATCGCGTAACATCAGTGAAGTAAGTAAGTAAGATGGAGGTCTGTATGCAACCTGTTCGCTTCTCCGCCGCCAAACTGCTTGCCAGTCTGATTGCAGGCGCGATCTTAATTTCATTGCCAGCCTGGTCAGCCGCGTCTGGCGCAGCGCCCGTCACGATGCCCATCTTTCTACCCATCATCATGAATGGCAACAGCGCTGACCCAACGCTGGGCGGTTGCCCGCTCTACCCGGCGGATAATATCTGGAACGTCCCGGTGGATACATTGCCGGTTCATCCCCGCTCCGACAGCTGGATCAATTCCATCGGCGGCGCGACCGGCTTCCACATGGACTTCGGCTCGGGGACGTGGGACGGCGGGCCGATCGGCATCCCGTACAACATCGTGGCAGGCTCGACGGTCACGAAATACACGGTTGATTTCTATTACCCGGACGAGTCGGACCCCGGCCCGTATCCCATCTCCGCCAACCCGAACATCGAATATGGCTCGGATCATCACATCCTGACGATTGATACCGACACCTGCGCGCTCTATGAAATCTACGACGCTTCTTTTGCAGGCGGAGGGTGGAGTGGCGGCTCGGGCGCCATCTGGGACTTGAACGCCAACGCCCTGCGCCCCGACGGTTGGACCTCCGCCGACGCGGCCGGTCTGCCCATCCTGCCGGGCCTCGTCCGCTACGATGAAATTTTGGCGGGACAGATTCGCCACGCCATCCGCTTCACCGCCTCCGCCACCAACAGTTACATCTGGCCGGCGCGCCATCTCACCAGCGGTAGCCCCAGTGTCCTCACCTCCACACCGCCCATGGGAGCGCGCTTCCGCTTAAAAACCGCCTACAACATCACGGGTTTCGCGCCTGAGATGCAAGTCATCCTGCAAGCCATGAAAACTTACGGTATCATTCTGGCCGATAACGGCTCGGACTGGTACGTGAGCGGCGCGCCGGACGAACGCTGGGACAACGACATGCTTCACACGCTGGATGTGCTGAGCGGGAACGACTTCGAGGCGGTGGATGAATCCGGCCTGATGGTGGATCCAAATTCTGGTCAAACTCAAACAGCCCCGTGAACATTTCTATTTTGAGCAAAGATGGATGCCTTGATGCTATCATCGGCGCCCGTGGGTACTATGCAAACTGATTTTCAGACACCATCCACACCCGAATTAACCGAGCGCGAACGCGAAATTCTACAATTGCTGGCCACGGGCGCGAGCAACAAGGAAATTGCGAGCCGCTTGTTCATCAGCGCCAACACAGTCAAAGTGCATCTGCGCAATATCTTTGCCAAAATCGGCGCGGCCTCGCGCACCGAGGCCGCCATGTACGCGGTCCACGAGGGGTTGACCCAGTCGCCCGATCTGCCCGCGCTTGCCCGTGCGACTCAAGAGTTGCCGATTGCCATCCCTGCGCCGCTCGAGACAAACAACAACAGACCAAATTATTTCTGGATTGCCGCCCTGGCGGCGGTTCTGCTGGCAGGTGTCATTACTCTTATGGTGTTAACAACCCGATCTCCTGCGATTGCAGTCGCCAGTCCTGCGCCTGTTGCCACGCCCCAACGCTGGCAAACGCTGGCCGACCTACCCACCGCCCGGGGCGGGTTGGCAGTGGCCGTCTACGAGAATCAAATTTATGCGATTGGAGGCGAAACGGTCCAGGGTGTCACCGGCGTGATGGAGCAATATGATCTGGCAAGTGATACATGGAAGGCGCTTACGTCCAAGCCGCTGCCGGTGACCGACATACATGCGGCGGTGATTGGGGGAAATATCTACATCCCTGGCGGACGCCTGGCCTCGGGCCGCGTGACCGACGTTCTCGAGTCCTATGACCCGCGTCGCGCTGTGTGGGAAAGACGCGCGTCCCTGCCAGTAGCGCTCAGCGGGTATGCGCTGGTCGCATTTGAGGGGAAACTGTACATCTTCGGCGGCTGGGACGGTCAAAAATTCCTGGCATCCGTCTACGAGTACGACCCCGGCCAGGACAACTGGATCAAGCGAACGCCGATGCCGACCGCGCGCGGTTTCGCAGGCGCGGCCATCGCCGGGGGAAAAATCTATGTAGTTGGAGGAACGGATGGAAAGAGTGCGCTGGCGGTCAATGAAGAGTATTCTCCCGAACTGGATAATTGGACCCGGCACGCACCAATCCCTGAAGCGCGTTTCGCGGCAGGAATGACAAGTGTTGCAGACATTATTTATCTAGTTGGGGGGGAAGGGAAGGCAGGTTCTTCCCTACTTCCTTTGCAGTATGTTCACCAGCAGGATCAGTGGCAGGAATTTGAAAGCCCACATTCTGAGAATTGGTCACACCTTGGGCTCGTGCCATTCCAGACCCAGCTCTACGGGGTGGGAGGATGGTGGAACGATATTCCTGCCGCGCATAACCTGTCCTACCAGGCGATTTATACGATTTTGATGCCTGTAATCCCTTGATTTTGGCATAATTACCCAAAAGGCTTATAGACTATGCAAGGGTATGGGGATATATTTCGACATGTAATAAATTTTTCAACCCAATTTCACCCGGAGGTAAATATGTCCAAGAAACTGTTCGTGTTTGTTATGGTACTAAGTTTGGCTCTGATTGCGGCAAGTCCTATGGCACCATCCAATAGTGTCCCTGGCCCAACTGGAACATTCGCCAGCGGGTTCACGATTCAGAATCTGAGCGCATCCACTGCTACTTGTACCTTCGTGTTTTATAACACTGCAGGTACTATTGCTTACACCAGCGCATCTTTCACGATTCCTGCAAACGGAAGTGTTTTTACATATGTTCCGACCATTGGCTCACTCGCCGCTGGTCAATATTCTGGTGTGGTTTCGTGCGATCAGCAAGTGTCGGCTGTTGTGAACAGCGCCACCGCCAATAGCGGTGGATCTTACGATGGCGTCGCCAACACCAGTACTACTTGGTATGCACCCAATGCATTTAATGACTATTATGATTTCTACACCAATTTCGTGATTCAAAATGCGACAGCCTTGCCGGTAGATGTGACGGTCCAAATTATTAATGCAAGTGGCGCCGTAGTGGCTACACAGACGGCAGCTGCTGTTCCTGCCTTCGCCTATGTCAACATCGACCAGACCGGGCTTGCTGGTTTGAGCACCGATGTGGCCTATTCGGCGAAAATCACGGGAACTGGCGCCCTAGCGGTTGAGGCGAACATCTATGGTCAGGCGAGTACGGTGAATCAACTTTATTCCTACACTCCATTCACTGCTGGTTCGACCACAGCCTATGCACCCGTCATTATGAAAGCCTACTACGGCTATCTCACAGCGTTGACGGTGCAGAACTTGGGAGCAGTCGCCGCAAACGTAACAGTAACTTACGGGACTGGATTGATTCAGAATCAAGTAATAAACCCATCGGCGGCTTACGTATTTTATACGCCAAGTACAACGCTTCCAAACGGTACTCTAACCGGCGCCAAAATTACGAGTGATCAGCCTATTGTTGCGCTCGTGAATGAACAGAACAACTACGGGCGCGCAGCCAGCTATACAGGCTTTTCTTCCGGCTCAATCAAAGTGAGCGCGCCAATTGTCCTGAGACGCTACTACAACTATAACACGAGTGTCACCTGCCAAAATATCGGGGCATCCGCTACCGATATGACGATCACATACAGCAATGCGGCAGTTACGACCGTGACCGGCGTTCCTGCAAGCGGTACCGCATTATTCTATCAACCGGTTGATGCTGGTGTGCCTGACGGGTTTAATGGTTCCGCTACGGTTACTTCTTCGAGCCAGCCCATTGTCTGTGTCACAAATGAGGATCAAAACGAAGGCTCCCAGGCAACAACTGTGTTTGATCAGTTGTTCTCCTATGAGGGCTTTGTTGCCCCATAAGGTGGTTCAGTTCTGTATTTAGTAGCGCGTCAGGGAGGGTGTGGATACTTGTCCCACACCCTCCCTGTTTTTCTAGATTAGGTGAATTGTGGCAAAGATGAAAGCGCTTATAACTTGTTTAATATTCGCGATTGGGTTACTCGGTTGCAGTCCGATGAGTTCATCGGATACAGGGGGAAATCCTAATAATCAGGAATACCCAAGTCAAGGTTCTCCCTTTCCGAGCATCATTTCCACCCCAATTGCTTCAAAAGGAACTGTCATTGGCACACTGGTCAGCGCTATTCCTGAGAAGTCAATTGCTGGATTAGCGCTTTATTTTGGAACAGTTCTACCGCTCACACCAGGTCCAGACCATCTGGTTACAATGAACCCGGTGGATTCTTCCAAGGCCATTATACGAGACGATGGTTCCTTTGTGGCAGAAAATATCATCCCCGGCGAATATGTTCTGATACTGTGGACGCCACACGATTCGCGCTATGTTCCCGACCCTAACAACCCCGAGCAGGATTTTATTGTGGAAGTTGTGGCTGGACAGATTGTTAACATTGGAACGCTACAGGTCCCCCCCCCACCATAGCAAAACAACCTGCTTACAAGATTTAGATTTAAGTGGAGCCGGTGGTATCTACATTTTTTTCGGTTGAATTGAACTGCCAAATTCAGGATTTTGCAGACGCGCATCGTCTCAAGATCCTGAATTCACTTAAGCGTTGGCCGCCACTTTCGCAGAATTAGAGTACTTATCAACCAACCTATCATTCCCCAAATAGCATCGGCCAAAGTGTAAATAATTCGCAACATGAGCGCGATCAGCAGAACAATGGCTGGAGAAAGATGTGCTTGCAATAGCCACACCAGCGAGATTTCGCGTATTCCCAGGCTGGATGGCAACATCGAAACCAGCATTCCCAGGCTTCCGGTAAATACTGATACCTTTAAAGCTTCCCACCCATTCAGTTGACCTGGCCCCGCAACGGCTTCCACAATCAGCGCCAGGATCGCAGTTGCTAGAAACCACACCAAGCAATATAGAGATATCCACAGACTAGCTTCAACCAGCCGAACGTACCATTTTAGGCTGACTGGCTGCCAGATTATCGCCAACACCAAGGTGGCGCAGAAGGTTAAGGTTGCCAAGATAAAACCCAGAACAGGGAGAGGCAGTGTGAAGAAGAATATCCCCACCCCGCTCAAAGTAAGCAGTGCCCATTCCAAAAAATTCCCTAACACAACAACCCGAGTGGGCACCTCGGTTCCCCCCGAATACATACTGATGCGCCCGACCCAACCCCAAGCCCCGCCAGGCAGACTGCGCATCAGGATCATGCGGGCGTAAATGTTCACATCTTGCAAGTCTACTTTGCGATGAAACGAAATAATCCTGGTCCAAACGTAGAATTGAATGATTAGAGACAGCAGGTAAATGCCCAAAACTGCCAGTACAGTTCCACTGTATGCCTTCCAATTAATCTGGTCAAGCCGCAGTCTTCCATATGCGAAGGCATACACCAAGTAAATAAACAGGGCAATGCTAAGAAGAAAGCTGAGCCATTGCCAAAGTTTCGAGCGTTTGGGCTTCTTTGATGACCAATAATCCGCCAACTTGTCAATCAAGGGACCCCTCAACAGGTGGCTTTTGTGCAAAGATGGTGATTAACGAACACTGCCGGAACTGATCCGTCAGCCAAAAAAATGGGCTAAGGACAACCCGCGCCAGCAATGACCGGTATAAACGGAACAACAAACGCGTTGCGCTGTTGTCAATGTTCTTTGCCCTCAAGAGAAACTCGATGCTGAGCTCCAATGACGAGTGTCCCCCGGCGATGCATCGGGCGTCCACCCATTCGAAACCAATCTCGCCGAGAATGCGCCGCAAGTGCTTTTGAGGGAACAGGTACAAGTGGCGCGGCAAGTCCCATCCAAGCCAATAACGGCCAAACAACTTCACTCCAATGCCATCCACATTGGGAATTTCCAGAACCAACCATCCGCCCGGACGAATGAGTTGATAGGCATGTCGCAAATCTTTGACGGGGGAGTCCAGATGCTCCAAGACGTTCCACATCGTGATCACATCGAATGTTCCGACAGACAGCTCGACTTCGTTAAATCGCTGCGCCAGAACAGATATTCCCAAAACTTCGTGTGTGTAGGCCGCCGCCTGAGGGGTAGGTTCCACCCCCATTAATTCCCAATGGCCTGAACGTTGCGCCTCGCCCAGAAAAATCCCCGTGCCACAGCCCACGTCCAGCAACCGCCCTCCAGTTTGGAACTGCTCCAGTGAGCGCAGGCGTTTCCACATGCCGTAGCGCCGAAGCATGCGACGCAGGGTTGATCTTTCTTTTTCGATGATCTTTGCATAAGAATTGTAATCTTCGGGGTAATAGTCTTTCAGTGATTCCCAATCCAGGCGGGGATTCTGGCGGAAAAGGCCACATTGAGGGCACTGCACCAGCCGGAATTGGCCCGGCAAACCCATCATAAGATCATGCCCCTCGAAGAGAAGCTGCCCTCCTTCGGCTCCGCATCCATCACAGGAACTGTTCACCCACGAAAGTGTGCGCTCGTTATTCATGAGTTTTAATCAAAATAGCATGCCCGTTTAAATTATGGATCAACAGCCGATCAGGCAGCCCCCTCAATTCCTCGACATACTTGGTCACGCCCTCACAGTATCTAAATCCATAATCATCAAAGACGATCATTCCTCCAATCACCATTTTGTTCCAAACCCAGTTGAGACTGTCTTTGGCCGATTGGTAGGTATCCACGTCAATATGACAGAACCGAAATTGTGTGCTGCTGATTAAATGAGCGCTTTCATCAGGAAAAATTCCTTCCAAAACAATCACATTGTCCAACTCCAGATTGTTGTGGACGAGTTGTTCAACAATTTTTTTCGAGGTGTCGGCGTGCTCGCCGCCTTTGTAAAATGTTATATCTTCTGGTCCCGCTTTGACCACGCCTCTGAATGTATCGCACAGATATACAGGGTCTAAAATGCCAATACTTTTGGCTTTTTTTGCAATAATCGCCCCGCTGCCGCCGCGCCACACGCCAATCTCAATCAGTGCGCCGCCGCTCAACTTATCGCTTTGCTCCACCAGTGTCCAAAGCTCGTAACAGCGATATCGATCTACGTAAGTGTGATCTTTCACTGCATCATACGTCTGGCTGAAAAGCGTATCCATGAGCCACGGGGCATAATTCGCCATGGCCCTGACCGGTTCGTAAACAAACCCGCCCTGCCTAGCCCGCCAGAGTGGGTAAACCTCGATACTCAGTGCGTGGAAAAAACTTTGTACTGCCATTCTAAAACGGTAGGGAATGGATGTATTCATCATTGTACGCCTGTCTCGGGATTGGATTGGGCAAACAGTTTCACCGCCCATTCCAAATCTTGCGGAGACCCGATATCAATGTATTCACCTTGATCAAAAGCCAGGGCGCGCACATTCAGTTTCTCTGCAACGGCCATATTGAAGAAGTCGGCCAGCACAACTTCGCGCTGTCGCTGTTTATCGTCCACAAGCGCACGAATCTGATCATTTAGCAGTTCGCTAAATCTATTTTCCCAGCAGGCACACCCCCAGGTGTGTTTGAGTTCCGAATTGGCAGGTTTATCGGATACAGCCAACACCCGCTTCTCATCATCGAATTTGACCATGCTCAGCCGCCAAGGTTGATCGGTTGGAAAAAGCCCCAGGGTTAAATCTGCCTTGAGCCTGGTGTGCTGTGTCAGCATTTGTTTGAAGGCATCAACGGGTTTGAAAATCGTATCCGGCATGCCAAATACCACCGTTTCCCCTCTCAACCAGGGATAGGCAACATTGAGTGTATATGGCATCCCAATCAATTCATCAACCATCAGGTAACTGATATGTACCCCAAAGTGTCCGCCATCTCCATAATAGCGCATAATATCGTATTTACCTTCAGAGAGCACAAAGTAAATGTGATTGACTCCTGCGGCAATCATGCGCTCAATCAGATATTGGCTGACCACTTTTGGACAGCGCCTTTTTTCCCCTTCGACGATCCTGTCATCAAAGCCGATCGGAAACACTTCTTTGGAGCCGGGAAGGGGGGCAATTCGCAACCCCCTGCCTGCAGCCGGGATAATACCGATCCGTTGATTTTCTATTAGTTTCATCAGGGCTTCCCTGTAATGTTCATGGCCGCCAACCACGGCGGTCCGCCAATCCTTCAACTACGCCGAACAAGTACGGTAAAACGCGTTTGAACTTGAGCTTCGCCATCTCACGGATCACGAAATAAACCGTGTAGACAGCAAGCTGCCAGGCATATTTATATTGCAGGTAGAAACGCACATCGCTCCTGCCCATCGCATACCACCACATGTCAGGTTTCTCAGCCTTTTGCGTGCTCATTGAAACCTTGTGCCAGATGTGGGCATCGGCAATGAACCAGATTTCATATCCAGCCCCATAGAATCGAGCCGATATATCCCAATCATTATTATAGAAATAATAAGCAGGGTCAAACAATCCGGCCTTTTGCAAGGCTTCCCTCGACATCAGGATACAGCAACTTGTCACATAAGACAGTTTGAGATCACGCTGGAACTGCACGCTGTCTGGTACGTTATAGCCGATCATCTTGACCCGTGGTGGAAAGGCTGCCCAGACGGCCCCGACACACCACAATCGGGTTTTGTCATCGTAATAGTGATAAATTTTTGGCGAGACCATCCCCGCTTTTGAGTGATTCTGGATGCCTTGAACCAAATGCGTAACCATTTCTGGATCAACGACAATATCGTTATTCATCGCCATGACATAAGCAGCACCATTTTTCAAGGCGTGCTCAATGCCCATATTATATGCCCTCTCTATGCCAATATTTACTTCCACTCGCATTACCTCAACGGTGGAATAAGCACGTCTCACAGTCTCCGTTGTGCCATCCGTCGAGCCGTTATCTATCACTACGATCTGAAAATTTTTGTACTGACTCTTCGACAGGGACTCCAAGCATTCGAGTGTAATATCAACATGATTCCATGCCAGTATGACCGCATATACCAAAGGCTGATCAGACATTTTGGATTTTATCTCGCAATCTTTTCGGTGGTTACTACCAAAGTTTTCCAACTGCGCCAAGTCAGAAGGGAGTGGGTTTTGGGAACGCGAACTCTTTTGGTTACAGATGTCTCATGCAAAAACACAAGTTTCAACGCAAGAACCAGTGTACTCAAATTGTTGCAACAAGATTCATCGTATTTCGAATTCGTTGTTGCCTTGTCCATTATATTTTTCTCTGCCTTCCGAATCGTCGTATCAAGATGGTTAAACATCGTATACCTTGACAAACTCCTGCGCCAGACGCTCCCATCGAAACTGTTCACTTATCGCCTGTGCTCGTTCGACCATCGAATTATAGCACGCACGATCACTCAAAACAGAAATAATGCCTTCTGCCAACTCATCTGCGCTACCGGGCTTGACGAGGATACCTGCGCGGCCATTATCCAACATCGCGGCGCGATCTCCAACATCGCCCGTGACCACGGGGATTCCCATCGCCAAACTCTCGATGATTTTGAGCGGACTGCGCGCGCGCGCGGTGTCGTCGTCAAACACCGGGTCAACAACAAGATGGCTCGCGGCATAAATGTTTGCGACTGCGACCGGGTCTACACGTCCAGCCAGAACAACGGCATCGCCCAATTCACGCGTTTGGATCTCTTGAGCCACGCGGTCGTAACCTTCCCCCCCCCCTACCAGCAAGAGTAATGCTGATGGAATGCGGCGATGCACCTGCTCAAATGCGTCCAGTAGCAAGATAATCGGATGATTAGCCAAATTAAGACTGCCGAGATATAGCACAACCTGTCTGCCGGTTAAATTCCAGCGTGTGCGCACAGATTCAATCTCATGCGATGCAGGTAGTCGAAAACGATCAGAATCGAACCCGTTTGGGATCAGAAAAATTTGGCTGGCAGACACACCCAAACCAAGGCAACGATCCCGCAAAGAGCTGGTGTTGACCGTTACTCCGCGCACGGCGTGCGGCAAACGATCCTCGCACCATTTGACCACATTTCTCTGCCACTCCGATCCAAAATGGTTGGATGCCGCTTCGTCATCGTCGCAATCCAGATATAAACGCCGCCGGCGCAGTCGCGCGGCCAACCACCCGGCGAACCCGTTCATAGGCTGTGCCTTGGCAATATGAATCACATCGGCGCGGCTCTTCAGGGCGGCTCTTGTCAGTGCAAATGTGGCCAGAGCAGTCACAATGAAGAGCTGTGGCGTCTTGAAATACAGTTGCCGATTGCCCTCCTGCCGCACATGCATCTGCGCGACGTACGAAACCCTAACACCGTCCATGACAAATTCACGCTGCTTCAATCCATGATAATCTGGATGAAGCGCCGCAATTTCAACCTGATAGCCCAGTCTAGCCATTTGCCGCGCTAGTGGCCAATACCTTCCCAACCCCGACGGATCTGTCAAGCTCTGGGTGAGCAGAAATAAAATACGCAATATTAGCCTTGTTTGGTTGGAGAATTCTCTGGTTGCCAGTGACGATAATTCCAGAGAGTCTTGATTGCGCTGATAGCATCAGCGGGTCTGATCTTCTTTCCTGCCAGATAAGGCCGCCCAACATAAGAAACTGGCACCTCGTAAATCTTGTGACCGGTACGAACGATTTTGGCGGTAAGTTCCGGATCCATATCAAAACGATCGTTGACAATCCTCAATTGTTTGAGCAGGTCAGTGCGGAAGAGTTTGTAGCAGGTCTCCATATCTGTCAATCGCTGACCATATAGCCAATTAAAGAACATGGTTAGAAAGCGGTTTCCGAAATAGTGAGTCCATAGCATCCCTGTGCGCCGCGCATCAAGGAATCGAGATCCATAGACCACCTGGGTGCCTGTTTCTTGAACCACTCTTGCCATCGCGTAAAAGTCTTGCGGATCATATTCCAGATCAGCATCCTGAATTACCAGATAGTTTTCTTCTGCCAACTCGATTGCATGACGTAACGCAGCCCCCTTGCCATAATTACGTTCGTGGAAATATGCGACGACTCGCCCTGCATCACTCAAACGTTTCACGATTACCGGCGTTTCGTCAAGCGAACCATCGTCAACAACAACGATTTGACGGATGATCGAAATCTGTTCGAGGCGTCTCACGATCTCCTCGATAGTCTCAGCTTCGTTATACACTGGAACAAGTGCCGAGAGGCGGATTCCGCGCGCACCACCATGGTTAGGAGCATCTTCTTCACTTGATATCATTACTGGTCTCCTCAATGATCCGTATCAGCGCATCCCAGGAGAGACGCGCGCGCGTATGAGACATTGCTGCAGAGAATGGTTTCATCAACCCCTCATGAAAAAATCGCTCAATAGCGGCGGCAAGCGCAGCGCCATCGGCCGGAGGAACGATCAAGCCGGTCTCGCCATGCGTGATTGTCTCGGCAAGCCCGCCAATAGATGTGGCGATGACAGGCACACCATAGTTCAGCGCGATCATTCCAACAGCGCTCTGACTGCCGCTCAGATAGGGAAGAACAAGCGCGTCCGCCGCGACAAAGTACGGTTCGATTTCCTCGTTGGGGATGTAGCGGTTGTGAATAATGACGTGCTGCTCCAAACCCAGTTCGCGAATCAGATCGCGGTATAGCGCCTCTTCCTCCCAAAACTCGCCAGCGATTAACAAGCGCGGGGGCTGTGATAATTGTCCCAGCGCATCAAGCACATAACGCAGGCCCTTGTAACGGCGGACGAAACCGAAGAAGAGTAAAAGCGGTTCATCTGGCCCAATGCCAAGCTGCGCGCGCGCCTCAACGCGGGTAAACCCCTGTTGTGGAAAACCGTCAAAAATGGGAAGATGCCCCACACGAATCGGCTTGTCTCCCAGCACACGCTGCGCCATCGCAAAATCTTTTTGGGACATGAAGATGAAAGCATCGCCCAAGCGCAGTGCCGGGCGCGCCAGGAGCAATTCGAGCGCTGAACTGTCAGGTTCGATCATTTGATGACAAAGATAGAGAATGGGAATATGGGCGCGGCGCGCTATTACGGAGACAGTCAACAGCAAAGGAAGCCAGAACGGTGTCCACCATTGCAACAGCAACACATCCGGTTTGTCCATCACAATCCGCTGTGCGGTCTGCCACCAGGTAAGCGGATTCAATGGGTCAATGATTCGCTCGCACGGTTCCTTAAGCGCGTCGCTGCTTGGATCTGGCATCGTACTGCCTGGAAAAAGCCAGCTCGGATACTGTCGCGCATACGAGTAGAAAACGACCTGGTGACGCTCGCGCAAATGCTTGACCAGTAACGTCGAATAATGGGCAATGCCGCCACGAAATGGATAGGTAGGACCGATAACGCAAAATTTCACCACAACACCTCGAAGATCCACACACGATCCTGGTGATAGATCAGACGAAAAAAAGGACTTGAAAGCAACTTGTCTGGATTTAATACCTGCGGTCCGTCATAATTAACACGTCCCTGCCGCTGGCCCACATAGACATATGTAACACCGCGCTTGCGTAAAAGAGCTAGTACGTCTGGATGTGTGAGACCTTTGGTCTGAATCTCGCTTGTCAGTGTGTCAATCCAGAGGATATAGTCTGCGCGTGGGCCTCGCTCTGAGCCGTAAGTAAGTGGGGGAAGTGTAGTCTGTCTTTCGGTAAGCAGAGGCAGCCACCAGCCGCCATCTGATCCAACGATGACCGTATCGCCATACGCAAAAAACGAGTTTACCAGAAAGCGCGTATTTTGGGGCGTATTCTCCTGAATCCACTCTGCCGCGCGTATATCAGGGCGCGTAACCAGAGCGCCTGACATTGCCTGCATATCGTTCAACCGCTGACGCGCGCTCCATAGTCCGATGCCGGTCACCATTAATAATAGCAAAAATGAATGCCCCCATCTACGCTCAGGGTATAGTTGTTTCGCAAATAATATTTCTCGCAATGACAGAAGCAGCCATCCGAACCCTGTCCCGATCAACACACCTGCAGGAATGTAAGATGCAATGAAAAGAGTGAAATTAGTGATAACTCCCTGTCCTGGCAAGTGGAACCATTGTGGATTAGTCGCTAATAGATTGAGAAACCACCATAGCGTCACTAGTGTCACACTTTTTTCGCGCCGCCAGAAACCCCAAGCAATGCAAAGGAGTAGCAATACCCAAAGTATCATTGGCAGGTAGAAATATATATCCCCAATGGCGTTGAATTCTTGAAGAAAGGTTGAGGCTGCTTTAGTCGGTGCGGTTACATAATATGCGAGGATGTTGGGCAGTTTTCCAAAAAAGACATGAACGAACCAGGGCAGAAACAGCGCCACGACTCCCGCAAGCAGCAAAGTGATATTGACAAACAATGTACGCACTGTTTCTCTTTGAACGCCAAGTAAAAAAAACGCCACAAAAAACAAACCGGCGAAGATGGACACGAGATAATGCGTCAGCGCAAGCCCAGCCAGAGCAATCCATACCAAGCCAATCAACCGCCAGTCTCGGGCCTTCGCTTCCAGGGTTGCCCAGGCCAGATAGATTGCTCCCGGCAAAATGACCTGTCCCGCCAGTTGCGTATACCGTCCCCAATTGACATAGTACATCGGCATCGGCGAGAGCAACCCAGCCACCAGTACCGCGCCGACCCCTGCCCAGCTATTGCCTGCCACGCGCGTCGCTAGTGGATAAAGAGCAACAACTGCCAGCGCATTTAGGATTTGCCCTGTCCACAAAACGGACTGAGGCAGATTCAGCCCGCTGACCCAATGGAAAACAGCGACTGCGGCGTGAAATCCAAAGTGATAGGTGAACGTTTGCAGTTCGGCATAAGGCAGCCAGGAATTGAACAGACCGCCGTGATCCACCAGCAGTTGGGCAATCATGGTGTGCTGATACGCATCTCCCCACATGGGCACATCCAGCGAGCGGATGACCCAGAAGCGAGTCGCAAAAATCAGCGTGAGAAGGATAAATAACGCCAGGTCGGGCAAGTCCAGTCGCAGGTTCCAGATCGAAGGTCGAAGGTTGGAAATCTGCCATTTTTTCGCTTTCCAAGTTGGAAGGTACCGCCACAAGAGGATTCCCAATCCAACCAATGGCGGCAACCAGGCATACAGCGCCCCCAGATGCAAACCAATCAGGTCTGTCCACAGGAA
>Ga0210033_1001662_pt1 | contig 20068 bp, 16 predicted proteins | sample CryGeymeta201501_FD_185465 | JGI IMG/M metagenome (GOLD analysis project Ga0210033, IMG submission 185465) | Groundwater microbial communities from Crystal Geyser aquifers in Utah, USA - Crystal Geyser metaG 2015-01 (SPAdes) (version 2) | ecosystem: Environmental > Aquatic > Deep subsurface >... | reverse complement strand
TTGCTCTGGCGTCAGCTGGTGGTGGATGCGCGGTACTTATCCACCCTACATTTTGGAGTGCGGTGGCTTGCCACCGCTTTGCTCTGGCGTCAGCTGGTGGTGGATGCGCGGTACTTATCCACCCTACATTTTGGAGTGCGGTGGCTTGCCACCGCTTTGCTCTGGCGTCAGCTGGTGGTGGATGCGCGGTACTTATCCACCCTACGTGAAACTTGAATGATGGAGAGCTTTGCCATGTTGCCGAATAGTGCTGCCGCCGATCTGGTCAATGCGGACTTGTTGCCAACTACCGCTGCCCAGCGCACTTGGGATTGGAAGGCGATCGCGGCCTTGTGGGTGGGCATGGTGGTTTGTGTGCCGGCGTACCTGCTGGCGGCGGGTCTGGTCACCGAGGGCATGAACTGGCAGCAGGCGGTGGCAACCATTTTGCTGGCCAATGTCATCGTGCTGATACCGATGTTGCTGATCGGCCACGCCGGCACCAAACACGGTATTCCGTTTCCGGTGCTGCTGCGGGCTTCGTTCGGCACCCGCGGCGCCAAGTTGCCAGCGCTGTTGCGCGGCTTGGTCGCTTGCGGCTGGTTCGGCATTCAGACCTGGGTCGGCGGTGCCGCGATCTACGCGATTGCCAACCTGCTCACGGGCAATGCCTGGGTCGGCGAGCGCCTGCCGGTGCTGGGTATCGACTTCGGTCAGACGCTGTGCTTTCTCGCGTTTTGGGCGCTGCATGTGTGGTTTATCGCCAACGGCACCGAGTCGATCCGCTGGTTGGAATTATGGGCCGCACCGCTGCTGATTTTGATGTCGCTGGGTTTGTTGGTGTGGGCGTATCAGCGCGCCGATGGGTTCGGTCCGATGTTGTCCACGCCGTCGGCGTTTGTGCCGGGTGGTCGGCGCGAGGGTCAGTTTGCGGCCGTGTTCTGGCCGTCTTTGACCGCCATGGTCGGGTTCTGGGCGACGCTGGCCTTGAACATTCCGGACTTCACCCGCTACGCCCGCAGCCAGCGTGACCAAATCATTGGCCAGGCGTTGGGCTTGCCGTTGCCGATGGCCTTGTTGGCTTTTGTGAGTGTGGCGGTGACTTCGGCCACCGTGGTGATTTTCGGCGAGGCGATCTGGGATCCGGTCAAGTTGACCGAGCGCATGGGTGGCTTGGGCGTGGTGCTGGCATTGATCGCGCTGGTTCTGGCCACGCTCACCACCAATTTGGCGGCGAATGTGGTTGCCCCGGCCAACGGTTTTTCCAATCTGGCGCCGGGCCGCATTTCGTTTCGCCTGGGTGGCTACATCACCGCCGGCATCGGCCTGGCGATGTTTCCATGGAAACTGCTGGAATCCACCGGTGCCTATATTTTTACCTGGCTGATCGGCTACTCGGCGCTGCTCGGGCCGATTGCCGGCATCATGCTCGCCGACTATTACCTGATCCGCCGCACCGAGCTGGTCGGCGATGACTTGTTCCGCCACGACGGCCGTTATGGCTACCGCAACGGTGTCAATCCAGCGGCCATGATCGCCCTGTTGATCGGCGTTCTACCCAACCTGCCAGGCTTTCTGAAGGCCGCCGGTTTTGTCGCCTCGGTGCCGCCGGTATTCGAAGTGATCTATGTCTACGCTTGGTTTGTTGGACTGGCGGTGGCGGCGGTCACTTATTTGCTGGCGATGAAGTGGCCCAAGACGGGCGTTTGAGTGGCGGTTTGCGGCGCACTCATGACCCCGCAGCGGGAATGGTCAGCAGCAATTCGGTATCGTCCAGCAACTGATATTGAGCGGCCCGGCCAGCCAGCTGCGCACTGTTTTCCAGGATGATGCGCACGCCTTCGCCGCGCTTGTCCATCAGGGCTTGTCGATCCGTGCGCAGCCAGGGGGCATCGGTGGGCACCGGGCATTTGGCCAATAGGCTGGACAAGACCTCGTTGCGTGCCGATTGGCGATAGGGCAAGCTCGCGACCGTCATCGTGTTGGGTATCGCGCCCGGCGAATACAGTTCGAGGCGATCCTCGAATAACCGCAGGCGGATCTTCGAGCCATAGATGGAATAGTCCCGATGGGCGACGGCGTTGACCAGGGCTTCGAACACTGCGGTCATGTCGAATTGTGGAATATCTCGGCGGCCGAGGTCTTTCGAAGCTGCGGTCTTCATGTTGCGCATGACAAACCGGCAGGCGTCGATGACTTGTCGGTCGAGTGGACCGGAAATATCCGATGCATCCAGTTGATAGACATCGCCGGGGGCGTCCGGTCGTGCCTCGCGGCCGCGATAGGCCACTGCCTGGATGAACGCGTTGGGTAGCCAGCGGCGCGGGTCTTCCGTCGCCATCAATATGCCAGCCACGGTTGGGCGGATGGCGCCGTCGTCATCGCTGCGCGCCATCCCCAACTTCACCAACAGGTCCTCTGGCTGATCGCGGCTGCGCGGTGTGGCGAAGCGCTGCCAGCCGGGTTTGCTCAGGTCGTCCAGGTTCGCCAGCGGCACGATCTGTTCATCGAAGCGAATGATCCGCGCTTGGCTGCGCTGCTGAAATAGTCGGGCCAGATAGTCTGGCGACATTTCTCGTTTGCAGCTGCCGACGCGATGCAAATAGCCGCCCGGACCGCGGTGAACGAACAGGCTCCGGGTGACGTCGATCTTGATGACCGCGACCGCTACCCCAGTGCTGGAGGGTAGCCACATGCGCTCGATCGACGGATTGAGCGCCGGTGAGATTCGGTCGGCACACAGATCGCGCACAAAAGTCTCGACGAGATCAAGTTGCGGCAAGGGAATACCAAGCAACTCACGCGTCGAATCTTCCACACCCAGCACGCATACCCCACCGCGACTATTGGCGAAAGCGGCCAGTTCGTCGGCGAGTGCGTCGCGATGCGGCGCGGTCACTCGCCCGTTTCCAAACCGGACTTCCTTGAGTTCCAGCAGCGAGTCTTCGCCGAGACGGATCTTGTCGATGAGTTCCTTGGGGGTATCAAACACGGTCAGCTCCTGCCCAGGCGGTGATAGCGCTTTTCAAAGGCGTCACGCCCGCCTTCCATCACATCGCAAACTTCCTTGCGCATGGCGGCGTTCTGTAGCGAGCCACGCTGCACGACTCGACACTGCCCTGCCTTCAGGTCGAGGGCGTGGTTCATTTCCGCATCGCCATTAACCACGATGTTCGGGTTGTGGGTGACAACGATGATTTGTCGGCGCTGCTTGTTTGCACGGATCTGCTGCACTACCAAGCTGTAAATAAGGTGGTTGTCGAGGTCGTCCTCGGGCTGGTCGAGCACGATGGGCTCCTCGCCATGCGCCAGCAGGAATGCCAACATCGCTGCGGCGCGCTGGCCTGCGGAGGCCCGATTTATCGACGTGAACTCCTTGCCATCGCCTTTGGGGCTGTATTCAACTTGCAGGGTGTCGTCCGGGAACCAGGCCATCAAGTGATCCAGGAACTCAGGGCGATCCGTGTATCGCTTCTCAAGATAGTTCCTGAAGTGCCCACCGAAGTGCGACGTGGCCGCGTGAGTGCAGGTGCCCGCCAGTTGCTGCTTAACTGTGTCGAGCCGCTTCTCGAACTCGGCCACGCCCCCATCAGTGGGCAAATTCCCCAGCAACGTGCCGACAACGCCACCTTGTGGCTCATCGTTACTGAGGGTCAGAATGTCATCCTCGAAGCGATCATCCGGCACCTCGATCACTTCGCGAAAGCTGCGCCGCAGGGCCGCCACATCGCGCCCGTAGGGTTCAAGAAGTATCCGAACGTAGGCATTGCCGACGAGCGCGGATTTCAGGAACGTGTCCCGTGCACTGCTCAGTGCCGCCCGCCTTTCCTTTAGCTTCACGAGGCACTCGTCCGCTTGGGTAGCAAGCACCCCCTGCTGTTTTTCGACGGCATCCAGCGTTGCGATGTCGCCTTCCAGGCGCTGACGATCTTGTACCAGCTTGCCGTACTCGCTCGGATCATTGACCCCCTGCGATTTCAGCGCCGCGACCAAGTCGGCATAGCGCTGCTTGGCGCTCTTGAGGTCAGCTTCCCACGGGGACTGCGTCAACACCTGCAGCTCGCCAACCGCCGCCTCGCGTAAGGATTTGGCGTTGTCGCCGAGCGCGCTCACGAGTCGAGTGACATGCTGCCGCAGGCGTTGGATCGAATCCATCACCGCTGCATCGCCCGGAACCGCTGGATCGAACACGCCCGCCGGCAAATCCTCCGCTACGATGTCTGCGACGGTAGCTTGCAACCGCTTCGCAACGTCGCCGACCAGCTCGAACTGGCGCTTGACCTCGCGTTCCTGCCGCATTTTGCGCTGATAGGCCTTCAGCACCTCCGCATGATGCTCTGTCTCGAAACGCCCAAGCTTGCGGCGCACGTCTTCGAGCTGCACCACCAGTGCGCTGCGGCCGACGAGCTTCCCCAACAACTCGCGCTGACTCGCACGAAGCGCGAAGTAGCGGCGTTGCTCCTCGTCAATCGCAACCCTGTATGACGCCGCGCCGACAGCCAGGTCGATCAAGCCAAGCAGCGACTGGCTGCGTTCACCAGCCAGACTGGATATCTGGCCTTGACTGAACAGGCGTAGCGGAAAGCGCTCTGGCGTAATGTCCTGCGTCGAAGACCGTTGCCAACCGCTCGGTGCGTCTTCCTCGACGAGGAAGGCCGCCTCCCGTTGGCTCCAGGAAAGCCGATAACGAACGCCATCGCGCATCAGCACCACCTTGATGTCGGTGGATGCTCCATCCGGGTTCCAACCCCCGCTGTCATCACGGCTCTTGGGAGTATGGTCAAACGCATCGAACGTCCGTGCCGCCACATCTTGCGCACCTGGCGACTTGAGATCAGCCTCTCGGCGATACACCTTGCGAAGCAAATGAACCACTGTGGACTTTCCAGTTCCTCGCCCGCCGATCAGCGCGTTGAACCACGGACTGAACTTGAACGCCTCCGGCGCATTACGCCCCATGAAGCGAGCACCCGACACTTGCACGGATTCGATGAAGTGTACCGGCGTACCGAATGGCGTGAAAGGAGATGTGTCGTCCGAGCGTCGGATGGAAATTCCGTTGCCGTCCAGCAACGCGTAATAAAGGCCCTCGCGACTGGGCTGGTCCATCTTCACCCAGGTGAAGTGAGAGCCGGGAAAGTGCCCGCCCACAGGGCCAGACGGGTGGTGTGAGTCGGACCCAAGCACCTCGGCCCAGGCGAGCTTTCGACTTTGATAAAGCGCCGGCTTTGCTGCGTTCGGGTTGCCGAGTTCCATCGCGATCAGCTCAGAAGCATCCAGAAGCGGCGCGAGCGAATTGCCGGACAGCGCCGTGAATGCACCGGCATTCGAGTCGGCGTGAGCGAGAATGGGGATGGCCTTCGCGCTCGCGATGGCCTGAACCACCTCGATCGGCGAGCAGTCCGCCGCCACCGCGCTTTCGCCCACTACACCGTGATACTTGACCGCGCCCAACAGCTTGGCCACATCCGTCGCTGTGCAACCTGGATCGAAGATCGCGAGGACATGCACGCCCCCGTTCGCCGTGACCTCGACGCCAGGGAACAGATACAACGTGCGGAAATCCGGATGCTTCTCCGTTTCAAGCTTTGCGAGCGCCAGCTTAAGCGTCTCAATCCACTCGCCGCTGTTGTGATCCGTCACCGTCACGCAATCGATTCCGGCGCGCATGTAGCCAAGCAGCCAGTCCTCTGGCGACATTTGGCGGAGTACCGTCTGATTTGGACCTTTGCCAAAATCCGTTGATTTCGGCGTATGCGCATGGAAGTCGAACTTCCACCAGCCGGAGCCTGGATAGGGCCAGTTTCGAGGAGCAGAGGTTACCATTTTGCATTCCTTTGTGTGCTTTTTCAGGACGCGCATTTGGCCTAAATCGGGTGCCACGAACCATGAATCGCTTCGCCGCCGCGAGAGCGTTCACCATCTTAAGTGATCTTTGAGAGCTAAGCACTTTGACGCCAAGTCGCAGTCCACGTAACGTAGGCGCTTGCGTGGCTTACCTTGGGAGAAATCCATGTTGACTTTGATTCGTGGTGGCACCGTGGTCGATGCCGAGTGTTCGTATCGTGCCGATGTGTTGTGTCGGGATGGACTGATCGCGGCGATTGGCGAGAATCTGGAGGCGCCGGTTGGGGCCCGGTTGATCGACGCTGGTGGCCAGTTGCTGATGCCCGGTGGTATCGATCCGCACACGCACATGCAATTGCCGTTTATGGGCACGGTGGCGAGCGATGATTTTTACACCGGTACGGCGGCGGGCCTGGCCGGTGGCACCACCAGCATTATTGATTTTGTGATTCCGAACCCGGGCCAGTCGCTGCTAGAAGCGTTTCACATTTGGCGCGGCTGGGCCGAGAAAGCGGCTGCCGACTATGCCTTTCATGTGGCCATCACCTGGTGGGACGACAGCGTCAGCCGCGACATGGGCGTGTTGGTGCGCGAGCATGGGGTATCGAGCTTCAAGCACTTCATGGCCTACAAAAACGCCATCATGTGCGATGACGAGGCGCTGGTGAACAGCTTTACCCGCTGTCTGGAATTGGGCGCCTTGCCGACCGTGCACGCCGAAAACGGCGAGTTGGTATTTCGCCTGCAAAAGCAGTTGTTGGCGATGGGTATCACTGGTCCCGAGGGCCACCCCCGTTCGCGGCCGCCGGCCGTGGAGGGCGAAGCGGTCAACCGGGCGATCCGCATCGCCGAGGTGTTAGGCACGCCGATCTATATCGTGCATGTTTCCTGCGCCCAGGCGCTGGCCGCGATCACCCGGGCGCGCGGCGAAGGCCAGCGCGTGTTTGGCGAGGCCTTGGCCGGGCACCTGTTGATCGACGACTCGGCTTATCGTGATGCCGATTTCACCCGCGCCGCGGCGCATGTGATGAGTCCGCCGTTTCGTTCGGCCGAGCACCAGGCGGCGCTTTGGCAGGGCTTGCAGGCGGGCAACCTGCACACTACCGCCACCGATCATTGCTGTTTTTGCGCGCCGCAAAAGGCGGCGGGCCGGGATGACTTCACCAAGATTCCCAACGGTTGCGGCGGTGTCGAAGATCGCCTGTCGGTGCTTTGGCACAACGGTGTTGGCAGCGGCCGACTGACGCCGAGCGAGTTCGTCGGCATCACCTCGACGCATGCGGCGCAGATTTTCAACCTGTATCCGCGCAAAGGCGCGGTGCGGGTTGGCTCGGATGCCGATCTGGTGGTCTGGGATGCCGAAGCCAGTCGCACCATTTCGGCGCGCACGCATCATCAAAACGTGGATTTCAACGTCTTCGAAGGGATGACCGTCAAAGGCCTCGCCACGCATACCCTGAGCGGTGGGCGGTTGGTCTGGGTCAACGGCGATCTGCGCGCCGAACGCGGCCGCGGTCGCTATCTGCCGCGGCCGGTGACGGCGCCCTATGTGCAGGCCAATGCGGTGCGCCGCAGCCGCACGCCGGTGTGAAACGGGCAAGGCCCGCGCGGCCTTTTTTGTGCAGCGCCGAACCATCGCGACGCGCGTCGTCCCACCCGCATCGTGAAGCGTCATCCGACGAGGGTGGTGAGTGACGCGTCGGCAACGGGCTACAATGCGCCGATGAAACCGACCCGCGACCTGTTGATCGATATCCGCATCGAGCTGCGCAAGCTGGTGCGTGATTTCCACAAGACCGAACTGTGCAAGCACATCGACGATGAGGTTTACCGGCTGGGCCATGCCCCGCCGGCCGGCGGCGATCCAACGAATGCGTCGGCGGCGCCGGTGCTTGCGGAGCCAACTGCCGATACCGCGAACGACTGGCAGCAGGCGGCGGACGAGTTGAAAGCGAGCCAACCCCAGGCCTACCTGGCGCTGGCGCGGCTGGTGCTCCGGCGCTGGGAGACCAACAGCCAACCGGATGCGACGCAAATCGCCACCTTGACCGCAGAACTGGACACGCTGGCGGCGCTGATCGCGGCGACCGCGCAGGCGGACCAGGCCAGCGCCCAGGCGGCGAAAGCGGCCGCATCGATCGCGCTATCGGATGCCGAGAGTCCGGTGCCGAGTCCGGCCAAGTTGGCGGCGGTGGCGGCCGGTACCAGCAAACTCGGCGACCTGCAGCGGGAATGGTGTCTGGGTGAGGCGATGGTGCGGTCGGACTTCAACATCGTGCCCACCGAGTTGCTGGCCAAAGGCGATGTCGCCATCGCCAAAGCGCTGATCGAGTTGCTCAAGATCCCGAACGCCGAATCGCCCAAGTAGCGTGGTTGCTGCGGTTTGACCGATACCACGGACTGGCCGCGATTAAAGATTCGGCCAGCGACCGAGCGCCGACGCAGCCACCCGCGATTGCCGTTCGGCTCCCCAAGTGGCGGCTTGACGTGGCATAATCGTCGGCCTTTTTACTCCCCCGCTCGCTTTGGGCACAACCGGTGAAATCCCCATGAGTCTGTTTATTTCTGATGCTTACGCGCAGGCTGCGGCAGCGCCCACTTCCGATCCGATCATCTCGCTGCTGCCGCTGGTTTTCATTTTTGGCTTGATGTACTTCATGGTGATAAGGCCGCAGATGAAGAAGGCCAAAGAGCACCGTGGCATGGTTGCGGCGCTGGCCAAAGGGGATGAAGTGGTCACCTCCGGCGGTATCGCCGGGCGCATCGTCGAGCTTGGCGATGCTTTTATCACGCTTGAAATTGCCGCCAACACCCTGATCAAGGTGCAGCGCCACGCGATCGGTTCGGTATTGCCCAAGGGCACACTGAAAGCGGCTTGAACTTGGCTATCCGCCTGCGGCCGGCAGCGGTTGGCACGCACCTGAGGAACTGCAATGCTCGATTCTCCACGCTGGAAAAAATATCTGATCGCGTTGATCATGGCCTTGGCGTTGTTGTACGCCTCGCCCAACTTGTTTCCGCAAGACCCAGCGGTGCAGATCGCCGGCAGCCGCACCGCAACCGTCGATGCGGCGCTCAAGGAACGGGTGCAGGGCGCGCTGGAAAAGGCCAAGGTTCGCTTCAAATTGGTCGCGCTGGAAAATGATCGCCTGCTGGTGCGGCTGTTCGATAGCGACAGCCAGCTCACCGCGAAAGATCTGATCAGCACCGAGTTGAACCCGAATGCCGACGATCCCGCTTATACGGTGGCGCTCAATCTGGCTTCGACCGTGCCCAATTGGCTGCGCCGGGTCGGTGCCCGACCGATGGCCAAAGGTCTGGACTTGCAGGGCGGCGTACACTTTCTGATGGAGGTTTCCGAGTCGGATATTCGCCATCAGGACGAAATTCGCATGGTCGATGACCTTAGTCGCCTGCTGCGCGACCAAAAGTTGCGCGGCGTGGTGACACGCGGAGTGGCTGGCCCGGTGGTGACGCTGCACAGCGCCGAGGACCGTGATCAGATGGCGCGTCTGCTGGTCAATCGCTTCGCCGGTGTGCGCTTTATCACCGGAGTGAGTACCGGACTCGAAGCGTTCCCGCTGGTGGGCAACATTTCCAAAGAAGCCGTCGCCAACGCCGTTGGTGCGGCGATCGACCAGAACTTGACCACCTTGCGGGATCGCATCAACAGCCTCGGTGTCGCCGAGCCGGTGATTCAGCGTCAGGGCATCTCCCGCATCGCCGTCGATCTGCCCGGCGTGCAGGACACCGCCGCGGCGATCAATCTGATGGGTTCGACGTCCACGCTCGAATACCACGCCGTCAACGAGGCCGCGCGCGGCAGCGCGGTGGCGCCGCCGGGCTCCAAGGTTTACACCGACCGCAATGGCCAGCCGATTGTCTTGCTGCGCCGGGTCATTGCCTCGGGCGACCAATTGACCAATGCCACGTCGATGGTGGATAGCCAAAGCGGCACGCCCACGGTCAGCGTGACGCTGAACTCGGCCGGCGCCCGCAAAATGCTCGACTTCACCCAGGACAACGTCGGCAACGGCATGGCGGTGGTGCTGATCAACAAATTGCCGGTCACCCGCACGGTGAATGGCAAAGTTGAACGGCACTTCGTCACCAAGGAAGAGGTAATCAGCGTTGCCACCATCCGCGGCGTATTTGGCGCCCAGTTCCAGACCACGGGCTTAGACTCGATGGAAGAAGCCAGCCAGCTCGCGTTGTCGTTGAAGTCCGGCTCGCTGTCGACGCCGCTGAGCATGGTGGAAGAACGCGTGATCGGGCCAAGCCTCGGCGCCGACAACATCAAGAGCGGCATGCGCGCGGTCCTGATCGGTTTTCTGGCGGTGATTGGTTTCACCATTTTCTACTACCGTTCGTTCGGTTTTTTCGGCATCGCCGGTTTGCTGTGCAACCTGGTGTTGTTGCTGGCGGTGTTGTCGGTATTCGGCGCCACGCTGACCATGCCCGGCATCGCTGGTCTGGTGCTGACTTTGGGTATGGCGATCGACGCCAACGTATTGGTCAACGAGCGCATCAAGGAAGAATTGCGCTTGGGCAACTCGCCGGCCGCGAGCATCGTCAGCGGTTACGAAAAAGCCTGGCACACGATCATCGACTCCAATCTCACCACCTTGATTGCCGGTATTGCGCTATTCGCCTTTGGTTCCGGTCCGATCCGCGGGTTTGCGCTGGTGCTGTGTGTTGGCATCCTGACGACGATGTACACGGCGGTCTCGGTTACCCATGTCCTGGTTGGCCAGGTCTATGGCGGCGGTCGCAAAATCCAGAATCTGTCCATCTAAGGCTGGGAGAAAAATCGCATGGAAATGTTCAATCCCCACTCGAAGATCGGCTTTATGCGTCTGGGTCGAGTCACCGTGATCGTGTCGCTGGTGTTGCTGGTCATATCGCTGGCATCGCTGGCTACCCGCGGCCTGAACCTGGCGCTGGACTTCACCGGCGGCGCCTTGATCGAGGTGCGCTTCGATCACCCGATCGATACCGCCACCGTGCGCAAAGCCTTGACCGCTGGTGGTTTCGACAAGAGCGTCGTGCAGTCCTTGGGCAGCAGCCGCGAGTACGCGATTCGACTGCCACCGGAAGCGCCCATCGTGGCGCCCAAGGCTACTGCCGAAACCACCGCGGCGACGCCGCAGCCGCTGAGTGAACGGGTGATCGCGGCGCTGGCCAGTGCCGGTCGGGCGGAGCTCAAACGTTCGGAGTTTGTTGGTCCGCAAGTGGGCAAAGAACTGGTCGGGCAGGGCGTGATCGCGGTGTTGGTGGTGGCGCTCGGTATTCTGGCTTACGTCTGGTTGCGTTTTGAAACCTGGAAGTTTGGACTGGCGGCGGTTGCCTGCGACTTGCACGACGTGCTGATCGTGGTGGGCTGCTTCTCGATCTTTCAGTGGGAGTTCGATCTGACCGTGCTGGCGGCGATCCTGGCGATCATCGGATACTCGATCAACGACACCATCGTCGTTTTCGACCGCATCCGCGAAATGTTTCGTTCTGCCCACAAACTGGAGCCGGAAGCGGTGCTGGACAAGGCAATCAACACCACCTTGTCGCGCACATCCGTAACTGCGTTGACCACTTTTCTGACGGTGACCGCGTTGTTCTTTTTGGGCGGCCCGGCGGTGCATGGTTTTGCGCTGGCGCTGATGATCGGTATCGCGCTTGGCGTTTTGTCGTCGATCTTCTTTGCCAGCCCGCTGCTCAACCTGATGCACACCACCAAACACGATTTGTTGCCGCGCGCCCGTAGCGAGGAAGCGCTGAATCGTCGTCCTTGAGATGGCACAGTTGCGGCCATTGAGCTTGGGCACGTTGCTCGCGACGGCCCAGGTGGCTGTGCGAAAGCGGCCTCAGCCAAGCCCATGCTGATCATCGGCATTGACGGTTTAACGCTCACTGCGGATGCCGCCGTGCAGTTGCGCTCGCCCGCGGTGTGCGGCGTCATTCTGTTCGCACGCAATTTTCAATCGCGCGCGCAGATCGTCGACTTGATCGGCCAGATTCGCGCCTTGCGACCGGCACCATTTCTGATTACCGTCGATCAAGAAGGCGGCCCGGTGCAGCGTTTTCGCGAGGGCTTTAGTATCTTGCCCGCGCTCGCCAGCCTCGGCACGCACTACCAGTTTGCTGCTGCACAAGCGCTGGCACTGGCCGAGCGCCACGCCTGGTTGATGGCCAGCGAACTACTGGCGGTGGGGATCGATCTCAGCTTCGCGCCGGTGGTCGATCTCAAACGCGGCAACCGCGCCATCGGTGAGCGCGCGTTCCATGCCGATCCGGCGGTAGTCGCGGCGTTCGCTGCCGCCTATGTGCGTGGTTTGGCAGCGGCCGGCATGGCCGCTACGCTCAAGCATTTTCCGGGCCATGGTTCGGTGCTCGAAGATACCCATTTCGATGCTGCCTGCGATCCGCGTGCGGCCGCGTCGATCGAGCGCGAAGACCTGTATCCGTTTCGCGCTGGCCTCGCCGCCGGTGCCGAAGCGGTGATGATGGCGCACGTCAGTTATCCGGCCGTTTGTGCCGAACCCGCAGGCTATTCGCGCCATTGGATCGGGCAGGTATTGCGCCGCGATTGGCAGTTTGGCGGCATCGTTTTCAGCGACGACATCGGCATGGCCGCGGCCGAATCGGTCGGCGCGATCCAGGCGCGCATCGACGCCCATCTGGACGCCGGTTGTGACATCGTGCTGGTGTGCGCCCCCGGTCTGGTCGCCGAGTCGATCGCTGCGGTGGCGGCGCGAGCACCGCTGGCGCCGGAGCGATTGGCCAAGCTTTCCGCGCGGCAACACCCGGATTGGACGGCGCTCACCCACAGCGCTGCCTGGCGCGACACCCAACAAGCGCTTAGCGTCCTCACTTCAGTCAAAGGATCTCCATGAGCAGCAGTGATTTTAGAACCGCCCTCGGCAACTCCGATCTTCTGTTCGATCATGCGGCATTGGTCGCCGCCATCCAGCGCATCGGCACGGCGATTGATCGGCACTACCAGGCCGCCCAGCGGACGCCGGTATTCCTCACCGTGATGAATGGCGGTCTGATTCTGGCCGGGCATCTGGCGCTCGCCTGCCGCAGTGACTTCCGGTTCGATTATGTGCACGCCACCCGTTATCGCAGCGGCACCGAAGGCGCGCAATTGCAGTGGGTGGCGACGCCGCGCACGGCGCTGGCCGGGCGCCAAGTGCTGCTGGTCGATGACATTCTCGATGAAGGCAAAACCTTGAAAGAGATCCGCCAATGGTGTCTTGACCACGGTGCCGCCGAAGTCGCCATCGCGGTGTTGTGCCGCAAGGATCACGACCGTTGTGTCGGCGGCATTGCGGCAGATTTCACCGGCGTGATCGTGCCCGACCGCTACGTCTACGGTTTTGGCATGGATTACCAAGAGCACGGCCGCAATCTCGATGGCATCTACGCGCTGCGCTGATCGGAGCCAAGCCATGAGGATCGATCTCGCCGTCATCGGCGGTAGTGGTCTCTACCAATTCGAAGGGCTGCAAAACGCGCAGCGACAAACGCTGGACACGCCCTATGGCGCGCCCTCGGCGGCGCTGGTCATCGGTACCCTCGGCGATCATCGAGTGGCGTTTCTGGCCCGGCATGGCGAGCACCACGAGATCGCTCCGCACCGGGTGAACTACCGCGCCAATATCCACGCCTTGCAGCAGATCGGCGCGCGCCGCATCATCGCCGTCAATGCCGTCGGCGGCATCCGCAACGACCTGGCACCGCGCACGCTGGCGGTACCCGCGCAACTGATCGACTACACCCACGGCCGCCTGAGCAGTTTTTCCGACCACCCCGGCAGCACAGTCGAGCACGTCGATTTTTCCGAGCCGTACACCGCATCGCTACGCCAAAGCCTGCTCGCTGCCGGTCGTCAGCTCGGCATCGCTCTGGTCGACGGCGGCTGCTACGCCGCCACCCAGGGCCCGCGCTTGGAAACCATCGCCGAAGTCCAAAGGCTGCGGCGCGATGGCTGCGACCTGGTCGGCATGACCGGCATGCCCGAAGCCGTGCTCGCCCGCGAACTCGGCATCGACTACGCCGCGCTCTGCCTGGTCGCCAACTGGGCCGCCGGCTGTGGTGCTGCCGGTGGCGGTGACACTGCGTCATCACCAAGCGCCATCAGCATCGACGAGATCTTCGCCATCCTGAAAGAATGCACCAGCAAAGTACCGGCGCTGATTCGCGCTGTGCTGGCGCTGGATCGCCGGTGAGCAGCGCGCAAAAATAACCTGATCAGCGTGCTGGGCTGTGGTCCCGACGGCGCCTTGCCGAAGGGCTAATCCGGTTCGACGATGCGCCCGCTTTTTCACCACGCTGGGCAGACCAAAATCTGCGCCATTTGGCCCAAGTCAGGTTCGCGCGTCGCGTCTGCGATGGGAGCATCCGAATGCCGTTAGTTCAAGCGTAGTTCAAGCGCAGGGTGGGTGCATTCGTCGCTGGCGCACAACGACAGCGATCATCGGGACTGCATCATGCCGCCCGGGCCTGCACCCGGGCTTCGATGCTGGCGCCATGTTGGCGGCGAACGACGCGAAGATCGTAGTCGGTTTGCAGAGTGAGCCAGAGTTGGGCACCGGTGCCAAAGTACCGGGAGAGACGCAGTGCGGTGTCGGCGGTGATCGCCCGTTTGCCGTTGACGATGGCACTGATGCGATTGGGTGGCACGTCAAGACTGCGCGCCAGCGCGTTGATGCTGATGGCGAGCGGCCGCATGAATTCCTCGTAGAGGATTTCACCGGGCGGGATCGGGCTGATTGAATCACTGTTCATGGAGTTTTCTCAGTGGTAGTCGGTGATTTCAACTTCGTGTGCATTGCCGTCATCCCAGCGAAAACAAATGCGCCACTGGTCGTTGATACGAATGCTGTGCTGGCCCTTGCGATCATTACGCAATGCTTCAAGGTGGTTGCCGGGTGGCAAGCGCAACTGCTCAAGTGTGCTGGCAGCATTCAGATAAAGCAGCCTGCGTCTGGCCTGGCGTTCGATGGAACGCCAGCGGGTCACGGATTGGTCATCAAACAATGCTGCCACTTGCTGGTTCGTGAAAGAAACGATCATGCACAAATGCTATGACGTGTTACGTCACACGTCAAGTCTGATCGGCCACGGCGGAAGCGGCCAACTCAGCAGCCTGTTATGAATCCATGGTGATGACCCGGACTGCGCACAGTTGCGAACAGGGAGAAAACCGGTAGCCGTTGGTCGGTTCGAGCGCTGAGTGTTGAGCGAGTTTGGACTTGAAAGCAGCGCTGCGCTATTTGGCCTTCAGCCGCGCCACCAGGGCGTGCAGGCTGGCTTGGGTTTCGCTGCTGAACCAGCCATCGGCGAATTGTTCGACCGGGAAACGGCCCGGGTCGCCCATCAGGTCGGCGAGGTCGCGGCGGGCGATGCGGCGGGTGCTGGACATGGCCTCGGCGGGTAGCGCCAAATGCTGCTGGCACCAGTGCAAGGCGCGGCCGATCACTTGTTCGGGCGCGGCCAGTTCATCGACCAGGCCGATCGCCAAGGCTTCGGCGGGCTCTACCATGGCGCCGGCGACCATCAGGCGTTCGGCGCGGTGCGCTCCGAGCAGGCGTTTGTAGGCGAGTTGAATCACTTCGGGTACGGTCAGGCCGACTTGCACTTCGTTGAGGCCGATGCGATAGGCACCGCTGGCCATCACCCGGTAGTCGCAGAAAATGGCGAGCACCGCACCGCCAGCGGGAGCGTGACCGGTGATGGCGGCGACGATGGGAATCGGCGAGCGTGCGATGGCGGCCATCAGATCGAAAAAATCATTCCAGAACGCGATGATGCCGCTGCGGTCGAGTTTGAGCAGGCTCGGCGCATCGAGCCCGGCCGAAAACAGGCCGGGCGCACCGCTCAGGATGAGCGCACGGCTGCCCTGCGCGGGCGCGTTACGGATGGCATCGAGCAGGGTGCGGGTCAATTCTGGCGAGATGGCGTTGACCGGTGGACGGGCGAGCTTCAGCTCAAGGGTGCGGTCGTGGACGATGGGTTCGATCATGGAGATGGGCCTGCGTTGGGTGGATTAAGTCGTGCGAAATGTATCATGCACGTTGCCGTCTTCCGAGCAGAGGAAAAGTCATGCGTAGATTTCTGTTGGCAATCGGTTTGAGTTTGCTCGCGGCGTCGGCGAGTGCCAGCGCGGCCGCCGATTGGGTGGTGACGGCGGCGTGGATTCCGCTGCTACCGCCGCCCGCGCGAATGCAGGCGGGCTATGCCACGCTGCGCAATGACAGCGCCAGCGATCTGGTTATCGTCGCGGCCAGCAGCGCCGAGTTCGCGTCGGTGTCGCTGCACCAATCGCGGATCGAGGACGGCGTGGCGCAGATGTCGCCGCTGGCCGCAGTCACCATTCCCGCGCATGGCAGTTTTCGATTTGAACCGGGCGCGGCGCATCTGATGTTGATGGGGCCGAAGCGGGCGTTCGCCAGCGGCGATCAGGTGCAGATCGAGTTTGAACTTCAGGATGGTCGGCGACTTCCGGTGGCGTTTACCGTCGGTAGTCGGCCGACGCCGTAGCGCGCGTGCTCCGAAGTCGCGAAGCGCGAATTTGGAGTGCGGGAGCTTGCTCCCGCTTTGCTTTCTCGCGGGGTGGTGATTACCGTCGGTAGTCGGCCGACGCCGTAGCGCGCGTGCTCCGAAGTCGCGACGCTCGAATTTGGAGTGCGGGAGCTTGCTCCCGCTTTGCTTTCTCGCGGGGTGGTGATTACCGCGAGGTCGTAGGGTGGGTGCAACCCACCATGGCTCGGCGTTTCAGAACGGTGGGTTGTACCCACCCTACGCTTTGGTCTTCCCGGTTTTGCCTGATGCGGATTTCGCGCGCTTGCTGCCAACGCGGGGCGATGCGCTGGGCAGCGGTGCCAGTACCCGTGTCAGGAAGCGCCCGGTGTGCGATGCCGCATTGGCCGCAATCGCTTCCGGCGGGCCTTCGGCGATGATGCGGCCGCCTTGATCGCCCCCTTCCGGACCCAAGTCGATCACCCAATCGGCGGTCTTGATGACGTCGAGATTGTGCTCGATCACGACCACGGTGTTGCCGGCATCACTGAGCCGATGCAGCACGTCGAGCAATTGCGCGATGTCGTGAAAGTGCAGGCCGGTGGTCGGTTCATCGAGGATATACAGGGTGCGTCCGGTATCGCGTTTGGAGAGTTCGCGCGACAGCTTTACCCGCTGCGCTTCGCCGCCCGACAACGTGGTCGCGCTCTGCCCGAGTTTGACGTAAGACAGACCCACCGCCATCAGCGTTTCCAGCTTGCGTGCCAGCACCGGCACCGGTGCAAACAGTTGCCGGGCGTCCTCGACGGTGAGCGCCAACACGTCGGCAATATTGTGGCCCTTGTATTGAATCTCCAGCGTCTCGCGGTTGTAGCGCAGCCCGCAACACAGATCGCAGGGCACGTAGACATCGGGCAAGAAATGCATCTCGACCTTGATCAGACCATCGCCCTGGCAGGCTTCGCAGCGCCCGCCCTTGACGTTGAAGCTGAAGCGCCCCGGGCCATAGCCGCGAACCCGCGCCTCCGGCACCTGCGCAAACAGTTCGCGCAGCGGGGCGAACAGACCGGTGTAGGTGGCCGGGTTGGATCGCGGAGTGCGGCCGATCGGTGACTGATCGATATCCACCACCTTGTCGAAATGTTCGATGCCCTGCACCGATCGATACGGTGCCGCGGGTTCGCTGGCGCCGTTGAGTTCGGCCGCGGCGATCCGGTACAGCGTGTCGTTGATCAGCGTCGATTTTCCGGAGCCGGAGACGCCGGTAATGCAGGTGAACAATCCTGCCGGAATATGCAGATCGACGTTGTGCAAGTTGTTGCCACTGGCACCCAGCACCGACAACATCAACTTGGGATTGGGCAGACGACGCTGGGCGGGTAGTTCGATGCGCTTGCGCCCGGATAGATAGTCGCCGGTCAATGACCGCGTGGCGGCGATGATGTCTTCGACCCGGCCCTGGGCGACGATTTCGCCGCCGTGCACCCCCGCCGCCGGGCCGATATCCAGCACATGATCGGCGGCGCGGATCGCCTCTTCATCGTGCTCGACGACGATCACCGTGTTGCCGAGATCGCGCAGCCGGGTCAGCGTGCCGAGCAGACGTTCGTTGTCGCGCTGGTGCAGGCCGATAGACGGCTCATCGAGCACATACATCACCCCGACCAGCCCAGCGCCGATCTGCGAAGCGAGCCGGATGCGCTGGGCTTCACCGCCGGAGAGGGTATCGGCGGTGCGCGCCAGGCTTAGATAATTCAGCCCGACATCGATCAAAAAACGCAGGCGCAGCGCAATTTCCTTGACGATCTTTTGGGCGATTTCGCCGCGCCAGCCGCTCAGACTCAACTGGCTGACAAAGGTCATGGCGGCGTCGATCGGCAGCGCGCTGAGTTCCGGCAACGAACGCTCGCCGACAAAAACATTGCGCGCCGAGCGGTTCAAGCGTTGGCCGCCGCATTCCTTGCACGGTTGCTCACTGATGAACTTGGCGAGTTCTTCGCGCACCACCGGTGAATCGGTCTCGCGATAGCGGCGTTCCAGATTCGGCAGAATGCCTTCGAACCGATGCTTGCGGGCAACCGTGCCGCCGCTCTCGGTCAGGTAGCGAAACTCAATTTCGGTGTCGCCGCTGCCGTGCAGGATGGCTTCGCGGATCGCGGCGGGCAGTTCCTGCCAGGGCGTCTCCACCGCAAAAGCGTAGTGCCGTGCCAACGATTGAATCATCTGAAAATAGTAAGCGTTGCGCCGATCCCAGCCGCGCACCGCGCCGCTGGCGAGGCCGAGCTCGGCGTGAACCACCACCCGCGCCGGGTCAAAGAATTGCGACACGCCGAGACCATCGCACGTGGCGCAGGCACCCATTGGCGAATTGAACGAGAACAACCGCGGCTCCAGTTCCGACAACGAGTAATCGCAGATCGGGCAGGAGTACTTGGACGAGTACAGGGTTTCCGGCGCTGCGCTGTCGTCCATGTCTACCAGGCGGACGATGCCGTCGCCCAACTTCAACGCGGTCTCAAACGATTCGGCGAGGCGCTGCTTGATTTCGGGTTTGGGCCGAAACCGATCGACCACCGCTTCGATCGTGTGCTTCTGCCGCAACGGCAGTTCCGGCACCGCGTCGAGTTCGTGCAAAGTGCCGTTGACGCGGGCGCGCACAAAGCCCTGGCTGCGCAGTTGATCGAACACTTGCAGATGCTCGCCCTTGCGGTCGCGCACCACCGGCGCCAGCAACAGGTAGCGGTGTCCGCTGTCCAGTGCCAGCGTGGCATCGACCATCTGCGACACCGTTTGCGCGGCCAGCGGCTGGCCGTGCTCCGGGCAGCGCGGGGTGCCGGTGCGGGCAAACAGCAGCCGCAGATAATCGTGGATCTCGGTGATCGTGCCGACCGTCGAGCGCGGATTGTGCGAGGTCGATTTTTGTTCGATCGAGATGGCGGGCGACAAGCCTTCGATGTGATCGACATCGGGTTTTTCCATCATTGACAGAAATTGCCGCGCATACGAAGACAGCGATTCGACATAGCGGCGCTGGCCTTCGGCATAAATCGTATCGAAGGCGAGCGAACTCTTGCCGGACCCGGATAGCCCGGTGATGACGATCAAGCGATCACGCGGCAGATCGACGTCGATGTTCTTCAGATTGTGCGTGCGTGCGCCGCGGATGCGGATCGTGTCCAAGGCCATGGCGGTTTCCGGTCAAACCCACACCATAGCCCGGAGCGGCGCTCGCGGCAATGTGCTGCGTGGACATGCGCTGGGTTCGCCAATGCGCTGGCGGAACAAGAACAGCGGCGGCAAGCCGCCGCACTCCAAAGGGACCGCGCTCTGGAAGTAGCGGCGCTCTGGAAGTAGCGGCGCTGCGGAAGTAGCGGCGCTCGAATTTGGAGTGCGGGAGCTTGCTCCCGCTTTGCTCTCCGGTGGGTGATTATTACCGCGGCCACCACAGCGAGAACAGCGGCGGCAAGCCGCCGCACTCCAAAGAGACCGCGCTCTGGAAGTAGCGGCGCTGCGGAAGTAGTGGCGCTCGAATTTGGAGTGCGGGAGCTTGCTCCCGCTTTGCTCTCCGGCGGGTGGCTTACCGCGAGCGCCACAGCGAGAACAGCGGCGGCAAGCCGCCGCACTCCAAAGGGACCGCGCTCTGGAAGTAGCGGCGCTCTGGAAGTAGCGGCGCTGCGGAAGTAGCGGCGCTCGAATTTGGAGTGCGGGAGCTTGCTCCCGCTTT